>ERZ1643250.1243-NODE-1243-length-22523-cov-7.665124_pt1 | contig 22523 bp, 17 predicted proteins | sample MGYA00579262_ERZ1643250 | MGnify/ENA primary metagenome ERZ1643250 (study PRJEB29033, sample SAMEA4952265) | chicken gut metagenome | biome: Broiler Chicken; feature: Gastrointestinal Tract; material: Caecum | place: Ireland | collected 2018 | study: Broiler... | reverse complement strand
TATATGAACTTTTTCTTTTTTCTTCAGGTGTTGCACTTGAAAGTATAATTCACCATAACAACTGAAAAGACGGCAACTCTGCCGTCTTTTTTTGTATAATTTTGTCGACTTACTTTTGTGCATTGCACGAGGCAGGACCACTGCAACACGCATTGCCGATTGGGAAAAATCGGGCAAACATTTTTCGGCAGTGTACTGCAAAAAAGTTACAGTAAAATTGTGCGTTGTTTTGCCCCGTTGCATTTGTCGGCTAAGTTTGAAACTTGCACACAACGGCGTTTTTAAGAAAGGCTTTGCGGTGCCTGCCGACACGAATTTTGTTTGGTAAAAAATTTACACGACAAAAAAATGTGTCGTTTTTGCGTACATTGGACGTAAATTGCAACAGTAAAATTTGCCGTACTGCCGTACTATTTTTTTGTGTATTGTTGTAAAGTGTGCTGTATTTGGCAAACACAAGTTTGTGTAACAAGGCTACACGTTAAATTTAACGTTTCATTTTTTCTTTTTTTCGTTTCAGTTTCCTTTTACATTATTGCAAAATCTATTATCATTGGTATCAAAAAATATGTTTGCCTGAATTGCAGTTTTTGTCGCAAAAAAGTTTGCAACACAGCCATTTTTTGTGTGTTGTTGCAATGTGTGCCATATTTTGTAAGCGAAGATTTCCCAATAAGTTTACATGCAAAATGTCGTTGACGTTTTCCAACAGCATCTCATATTGGCGCAACAATACGACTGTTTTTGCTGTGTACATTTTCTGCAACGAAGGCAAACTTCAAATGCGAAAAAAACAGAGGAAACCTTTGCTTAATTTCAGTTTGCAAACATCTTTTGTTGTGTTACAATATTTTTACAACCGAAAAAAACTGCGGGTAACGCACCTGTGCTAAAAATGTACAAAATTCTGCACGGGCATGCGTTTTTGTGGGGGAACGGCGTGAAATTCGTCGGCAGTCCCGCTACGGTAAGCCTCAAAAGAGGACAAGTCCGAATGCCCGACCGTATGTAATCAGAGCGTATCTTCGATGTAAAGACAAGGCTCTTTTTTGTCAGGCAATTAATTGCAGTTGCCGACATTCCGCAAAAGTTCAAAAATGCGTTGCTGATTGCGTTTTCTTCGGTACACGGCGGAACATTTTACGCCGAAAGGAGAAAGAAAATGAGAAAAAAGTTGGCAATTTTGACGGCAGCGGTAGTAATTCTGACATGCGTTTTTGCCTTTACGGCATGCGACGACAAACCCGAAATGCAAACTCTTTCCGAGTTGACGCTGCCGCAAATGGAGGACAATCAGGCTTGCGTTATCATCAAGGAAGGGGAAAGCAAGTACTCTTGCTTTGTGGTAACTTTGGGCGAAGACGGCACAACGGCGCAAAACGGCGAACAATTGTTGCAGTATTTGCAAGAAAAGTCCAATCTTGCGCTGAATTGGCAGGACAGTGCCTACGGCAAATATCTGTTGGGAATAGGCAACATAACCGCCGATGAAAGCAAGGGCGAATTTGTGGCAATATTCACCAGCGTGGAAAAGGACAAGGGCAGTTGGGCAGGCGTGCCGTCCTATCAGGCAGGAGAAACGGAGTTGGTTTCTTCCGCTGTGGGCATCAGCGAAATGACAGTCCAACCCGGTGCGGTAATTTACTTCGAAATTTCCACTTATTGATACATTGGTCAATCAATGCAAAACGCTTTTTGAAAGGAAAAGCAGTGGGAAAATGGCGTAAAGGGGAAGAGGGTTTTGCTATATTCAACTTTTCAAACAGTCGTTCCGCAATTTTTCGATATCGGCTATTTTAACGGAAAACAACGGATATTTAGACTTTTTACGCCATTTCCTCAGCCGTATCAACTTGTTGTGTTGTTGGCGACGTGTTGTGTTAGCAATGCTGTTGTTATTTCCCAAACGCATTTGACACAACAGATGCAAGGTATTTTTCGATTTTTGTTTAGTACAATCATTTTACATTGTAAAAATTTGTAAAGACGAAGCATTACCGCTTCGTCTTTTTATATTTCAAAACATATTGAAATGTTTTAATAGATAGTTTATAATATTTTCGTTCTATGTTTTTGGTAACGTCTGTTTTTGCGTTTTGAAACGCTTTTGAAAAAAGTTTGGTATGAAAATAAAAAGGACCTGTCTTGCAACAGATCCAATGTACACATCGTGTACTACCGAAAAATCGGCGATTTGAAAAAATCTTATTTGAACTAATGGTGTTATTCCGAACGGTAGTCAATCGTTCGAGTACCTTCATTATAAACAATACAAGGGAGGATGTCAATAGGAAAATGAAAAATTATTACGTTGGTATTGATATGGGTACTAACTCGGTAGGTTGGGCTGCTACCGATTGCGAGTACCATTTGCTTAAAGCCAGAGGACAAGATTTGTGGGGAAGTTACTTGTTTGATGAAGCCGAGGGCGCCCAAAAAAGGCGTTCGTTTCGAACTGCTCGCAGGCGCACGGCTCGCACACGTCAACGTCTTTTGCTTTTGCAAAGTTTGTTTCAGGAAGAAATGGCAAAGAAAGACCCGCTGTTTTTCATCAGGCTAAACAACAGTCCTCTTGTTTTGAAAGACAAAAACGAAAGTCTGAAAACATCCGACAGTCTTTTTGCCGACCAATCTTTCACGGACAAAAACTATTTCAAAAAATATCCTACAATCTACCATCTACGGGCATCGTTGATAAATGACAAAATAAAGGATGTGCGTTTGTTGTACCTTGCCGTTCACCACATTATTAAAAATCGGGGGCATTTTTTGTTTGAATCCCAAAATTTCAATGTTGCAAACGAAGAAGTTGTCAAAGACAAATTTTTTGCCATAAATGCTTTTTTAAGCGATCGTGAAATGCCGACATTAAATTTGGAAAGGCTGCACGAAGTTTTGCAAGTCCTCAAGCAGACAAAAAGTTCCAAAAGAGATAAGCAAAAAACTCTTGGCGAGTTGTTGGGCGTTTCCAAAGAGAAACCTCTAACGTCAATAGTAAAAGCATTGATTGGCGGCACCGTCAGTTTGAAAGACCTGTATTCGGCAGAAAGTGATTTTGACGACATAAAATCTTTTTGTTTCGACAAGGCTTCTTTTGAAGATTCGGATTTGCCTGCCATAAAAAGTGCCGTTGGCGAAGACGATGCAGAGTTGGTGCTTTTGCTGAAATCGGTGTACGATTGGACGGTTTTGTGCGGAATAATGGGGGATGAAGAGTACATTTCCTTTGCCAAAGTCAAAATTTACAACAAGCACAAATCCGATTTGGTTTGGCTTAAAAACTACGTTCGCCAAAATTTTTCAAAAGAAACGTACAACGAGGTGTTTCGTCGAAAAGACAAGAAAAACAACTACGCAGCCTACATAGGCATGGACAAGCAAAAAGGCTTTTCCAAATGCAAACAGGAAGATTTTTACGCTTTTTTGAAAAAACGACTCAACATTACAGATGAAACAGTGTTGGCAGAAATGGACAAGGGACAGTTTTTGCCAAAACAAGTTGTCAAAACAAACGGAGTTGTTCCCTATCAGTTGCATTTGCTGGAATTGAAGGCAATTTTGCGCAACGCACAAAAGTGCTTTTCTTTCCTTTCCGAAAAGCAGGAAGGTGTTACGGTTGCGGAAAAGATAGTTTCTCTGATGACCTTCCGCATACCTTACTATGTCGGACCGCTCAACACCGCAAGCAAAAAGTATGCATGGGCTGTGCGTCGCCCCGGATACGAAAACGTCAGCATTACTCCGTGGAATTTTCATCAAATAGTGGACAGCGATGCATCTGAAGAACAATTCATCCGACGCATGACCAACAAATGCACCTATCTTGTCGGGCAGGACGTTTTGCCGGCAAATTCCCTTTTGTACAGTGAGTATGTTTTTCTCAACGAACTCAACAACCTGCGCATAAACGGAGAAAAAAACAACAAAGCAAGACAACTAATTTTCCATTACGCCAAACAGCACAAAAGAGTTACGCTTAAAAACTGCCTTGCCTTGCTTGTTCGCAACGGGCTTTTGCCCGCCGACAGCAGCACGGACGTTTTCAGCGGATTGGACGGAGATTTCAAAACCTCCCTTTCCACCTGGTACGATTTCCGTTTCCTTGGCGACAGGTTGCAAACTCAACGTGAAATGTGCGAACAGATTATTTTGTGGATAACGCTTATTTCCGACAAAAACCGATTGGAAAAGCGTATTCGTACGGCTTATGGACAGTATCTTTCCGATGAAGAGATAAAACGCATCAAAGGGTTCAACTATTCCAAGTGGGGCAGACTTTCAAAAATACTGCTGGACGGCATTGTCAGCGAACGCTGTTTCGACGAAAACGGCGAATTGCTCACAATAATAGAGGCAATGCGCCAAAAAGGCGAAAACTTCATGCAGTTGCTTTCGGACAAATACGGTTTTCAGGACGCTATCGAAAGATACAACCAAGAAAACTCTCCGTCCGACGATAAAGTTTCCTATCAAACGGTGGAAGACCTGTATTGTTCCCCCTCCGTCAAAAGGGCAATATGGCGCACGGTGGAAATTGTCAGGGAAATAGTTAAAATTCAGGGCTGTGCACCGCAAAAACTGTTTTTGGAAACAGCCCGTGAAACAAAGGACAACGGCAAGGCAGGCAAGCGCACCGTTTCACGCAAACAGCAACTTTTGGATTTGTACAAAGACATTCATTTGCAACAGCACGATTGGATAAAGGAAATAGAATCTCTTCCCGATTCCAAGTTCAACAGCGACAGATTGGTGTTGTACTACCGTCAGTTGGGACGCAGCATGTATTCGGGCAAGCCCATCAAGTTGGAAGAGGTTTTCGACCGCAATATTTGCGATATAGACCACATTTATCCGCAATCCAAAATAAAAGACGACAGTTTGGACAACAGAGTGTTGGTTTACAAGAACGAAAACAGCGTCAAAAGCGACAAATACCCGATTTCCTCCGAGGTACGCAACGCAATGCGTCCTTTTTGGCAGTCTTTGTGGGTTCAGGGGTTGATAAGCGAAAGAAAGTATCAACGGCTGATAAGGTCTACGCCGCTGACTGTCGACGAACTTGCCGATTTCATCAACCGTCAACTTGTCATCACTCGTCAAAGCACAAAAGCTACGGCACAAATTTTGAAACAAATGTTGCCTGACACGGAAATTGTGTACACCAAAGCGGCAAATGCCAACGAATTTAAGGACAAAAACAATCTGTTGAAAGTGCGTGAACTCAACGATTTGCATCATGCCAAAGACGCCTACATAAACATTGTCGTCGGCAACGTCTACAACACAAAATTCAATCACAATGCGGCAGTATTCTTCCGCAACAATTCAATAGACAGTTACAACTTCAACAAACTGTACGAAAGCGACATTCCCGGGGCGTGGCGTGTTGCGCAAAAAGCCGATGTTTTGGCAACTTTCCAAAAAAACACCTGCAAAGTCGTGCGTATGACTGTAAACGGCCACGGCGCCTTGTTTGGCGTAAACCCTGTGGTTGCAGGTAAAAACGCCGACCTTGTCCCTCTCAAAAAGCACGGAGCAATTGCCGACACTTCACGTTACGGCGGATACAATTCGGCAAAAATCGTCTATTTCGTGTTGGTGCGCAGCGACGGCAAAGCGGGAAAACAACTGCTTTCTTTGGAACCGTGGCCCCTGTGGATGGAAAAACAGACGGGAGGCAGCACCGAGGCGAAACTGAATTACTTTTCTCAAAAACTGACAAATCCGAAAATATGTATCGACCGCATTAAGCAGAACACCTTGCTGTGCGTAAACGGCTCTTATGCCTGGCTTAAGGGCAAAACGAATAACAATGTTAGTTTGTGTAACGCCAATCAGTTGTTTTTGGACGGCGAAAACGTTCAAACTCTCAAACTTATCAGCAACTACATGAGGGACAGAAAAACATTCAACAACCCCCAAATGCCCGCCAACGAAAAAATAACTGCTGAAAACAATCTTCGTTTGTATGATGCGTTGGTGCAGAAACTAAGTTCATCCCTGTACGCAGGTCTTGCAATTTGCGGACAAGTTCCGTTCTTGCAGGAAAAACGTCCTGTTTTTGCCTCTCTTTCCGTGGAAAAGCAGTGTTGCGTTTTGTGGGAAGTACTTCGTCTTATGCAATGCAACGTCGGCTCTTCCGATTTTACGTTATTGGGCGGTGTCGCAAATGCAGGCAAAATAAAAATAAACAAATTTATTCAAGATGAAAACATAAAATTGATTTTCCAATCTCCCACAGGCTACTATCGCACTGTTGTGGATGTTGGCAGGTTTCTGAAATGAGTTGGCGAGTAGTAGTGGTTTCACAGCGGTGCAAGTTGGAAAGCAGGTTGGGATATCTCGTTTGCCGTGGTGAGCAAACAAAAAAAGTACATCTTTCGGAAATCGACTGCATTGTTGTGGAATCCACCGGCGTTTCGCTAACGGCGGCGCTGTTGTGCGAATTGGTAAAAAACAAGGTGAACATTGTTTTTTGCGATGAAAAGCACAACCCCGTTTCTCAACTTCTGGCATTGCGCAACAGGCACAATGCCAGCGGTTGTTTGCGCCGTCAAATTGCATGGAAAGAAAAGCACAAGGCGGAGGTATGGGCGGAAATTGTACGTTACAAAATATTTTTGCAACAAAGTTTGCTACAACAAAACGGGTTGGAACAATATCTTCTCTTGCAGGAGTACGCAGCGCAAATTCAACCCAACGATTTGTCCAACAGGGAGGGGCATGCGGCAAAGGTTTATTTCAACGCTTTGTTCGGGCTGTCTTTCAGACGTGGCGATGACACTTTTGTCAACAGTGCCTTAAACTACGGTTATTCTGTCGTGCTTTCGGCATTCAACAGAGAAATTGTTGCCAACGGCTACAACACACAATTAGGTATTGCGCACAAAAACGAGTACAATTTTTTCAACCTTTCCTGCGACTTGATGGAACCGTTCCGTGTGTTGGTAGACAGATTCGTTTTCTTCAACGACCAACCCCTTTCCACCGACTACAAGCATCGGTTGTGTAATTTGCTTAATGAACGAGTAAAAATTCAAGGTGAACGCAACACCGTTTCCGCCGCCATATCTATCTATTGCAAAAGTGTTTTCGAAGCGTTGGACAGTGGTGATGTCAGCAAAATTAAATGTTATGAGTTATAGGTTTATGCGATTGGTGGTGTTTTTTGATTTACCGATAGAAACATCTGCTCAACAGCGGGAGTACCGTCGTTTTCGCAAATTTTTGGTGCAAAACGGCTTTGTTATGTTGCAAAATTCCGTCTATTCAAAAATTGTACTTAATGCAACTGCGGCAAACGCATTGCGTCAAAACATTCGCAACAACAAAACCAACGAAGGACTGATTGAAATGTTGTTGGTTACGGAGCGTCAGTTTGAAAAAATGGAAATTGTCGTGGGAGAAAGGCGCAGCGACGTCATCGACGACGACAAAAGGCTGGTGATATTGTGAAACTTGCGCATTTCGATTTGGACAGTGTGTTGGAACTGGTCCCTGGCAAAGTCAACGTTTTGGTTGTGGAGGACGAACAGTTGTTTTGGAACTACTGCAATCAACTGTATTCCCAAATAAACGGCGGAGAGGGTGGTTTTTGTCTTTCGGACAAGGAAGAAAATTTGTCCTTTTCGCAAAACTGTTTTTTTGTTTGGGACTACTTTTCATTGCCCGTCAACGACAAAAAAACCGTAGGCAAGTTGTACAAATCTTTGCAGGAAATTGCACAAAATTCTTTTCCTCAAGAATATGACGCTCTTTGTACTGCATTTGCGACGTTCTTTTCCAAACTCAATTCGCAAAGTGATTGTGCCATTACCTACAATATGGAAACAGGCGTTGCCAACTTGTTCAAAGCCTTCGATGTTGCGTTGGAAGGTGCCGATTCTCTCTTGGAAAGTTTGTGTTTGTTTCTGCAATCCAAAGCCCACTTTTTCGGCACGAAATGTTTTTTCATGTGCAATCTCAAAACCGTCTTGTCCAAACAGCAACTTGCCCAACTGTACCGTGAAGCGGAATTGTGGGGAATTTGTCTGTTTTTGTTGGAAAACACCGTCAAAGAAAAGTTGCCTCATGAAACATTGACAATTATCGACCGTGATTTGTGCGAAATCCTTGCGTAACGTCCTTCAAAATGCTAAAATATTTTTGGATAGCATCTTTGCCGTTCTGAATTTCTGCGTGTGGTGCGTAAAAATGCTCAAATTTTGAGGTTTGAGTATGGTGTTATTTTGAACGGTAGTCAAACACTGGCGATATCGACTATGCTCGACAACTTGTTTGAGTATGGTGTTATTTTGAACGGTAGTCAAACACTATTTTTGAAACGGTTGCGAAAGTATATGTTTGAGTATGGTGTTATTTTGAACGGTAGTCAAACCGCCTTCCACCGCAGGGAAGAACAAAAACTGTTTGAGTATGGTGTTATTTTGAACGGTAGTCAAACGAACAGTTGCGGCAATGGTTAGCCGAGCAGGTTTGAGTATGGTGTTATTTTGAACGGTAGTCAAACTTCAGAAAGGGTGTGAAGCGTATTCACAAAGTTTGAGTATGGTGTTATTTTGAACGGTAGTCAAACAGGAACGCAACCGAGCAGCCGAACAGGAACGTTTGAGTATGGTGTTATTTTGAACGGTAGTCAAACTGGCTATCATTACTATTTGTAGCAGGGTGTGTTTGAGTATGGTGTTATTTTGAACGGTAGTCAAACAAGTAGGGTTAGTGGCAATTTTATCCATACGTTTGAGTATGGTGTTATTTTGAACGGTAGTCAAACTACACTTGGAAGGCGACAACTTCCGTGAAGGTTTGAGTATGGTGTTATTTTGAACGGTAGTCAAACTGTAATGTATGTGGACGTACGCTTTGATAGGTTTGAGTATGGTGTTATTTTGAACGGTAGTCAAACTGCAACGATTCATAGTAGTTACCCCTTAATGTTTGAGTATGGTGTTATTTTGAACGGTAGTCAAACATCAAGAAAAAATTGATATGCAGTTTGTATGTTTGAGTATGGTGTTATTTTGAACGGTAGTCAAACGAAAGAATAGAAGATTGGGCGAACATAAAGGTTTGAGTATGGTGTTATTTTGAACGGTAGTCAAACGATTGCGCTAGTATAAATGGCGGTTTATATGTTTGAGTATGGTGTTATTTTGAACGGTAGTCAAACAATAACTCGCAAACATTTATTTCCATTGTGGTTTGAGTATGGTGTTATTTTGAACGGTAGTCAAACTCAGTTTGTCGGTTATTTGTCCTACGCTTTGTTTGAGTATGGTGTTATTTTGAACGGTAGTCAAACTCAGTTTGTCGGTTATTTGTCCTACGCTTTGTTTGAGTATGGTGTTATTTTGAACGGTAGTCAAACACTTCACACGGTCAAGAGCCTCAAACGCTCGTTTGAGTATGGTGTTATTTTGAACGGTAGTCAAACTTCCGTGGCTGTTCCATCGCCACAAAAGGGGTTTGAGTATGGTGTTATTTTGAACGGTAGTCAAACTAACGTTGTAATGAGCGAGCAGGTATTCGCGTTTGAGTATGGTGTTATTTTGAACGGTAGTCAAACGGCGGAGTTTTACCCGTAGTCATATCAAAGGTTTGAGTATGGTGTTATTCTGAACGGTAGTCAAACTCACAGAAGTGTTCTATTATATTTCTTAATGTTTGAGTATGGTGTTATTCTGAACGGTAGTCAAACCGTGCCGACTTCTACGACCCGTGTTTTGCGGTTTGAGTATGGTGTTATTCTGAACGGTAGTCAAACATTTGCAGTTGTTTTTGAAGCGATTGCGTAGTTTGAGTATGGTGTTATTCTGAACGGTAGTCAAACGGAAAGGCAAAGAACCGACGCTTGCGCAATGTTTGAGTATGGTGTTATTCTGAACGGTAGTCAAACAGGTCGCTGTCGCTTGCGCCAACCATACGGGTTTGAGTATGGTGTTATTCTGAACGGTAGTCAAACGAATGCGGACACTTGCAGCAATGCCTCCGCGTTTGAGTATGGTGTTATTCTGAACGGTAGTCAAACATTCTTTTTAGAACGCTTCACAAAAACAAGGTTTGAGTATGGTGTTATTCTGAACGGTAGTCAAACATACTTCGTTTACTTGTACGTTGACTTCGGGTTTGAGTATGGTGTTATTCTGAACGGTAGTCAAACAGTAGCTCTGCACCAGAGTTTGCGCCTATGGTTTGAGTATGGTGTTATTCTGAACGGTAGTCAAACACTCTCGATACTTCTTTACCTTATGGTGATGTTTGAGTATGGTGTTATTCTGAACGGTAGTCAAACTTGCTGGCTGTTATACTTTTTTCGGGTGGTGTTTGAGTATGGTGTTATTCTGAACGGTAGTCAAACGCTTACTTGCGTCCAGTTAAGGATGACTTGGTTTGAGTATGGTGTTATTCTGAACGGTAGTCAAACTCCCAACGAACGGGGTACAACTTGCCGATTGTTTGAGTATGGTGTTATTCTGAACGGTAGTCAAACACAACAACCGATATGATTTTGCATAAACGCGTTTGAGTATGGTGTTATTCTGAACGGTAGTCAAACTGGTTCAAACTGCTTTCGCTCTGGTGCGCCGTTTGAGTATGGTGTTATTCTGAACGGTAGTCAAACATCTTTAGGTAAAGGAAGAAAAGACCAATAGTTTGAGTATGGTGTTATTCTGAACGGTAGTCAAACGTAGTCATAAAACACTGGTACATACACAATGTTTGAGTATGGTGTTATTCTGAACGGTAGTCAAACTTGCCGAGCATAGTCGATATCGCCAGTCACGTTTGAGTATGGTGTTATTCTGAACGGTAGTCAAACAAAAGCAAACTTCGGGTTTTCCGTGTTTCCGTTTGAGTATGGTGTTATTCTGAACGGTAGTCAAACTTTGCGTATTTTGAGGCACACACCTGCATTGTTTGAGTATGGTGTTATTCTGAACGGTAGTCAAACCAATACTGCGATTAAGACTGCGTAACTCATGTTTGAGTATGGTGTTATTCTGAACGGTAGTCAAACACACATAAAATCACCTCAACAACCTCGGTGGTTTGAGTATGGTGTTATTCTGAACGGTAGTCAAACTCGTGCACCAGCGATATGCTGGACTTGGTAGTTTGAGTATGGTGTTATTCTGAACGGTAGTCAAACTTGCCACCTTGACGTTCGACGCTAAAAAAGGTTTGAGTATGGTGTTATTCTGAACGGTAGTCAAACTTTTTTGGCGATGAAAGCGGTACTTCTTATGTTTGAGTATGGTGTTATTCTGAACGGTAGTCAAACAGGTGAGTGAAATGAAATATCGTGTCGCGTGTTTGAGTATGGTGTTATTCTGAACGGTAGTCAAACTACGGGTATTCTGATACCGCCACTTTGAGCGTTTGAGTATGGTGTTATTCTGAACGGTAGTCAAACGCCGGGAAGTGAAGGCAGTACAACGTAAAAGTTTGAGTATGGTGTTATTCTGAACGGTAGTCAAACTTATCGTGTATTTTGTTTATGCAGACCAATCCGTGTGTAGTTGTTTGAAAAAACATTTGTAAAGTTAAGTAAAAATTGTTGTGTCAAGTTTGCGTATTTTTTGAGGCAGTCATGAAAACAAAAAGCGTGGGGAAAAACATAGCGTTGAAACTGTGCGTAACGGCGATGTTCGCAGCCGTTTTGGTTGCAGGCAAGGAAGCGCTTGCTTTTTTGCCCAACATTGAAGTGGTAACAATTTTCATTGCCTTGTGCGCCTATGTGTGGGGGCTTTCGGTGGCGATACCCGCCGTTTTGGTGTTTATTGCGGTAGATATGGCCATTTGGGGCATAAACACATGGGTTATTTCCTACCTCATCCACTGGAATTTTGTGGCGTTGTGTTTTCGTTTTCTTGCCCTTCTCAAAATGAAAAACCGTGTGCTGACATCCGTTGTGGCGTCCCTTTCGGCAATAATAATCACATTGCTTTTCGGCGTGCTTACTTCCGCCGTGGACACCCTCGTCGGATTCACGGGAAAGGGATTTTTCCTTGACACCGAAATGATTTTTGCACGCTTTGTAACAATGTATGTTTCGGGAATCCCCTTCTACGCCACGCAAATTGTGTGCAATGCTTTTCTGTTTGCCGTTGCGTTCGTACCTCTTGTACAACTCAACAACAAAATGCATCGCAGATTTTTCCCCTATGACACTTCAAAACACATTGTCGCAGAACAAGTACAACACAGCCAAACGGATTTTCTTCAGGAAGTATTGGCATTCGACCAAGACGAGCCTCAACGGCAAATTGCCTGCCCCGATTTTGCACGGGAGCAGGACGAAGTTTCGGAAGGAAGCGTGCAGCAAACGGCACCTGACAATGCACAAGAGGCAGAAGTTCATTCTTTGCACAACTGACGAAATTGTACAAGATTTTTTGCACCGTACTGTAAAAACGGTGCATTTTTGTTTTTTAGTGGTGCAGGCAAGCCTTGCGTGTCCGTGTTGACCGCTGTTGCTTTTCAGTCGTTTTACGTCAGATTGTCTAAAATTAAGTTGTGTTTAGCAGGCGTAAAAAGGGCGAAAGTCGTAGCCCGTTGTAACCAAAGTTTTTTTGGTTTTGCTTTGGAAATACGCTATCCGACAGTTTTTTTGTAAAAATCCGCTTTGCAGGCAGTTTCACTAAAATCCGTGTTGCCTGCAATCCCACCCAAACAGCATTGTTCGTTGTCTTTTTCGATTTTCGGCATTTGCAGTGTTTTTTTCTGCCTGTAAAAGTGGCGGTTTCACTAAAAAAGCAAATATTCCCCCTTGAAAATTGACAAAAGAAAAGTATTGTCTTATAATATTTTAGCAGTTTGGGGTTTCCCGTTTACAGTAATTCAATGCACAAGAGGAGCATTTTATGGCAGAGAAACAATTTGTTAAAGAAATTGCCGACATCAACACGGATTTTCCCCAATGGTACACCGACGTTGTGTTGAAAACGCAACTTGTGGACTACGGTCCCGTCAAAGGCACGATGGTAATTCGTCCCTACGGTTACGCCATATGGGAAAACATACAAAAGGAACTTGACGCCCGTTTCAAGGCTACGGGGCATCAGAACGCTTATTTCCCCATGCTTATTCCGCAAAGTTTGCTCAACAAAGAGGCGGAACACGTGGAAGGCTTTGCACCTGAAGTGGCTGTCGTCAACTACGCAGGAGGCGAGCAACTTGCCGAACTGTGCGTAATACGTCCCACAAGCGAAACGATAATTTGCAGCATGTATTCCAAGTGGATAAACAGTTACCGTGATTTACCTTTGAAACTCAATCAATGGGCAAACGTGGTGCGTTGGGAAAAAACGACACGTCCGTTTTTGCGCACATCGGAATTTTTGTGGCAGGAAGGGCACACGATACACGCCACAAGGGAAGAATCGTTGGCGGAAACGTTGAGCATGCTTAAACTGTATCAGGATTTTGCCAAAGACGTATTGGCAATGCCCACCTTTGTGGGACAAAAAAGCGAAAAGGAAAAGTTTGCCGGCGCCGAAGCCACCTACGGAATGGAAGCCATGATGTTGGACGGCAAGTCTTTGCAGGCAGGCACAACGCACCATTTCGGACAGAAATTCAGCAAAGCCTACGACATTCAGTTTCTTGACAAGGACAACACCAAAAAATACGTGTGGCAATCCAGTTGGGGAGTTTCCACCCGCCTTATCGGCGCAATAATAATGGCGCACGGCGACCAGCGTGGTTTGGTACTTCCCCCCAAAATCGCACCCATTCAGGCAGTTGTCATTCCCGTTGCGGCGCACAAAGAGGGCGTTTTGCAAAAGGCGGAACAGGTAACAAAATGGCTCAAAGATGCAGGAATACGCACTCAACTTGACGTGCGTGATCAGTCCCCTGGATGGAAATTCAACGAGTGGGAAATGAAGGGCGTACCTGTCAGGTTGGAAATCGGTCCGAGAGATATCGAAAACGGCGTTGCAACTTGCAGCCGAAGGGACACCTGCGACAAACTCTCTTTGCCTCTCGACGGAATTGCCATTTCCGTTCAGACATTGCTGGAAGAAATTCAACGCAACATGTACAACAAATCGTTGGCGTTTCGTGACGCCCACGTCAAACTTGCCCACAACATGGAAGAGTTGGGACAGGTTTTGGACAGCAAATGTTTTGCCAAGGTGGTGTGGGACAAAGACCCTGCCTGCGAGGCGAAATTCAAGGAAAAATTCCAAGCCACCGTGCGTGTAATGCTGGACGAAAAACCCTTCCAGGATGTTTGCACCTGCTGCGGCGAAAAGGGCAAAGACATGGTTGTTGCCATTGTCGCCCGAGCCTACTGATTTGTGGCGATTTTGCCCTGCAATACGGTTGCAACAAAACTTCAACTACAAAACGGCGTGAAAAACATGCCGTTTTTTGTTGCAAAAAATCTTGCGTTGCGGTGTGCAAAAAAGTCTGACTGCACTTGCCGTCTGTGCGCAGAAAAAATATTTCGGCTGTTGGTTTGGGTGTTTTTTTGCGAAAGATTGTGTAACGCAAAATTTTTCCTAACGTTTTTGGTGCGACTGTTTTTGAGTGCAGGAATTGGCAAACGGTGTAAACGCAACAAAACACCGTTTGGTAAAAACGAGTGTCTCAAAGGCGTTAGTGCGTACGAAACAACAGTGTAAAACAACTTGTGCTTTTTCAGTTTGCCGTTGTTGTAAAATTGTACCGTTAAAAACGTTTTTCGATAAAGCAAGGTTTGTTAAACTGCTTTTACCATAAGTAAAACTTATGATTTGATAAATAAAAATTATTATAAAACCCGTTGCAAAAAGTTGGAATATTTTTTCTTTTGTGATATAATTTTTGCTAGTCAGGCGCGGAGACTCCGAACATGAAATTAGAGGCTTGGCGTCTGGAATAATAAATATATTTATTAAAAGGAGTAAAGAAAAATGAAAAAGGTTCTTGTAATTGCTCTTGCAGTAGTTATGACTCTTGCAGTCGTAGCCCTCGTTGCTTGCGAACAGCCTCAGACCGTTACCGGTAAGTGCCACTATGCATCTAAATGGGGCGCATACGGCTGCATGGTCGACGTAACCGTTAAGGGCGACGTTATCACCGCTGTTAAACTGTACACAGACAAAGAAGCCGCTGCTGCAGATTCCACATGGGGCGATGCTCACCGCACAACTCCCAGTTGGAAGCCTTCCGAAGGACAACTTGGTTTTGCTGCAACAGAAGCCGCTTATGCAACATGGATTGAAGACACATTTGTTGGCAAGACAGTTGCAGAAGTAAACGCTTACGTTGCTTCCGCTACCGCTGAAGGACAAAGTGTTACAACCGAAGGCATCAACCTTGCAGGTGCTACACAGTCTGCTGCACGTGTTATCGTTGCTGTTAAGGACGCTCTTTCCAAACTTGCAAAGTAATTTAGTTTGAGAAAACAAAAAACCACGCTTTGTGCGTGGTTTTTTTGTGCCTAAAAGCCCTGTTTTATTGCAATGTTGCAGACGTTTTGTCAGGTAAAACTCTGCTTTGCAAATTTGCCCAACGGCAAAAACTTGCGACGCCGATGTAGCAACTGACGTTTGGGCAACTTGGCGTTTTCAACCTGTGTGGCAACAAAAACTTTTTTGCAAAAACCTTTATGGCAAAAAGGGTTTTTCGCCCAAACTTCCACAATGCGTGTTGCGAAAATGCCTGTTTGTAGCAAGCAAAAAACCGTTGAGGGCTTTGCCTCACTGCAAAAGGCAATGCACATTGTTGCCAAAAGGTCGGGGGATATGGTAAAATATACGGGCAAAGAGAAAATACCATGAAAAAATTTTTACCTGCAATAATTTTAATATTTGTTTTGACGTTGTGTGTTGTAGTGCCGCTTTCGGCGCAAGCCGATACCGCCACGCACACAGGGCAGTACACGCCCTCACACGGCAAGTACACCCTCACCACCATCGTGGACAACACTACAAACAACAATCCCGTCGGCGTGGCATTTTCCGGCTATTACTTTGGCGCAAGCGGCATTCGTGTTACGGTGCAACTGTATTCTTCACCGCAACTTGACCTCAACTTTTGGATTGGCGACAATCTTTCGGGAAGTATGTTGCAAACAAGGGAAATGCTGGTGCAATTTTTCGACGAGGTGGACAGTTACATTGTGTCGATAGACGCCTGCGCAAACACGCAGTACGACGGCACACTTCAGGATGCTTCGGACATCTACCGTTACAACAATGCAAAGCAGGGTGAAACGGTGGAAATTTCCGCCGAAACATTTGAAATGTTGCAGATAGCACGTGAAATGTACAACGACACCGAGGGTGCTTTCAATCCTGCGGTGTACCGTTTGGTGGATTTGTGGGGATTTTCCTCACGTATCTATTCCTACGGCAACTTCGGTTTGCCCTACGACAGAGTTGTTACGGGCGAGTACTTTGCCGAACACGGCTATCCGTTGCCCGAGCAGAAGTACATTGACGCCTTTTCCGACGGCAAGTTCACCGATTATTCCGAAAACGCCGTTACGCTTACTCAACAAGACGGCAAGTACTACGTAACCAAGAACGTTGCGCCTGCCGTTGTGGACGGTGTGGAATATCAGCAATGGTTGGATTTGGGCGGAATTGCCAAAGGTTACGCCGTGGACGGCATCAGACAAATGCTGGACCAACGCAATCTTGAAAGGTACTACGTAGACGCCGGCAGCAGCAGTTCGCTGTACGGCTTGGGGGTGGGAGGCAGCGAAATGACTCTCAACCTCACCGACCCCTTCGACCCGTCGGCAATGTTTTTGCCTAAAATGCTGTTGGGCTTTTACGTGGGCAAAAGTTCTGTTTCCAGCAGCGGTCAGTATGTTCGCAAGTACACAACAAACGGAGTGGAGTACTCTCACATCATCGACGGTTTGACGGGTGCGCCTGCGCAAACGGGAGTGAAAGAGGTGCTGGTGGTAATTCCTCAAAACGAAGGGCTGTGGGCAGGCAAGGGCGACTGTCTGACAACGGCATTGACTGTTATGGGAAGGCAAAAAACCGTCGACTTTGTAAACGGCTATCTGAAAGAGCGCAACATCACCATTGTGGTAGTGTACGAAACAATGGACGGCGGAAAGCAAATTTTGTCCAACTTGGACAAAAAGGACATCGTAAACAAGGGCGAACACTTCGACGAATTTCAGTGGTCGCTTGTCAAGCAGGAAGACGGCACCTTTGTGTACGATGCCAACGCTACTTTTGTTACACAGCAGGACGTGTACAAAACTCTTGTGATAGTGCTGGCAAGTTTGCTTGGCGTGGGCGTTGTGGCTGTTGTGGTGTACCACCTTGTAAAGGGCAGAAAAAACGCTTTGTCCAACGTTCAGAACGCCCGAAGGGACAAGCCTTTCAAAATCACCGACATTGTCGTGTATCTAGCGGTGGTGCTGGTAATCGTGGTGCTGTTTGCGGTATTTTTCGGGGAGGAAAAAACTTCCATGCAGACAGTTTCCGTGGTGGACGACCAAACGGGCGAACAGTTGTTTTTCTGCAATGTGATACGCAAAGAGTACAAGACAAACGACGGCAATTCCAACGGTTGGAAAATTGAGGTAAACAGCCTCGCAGACGGTTTGGAAGTTACTTTCAGCAAAGAAATAGATGGCGAAACGCACTTCAACAAAATGAAAATTACCTACGGCACAACGCCGAAGGTGAAAATGACCGATTCGCTGTGCGGTTTCCATCAGGACTGCGTGTACGCTTTCGGCGAGGTAACGACGGCAGGCGGAGCAATAGTGTGCAGTCCCAACAGACTGAAAATTCTGACGGAGTAGCGTGTCCCTGTTTTGTTGCAACGGTAGCAAAAATCTTGTAAAAAAACGGCTAAAATTTTGTAAAAGAACGGTAAAAAAACGGTAGAATTATGACGGTTATCAACAAAACAACTAAATTTTCCGCAAAGCGTGTAGCAATGCTTTCGGTGCTTTGCGCCATGGGACTCATCATGTTTATGGTGGAAAGTTTGTTTCCTCCGCTGTTTTTGCCGGGGGCGAAAATGGGCTTGTCCAACATATTTTCGCTTCTGACTGTAATTTTGCTGGGACCTGTGGACGCCTTGGTGCTGGTTTTGGTTCGCACAACGTTGGGCAGTATGTTCACGGGAAACATGTCCACTCTCATGTACAGCATGACGGCAGGTGTAACAAGCGTGATTGTTTCCTGGCTGTTGGTGGAATTTGTCTATCCCAAGGTTAGCATTATTGCCATTTCCGTAGTGTCCGCCGTGGTGCACAACCTCACGCAAAACGTAGTCTTTTGCCTGGTGAGCAACACTCCGGAAATGTTTTCCTACATGCCTTGGTTGGCGTTGCTCGGCGTTGTGGCAGGCATAATCGTCGGCTTTGCCGTGTGGTTTATTTTGCGAACGGTACCGATACGAACATTTGCTTCGGTGTTGGGCGTTTCGGAAGAGCAGTTCGCCGTTGCAGTGCAACCCCATGCAAACGGCAAAACGGGTTGCTCCGTGCAGGAGGCAAACGAACCTCTTGCCGAAAAAAACGATACAACACAACAGTCTGTAGGTGAGGCACCCTCCGACGGTCAAAAGGGTGATGCCGAAACTACCGACGCAGAAAAGGGCGACAACGAATAAACAAAAAGTGTATTTCCGTGCAACACGGATGCGGGAAAATGTGCGTCAGAAGTCGGCGGCACAGATATCAAGGCAAACTTGCGTTGTGCAACAAAATGTACAGGCGGTTTGTAAGCGTGTTTTAGTCTGGGTTGCAATTGCACAGCCAGTCTGTCAAACAACCGCCGACAACGCACTTGTTTTGCTGTCAGGCACGTTTTTTCTGCAATTTGTGCGTGTGTAACAAGTTTTTGTCGGCACGAAAACTCACTATCATGAGCCTTGCAAAGGAAAAGCATTTTTCTGCGTTGCCTCGGGCGAGGTTTCAACGTAATTTTGCAGTTTGCAGGCTTGTCTGCGTTTTCAGGCACGTTTTTTTGCAATTTATGCGTTGACACAACAAGTTTTTGTCGGCACGAAAACTCACTATCATGAGCCTTGCAAAGGAAAAGCATTTTTCTGCGTTGCCTCGGGCGAGGTTTCAACGTAAATTTTGCAGTTTGCAGGCTTGTCTGTACTTCACGTCAGGGGTGTTTCACACCCTTGGAAGGTAATTTACACAATGAAAAACATTCTCATTTTCAACGATATATCAGGCTTGGGCAACTGCTCTATGAGTGCCAATTTGCCTGTTTTTTCCAAACTTGGCTACTACTGTATGCCCGTAGTTACGGCGGTGTATTCCTGTCAGACGGGTTTCGGAAATTTCCATTGCAACAAAAACTGCAATTTGTCCGATTTTGCGCAGGATGTTTTGGCAAACAGAGTTCCCGACGTTGCCTACGTCGGTTTTTGCGCCGATGCAGACATTTTGCAACAAGTTTTGGAAATTGCACGCACATTGCCCTGTCCGCTGTTTGTTGACCCGATAATGGGCGACAACGGCAAATTGTACCCTGTGTTTGACGACGACTACGTCAAACTTATGAAAAAAGCGGTGAAAAATGCATTTTGCATTTCCCCCAACCTCACGGAAGCATGCCTTCTTGCCGATGTGGATTTTGAGCAGTTGCAGGAATTTTCCCGTCAGCCCACGTTTTTGGCGCATTGCGGCAAGGTGTTTGAAAACTTCACGGAAATTTGCGGCTGTCAAAACGCCGTGATAACGGGGGTGCAGTGTGGCGAATACATTGGAAACATAGTTTTGCAAGGCAATGCCCCTGTTAAGTACGTTACAAACGACAGAGTGCAGGTAAACTATTCCGGTACAGGCGACCTGTTCAGTTCCGTCTTGTGCGGATTGCTCATGAAAAAGGTCAGTTTGCTCGCTTCCACACAGTGTGCCGCCGATTTTGTTTTCCGTGCCGCTTCCGCTACCGCATGCACCGACAGAAAATTCGGCGTAGACTTTGCCCAAGTACTGAATTTGCTGTAACGTGTCGGCAAAACTTGTACCTGTGGGAAACAAAGTTGTACGTTTTGCCTTTTCAGAATGTCGCACGGTTTTCCGCAAATTATTTAAGTTGCGTGGCAACGTAAGTGTATTTTTACGACATCAGTCCTCGTTGCGTTTTACCGTACGACGTTGACGCATCATGCGTAGCCTTAACAACGTAAATCTTTTTCAGTTACTTACCGTCAGGAATTTTCCCGACGGTTTTTTTCAAAACAATCCGATTTTTTCGCAGGGCGTTTGAATGTTTTTTTGCGGAAAGTTTGTAATTTCTCAATACGGTGCAGAAAAAAAGTGCCGTTTTTTATTGTTATTTTATTCGGGTGCATATTTTTGCCCACAATACGCAACGTGCCACGGCAGGTGTTCGGTAACGCAGGCGCAGTGTTGGTGTCAGTGTGTTGTACGTCAAAAGCAAAAACTGCAAAAATAAAACTCTGCAAATTGCCGTTGCAGAGTTTTGTTAACAATTCAGTGTGCACGCAGTAAACCTGTTTTCAGACGGTGTGCTTTTTCCGTATGCTGTCCAAATGTGCAAGGAATTCCACCGACCAATCGTACTGTTTGCAAAATTCTCCGAAGCAGTTGCCTTCCCCTGTCAAAAGGTAGTCCCAGTAGTCGCAGGAAACAAGCGATTTGTCTATGTCGAGTTTTGCACGTTGCCATTCCACGCAGGGAATTTCCACCGATTCCAGCGTTTTGCGAAGTCGCCACACGGCGTCACGGTAGAGAATTTTTCCTTTGTCTGTCGTGCTGTCGGGCCACAAATGCGCTATTGCATCGCCCATTGTGAGCGTTTTTCCGTTGTAGGCAAGTAACAGCGCAAAAAGTTCCTTGGATTTGGAGGAGGAAAATTTGATTTTGTTGCTGTCCACGAAACAGTCGAAACTGTCAAACATTTCCACTTTCAACACACGTTTTTTGTTTTGTATTTTGGAAAGCAGTATTCCAAGTTTTGCCACGTTGTAGGGCTTGTACAAAAATCCCACCGTGTGTTTGCGTACAACGGGCGGAAGGTCCTCTTCCGTAACGGAAAGCCCCGTTGTAAACACAATTTTCAGCGACGGGGCAATATCCGACAACTTTTCCGCAAGTTCCACCCCGTTTATCTTGGGCATGTTGATGTCCAAAAAAGCCGCATCCACACGGTTTTCCGCCACGTATTTGCACACGCTTGCCGCATCGTCCTTGTAAAATTTGTAATCCACGTCGTATTCTTCTATTATCTCGTTCAAAAAAGCATGCAACGCACTCATTTCGTCGTCTACGACAATTACTTTCAATCTGTTTTCCCCCCTTTGGTTTTCTTCAACCGTATGGTTACCTGCGTTCCTTTGCCTACTACGCTGGTAATTACAGGTTCGGTGTCGAAAAGCAAACGCAATCTTTCTTTGGAATTGTTTATTCCGTGCGTGCCGTCTTTTATTTGAGATGTGTCAAAGCCGTTGCCGTTGTCCGTTATTTTCACTTCGATTAAGCCGTCAACCTCTTCGGAAGAAATCATTATGAAACCGTCTTGCTTTTCATTCACTTTGCTGTACTTCAACGCATTTTCAATAAACGGTTGCAGAGAAAAGGCGGGAAGGCAAAAATCGGTAACGTCCACGTTGTAAATGACGTTGAAGGGGTTTTTCTTGCCCGTGTTGATAAAGTCTACGTAGCGCGCCAGGTTTTGCAGTTCCGTTTCAAAGGAAACAATCTCGTTGTCCAGCAACGAAAGGCTTTCCCTCATGTAGTCGGAAAACAGTTCCAATGTGCTGTCGCCTTCCTGCAAGTTTGTGTGATACATAGATTTTATTTTCGTCAGCGCATTGAAAACAAAGTGCGGTTTCATTTGTCCCACAAGCACTTTCATTTTCAGTTGATTGTTTTGTTGACGGAATGCTTCGGCTTTACTTGCTTTTTTGTCCGTCATTACAAAAAAAGCAATGTAAACGCCTATGAAACACAGTATGCAAATCCAGATGTAGGACACGGACAATCCGTTGACGTAGGGCAAAATACCTGCAAAACAGAGAGAATTTGCCGTGTGCAAGCCTGCGCAGGCAAAGAAAATTCCTGCCGAAAAACCGAAAATGGCATTGTCGGCGTCGAGAATGGCGCAACGCACGTCGGTGATAACGTAAAACACGACAGCCACAAAGAGAAAGAAAAAGTGTCCCAGAATTCTGGCACGGCTGTCAAACAGCAATACATAAAGGGCAATGTTTATTGCGGCTGCCACAAACAGAGGGTAAAGAGGCAGGTTTTGCCCCTTTTTTTGCAGGTAATCCTGACGGAAAAATATCAAAAGCGTCAGTTCCGTTCCCACAAAACCTATTTCCGAGGCAATTTCCTGCACAATTTCCGCCTTTTCCCACCCTATTTCACGGTAGAAAAACACCATATCGGGGGAAAAGAATGCAAACACCGAAAGGAACATTGCAATAAACACCGTGATGGCAGTGGAGGTGGAGATTGTCAGCATGGAAACAAATTCCACCAGCATCAGCACCGCCAACAGCAAAGCGGATATCAAAGAAAAAATGCCCAAACCGAAATGTTGGGATGTGTCGGGCGTGCCGTTTGA
>ERZ1643250.1241-NODE-1241-length-22540-cov-9.807472_pt1 | contig 22540 bp, 20 predicted proteins | sample MGYA00579262_ERZ1643250 | MGnify/ENA primary metagenome ERZ1643250 (study PRJEB29033, sample SAMEA4952265) | chicken gut metagenome | biome: Broiler Chicken; feature: Gastrointestinal Tract; material: Caecum | place: Ireland | collected 2018 | study: Broiler... | reverse complement strand
CGTCACCATCCGTCTCATCATCCAGATACCCATTGATACCGAATGGATCATCATTGTCCTCGTCTTCCGTTGGGTCTTCAATGCCGTCTAACAGTCCACTGTAATCTACACCAGACGTGTTGACTTTGCGTCGTCTCGCGCTGACACCAAACGCGGCCGTTTGCCGAGCGTCTAGTCTAGGGTTGGCCCCAGCATTCTGAGACCTATCGGAAGGCCCACGATCTGACGCCGCTGGAGCATCGGTGGCTGCCTCTTGCATGTTACGAGTGTCTTGCTTGATTGGATGATGGTCAACATCCAATACGCCTGTAGAGGAAGATCCATGAGATTCCACATCTGTATGAAGATCCGAATGGGAATCGGGGACTTCAGGTTGGTCACCTAAGACTCTATGTTCGTGAAGATCCGCCACAGCCTGTTGAGATCTTTGATCGTGATGATCTGTGTGATTTAAATGACCAATAGTACCGCCTGAAGCATTCCCGCCGATCTCGGTCTCGTGGGTGGGAATGCTATGATCTGCTTGATAAGAGCCATCTCCGGTCTCGTGGGTGGGAAAAGTCATGGTCGGGTTGAGACCTACTGGTCGGAACGTCAAAGCGAGAGCGTCATTATCATTACTACCATCACTCATCCTATCGTCATTATCATTGATCTGGGTAGACCTGTGATCACCGTCACCGTTCCCATGATCTGACGAAGCGGGGCTCTTCACAAACGGTTGGTTGATCTCATTGTCGAAATCCACCTCCTGCCCGGTTTTGGTAGACTTATTTGGCACTCCCCATACGAATGGGGTATGATTCGCACTCCTCTGTTGTGAGGGCGAGGTGCTTCTGGTGGGGTGTTCCTGCGGACCGTCAGTGCGATCATGTTGATCTACAGAACCCCTCTTAACCCCGGCATCGTCCCTGGTGGGGTGTTTGATCCGGGTCTGTGAGCCACCAATGGTAGACTTAGATTCTGAGCGCTTATTACCCGGTACAACGAATGGGTTAGAGCCATGTTCTTCAGGTAAAGTCCGGTCAGTGTGATCGTTGGAGTCTCGGTTAGAATCATGCTCTTCAGGCGGGGTTGGCTTGTCACTGTTAGACGCCCGGTTCTGATCATTGTCTGGCTTAGGGGCATTACCCCCGTTTTCGTTGGGCCTCCTGAAAGACCCAGGCACTCCGAATGGATTGGAGGAGTCTGAGGGCATGTGGAATGGATTCTCCTGGTTCAATGATCCTCCTCCCTTTAGGTCTCCGGGGATGGTTTTAATGTTCTAACAGCTACGGAACACATTGTATCCATGTGGGTTCTACCAGTAGGGATATTTTTGAGATCGTTGGGTCTACATGGCCTCCAAGCATTTTTTGTTGGATCACGAGATGGATTTGACGGTTAGTCGCCAGCCTTAATCTTGATAGTCATAATGCGATTACCCGGCATTCTGATTTCGTGCTCTATTCCACCGCGATCACACCGGGATGCGGAATGGACATCGATAACAGTAGATTCAACCAGCCTAACGAGTTGCTTTTAAATCACTCCAGGAATGACCCACCGTCTAATGGGTCAAGGTTCGCCTCTATGGAGTTCTTATGTGATGGGGCGGCTAGATTCCTCACCAGCATCACCGTGAACCTTGGGAGCAAGTCACCATGATTGGTCTTCCCATGTGATCGTGGGCTTGCGTCTACTAGATCATCATCATTTATGATTTCACTGTGGGGCTTCTTGATTGATGGTCCCTGTCCTCTAGATCTCACCCCATTAGACCTGCCCGCTGGATTATCTTCGCTCTGGATGATGCGGTTTCTGGAGAACTCGCTCATACTGGAGAACGCCACAGCGGGTCCGGTTGCCCCAGCAAACCAGTACAGGTATCCTATGAGCGCCGAGGCTGATGGGTGGTCTTCGAACCGGAACACACCATTGCCGTTCGTTGTCTCCGTCAGTAGTCGTAAGAGCAATTCGGTTCCATCTAGGACCCGTTGGAAATCATTCCCGCCCTTCTCGATCTTACTGAGGATGTTGGGGTTTCTTATGATTCCTGTGGACGTGTCTACTGCTTCTAGATCATCAAGGATGGACGGGTCAATGATCGACACGGCGGTGAGGGTCCGGTAGTCTTCGTCTGCCTCGATCAACCGCAGGAATTCATCTCTCTGGTTGTTGTCCATGGTCTCGTTGTGGTGTTCTAACTCATGGTGGAACGCCCGTAGCAGTGAGACTGGATCAGTATGATCATTGTTCACTGCTGACGTGGGGATGATAGTGATGGGGCTTGATGGGATGGGCGTCTTCGAATCATGACCATCCGCTTGGACCTCTAAATCCGCAGATCTATTCACAGATCTATCGTGATCGTGGTGGTATAGATCGTTGACCGAAGACACTGGGTTGGTTTCGTTTGATGATTCGATGTCTCTTATCCCCTTGGGTTTCATAGGTTATTCTCTTTCCTTGATTTTGCTTCTGGGTTCATTGTAATCGCAGTGGATTCTGACAAACGGTTCCTATTGCTATTGATTAAAATGAACAACTCGGTTGTTCTGTTAGTGGCATCTAGATCGCTCTGAATCGCATTCCTGCAGATCCGCGTGTCTTAATTTTATAGATGTTACAATTGGACATGTAGGAAAACCACCTTCACCTGTTGGGTGGATCTCATTCGAAGGAGTGGTCTCAATGACTGACAAGCATAAGAATCATAGTTCATACGATAAGAACAACGGCATCTATTGCCCGTATGAAGAGAAGAATGGGGTGAGTCATTATAAGACCAAGGAAGAGGCCGCCGAGGCCATGGAGTGCAAGATGAAATCTGATCCAGGTGTTGTTAACAGGTAAAGTTTAACACGAAAATCCTAGCAAGACCACCCATGAATTAACCAAACCCCACTAACCCAACTACAATTCAAACTAATAAACCCAACACAAGAGGGAGGTGAACCACATGACACCCAGCACCCAACACACGACCTACCCACACCAAGTCTTAAATCTCAACACGAGTAAAACCCAGCAACTCAAAGAACTCGCGAATGAAATCACCCACGGATGCAGAGAATTACAACCCCACGTCATGCGAGCCCTCCTCAACGGTGATGCCCTCCCCAAGTACCCCTCCCTACCAAAAGGAGCCAAAACCCAGACCCGGCTCACCGCTAGACAACTCAAGACTGTGGGGAACACCGTCCATGATAACCTAGCCTCCCACCTCACCATCCTCGAAGCCGAGGTCCGTAACATCATCAACCACTCCACCCTCAAGACCACCCTCACCAAACATGATCTAATCACCCTTTATCGCGTGAACAAGTACCATTACTGGTGGTGCAAGCCAGGCATCACGTTATTATGGAGGCCGAATCCCAAGACAGGCGAGTTAGAACCTTGTAATCGTAAGGCTCGGGACGCTCGTGAGGTATTGGTACCTGAGCATGTCCTGAAGCTCGCCCGGAGGCTCGTGAAACAAGCGAGGAAACGGCATCACGAGCCATCATACCGTGAGGGAGCCGGGTTACGGCTTGATGGGATCATCGCGGAGGTACAGGAAGTCAAGTCCTCTAAATCCCCAGAGATCGGGTACTGGGTCAAGGTGTCCACGCTACACAAGCGCCATCCAATCTACATCCCCCTGAAGAAGAACTCGTATTACGAATCCGCTCTGGTCAGTAAGGGGAACGCGACCCGGGCGGGTGCGGTCCAGCTCGTTTACCGTGATGGGAGTCCCGAGTTCGGGCTGATCATCAAGTCTGACCCCACACCTCCCGTCCAGGCTAATGGTGTGACGGGCGTGGATTGGGGTGTCACGGACGGGCTCCTCGTGACAAACATGGGCGACTTGTTCGGGCAACGATTCCTTCGGAGGATCAAGGAATTAGATGAGCGGCTCACGGTGCATGATGGGAACCTGAGGGTCATGGGCCTGCCGGTTAAGACTGACGCGACTCATAAGCGGTTGGTGAAGTGCTTACGAGATTTCACGGTCAATGAGGTGGGTCGGATTCTGAATCGTATCCTGGCTCAGCCGGATGCTCATGGTGAGGTCATAAGCCGACTTGTCTCGGAGGACTTGGACTTCCGGCATGGTGGGTTATCGGCTACGTCGAATCGTATTGTGCAGCGGGCGGGTCGTGGCGTGTTGAAGCGTAGACTCGGGGAGTTAGAGGCTGCTCGTGGCGTGAGGTCAGTCCTAGTGGATCCAGCTTACACGAGCCGGGAGTGCTCAGCGTGTAGGGTGGTGGATAAGGAGTCGCGTAGGACTCGATCGTTGTTCGTGTGTGTGGCTTGTGGGTTGAGGCTTCATGCTGATGTGAATGCTGCTCGGGTTATCCTGGGGCGCGGCGTCCGTGCTCTCGGGCTGGGTGGTGGTTACTCGGCGTGGTTAGGTAATAATGGTGGGTCCGCTCCACGGGGGTCATTGGGTTCTCGTGGGGTGCGATCTCGTGGGGTTGCAGGTCCCCGGGCGCTGGCTGTATAGTCCGGTTAGTGTTCTACCGAGGTGATCATGTAATGCTTTTTCATGTTCATCTTCTACTGTCACAGATAAGATCAAGGAGATCTGATTTGTTGGATAAAACGACAAGATTTGGAATCTCAGGTCAAGTTCTCCCTTAAGATGATGAATCCCACGTCTTAACGATTTATGAACGATCACCATTTTGAATAGGCTCAGGGTCGGTGTCATACCATTAACCCTGAGCCTAATTGAATCTAAGCCCTCCGTGCCATGGGCCTGTTAAACGCAGACTTGATTCCCATGACTTGAAGAATCCCCACTCGCCCTTGCCTGACCTCTCATTTCCTGACAATCAAATGCCGGCCATGGGGATGACGATTCAGGCGAACGGAGATCAAATAAGACGTGATGTCGTTCTATCCGTTCACCCCTACCGATCTACGATCACGGCGAGGTGGCTTGAGATGGCGTCCTCATACCCGTTCATCGTGTCCATTTGGAGACCTTCAATGATGAAGTCGTCAGGCATGTCGGAATTGTCTAGCTCGTAATCTATGAAGTAGTCGAACAACGAGTCGATCATCACCTCATCGATGTGTTCGAATGTCTCCTCAAGGTCTTTCGCCTCGCCGTCAAGCATCTTAGAATACAGAGGGGTGATGTTGTTCGCTCGTTCCTCAGAGTTCCAGCGTGAGACGGGATGTGAGACCGTAGACTCCTCGATTAGGGAGATGCAGCGATCTGCGAATTTCCTGAACCATTCAGACTTGCTTTCTATAATCAACCTGCCGCTGATGCGTTGGTATGCTTCGATCACGTCGGTCATCACGATGTTGTCTAGGGGAGTCACTTCCACGTCATCATTCGAGATGGCGTCTGGGATGTCTATCATCTGATGTACGAAGTAGGCCTTGATGAAAGCGCGGTTGCGATCTACATCGTCATAATAAGACCCACCGAGTGGGATGTACTCCATTAGATGTTCATAATTCAGCGGCCTGTCTTCGTTGTCTAGAGGGTAGATCATCAGGGGGAGATGGTGTTTGAACATCAGACCATAGTTCAAAAGCATCTCATGCACGTCATCCGACGATACAGGTCTGCCGTCATGAACCCCGCTTTTCAGGATGTTCGCCATGAAGCAGCCGTCTGCGATGAAATTGTGGATGAACTTTGTTCTAGCCTCAAGATCTCTCAGGTAGTCCTTGGTTATCCTAGACTTCAATGTCTGCGGGAGTTTGGCCGTCCGGCATTCTTTTTCAGGGTTAGAAGACTCCGCGTCGATCTCGGGATGTATGTCACTGATGGATTTCATTGGTGTGAAGACCCTATGATAACTTCCCTTGGAATGCTCTATCGGGAAGCAATTGCTGTTACGCATGTGGTATCCTCTGTAGTTTGATTTGTAATCCCACTGCCAATCTCTTTCCATCGTGTAACGCTTCTTGATGTCTTCGAATGAGTAAGTTCTATTGCGTCCACTGGGAAGTTCGTAGGTCAGAACGAACTCTACGATTTCCTTATTGTAAAGTCCGCTGTCATTCCTAATGACGGTAGATGTGCTGGCCGTCGCGTGGATCAAGTAGAGGTTGTCTGCCCACTTTTGATCATCATTGTCATTATCGTCATCGCGAGAGTCCAGTCCCAACGGTCCCATCATTCTGACCTTGGTTTCGTTTTCTGTAGCCTCTCCTCATCCCCACACGAGCAATGCGGTGACGGAGTCTACGAAGAGCCGATTGTAAACACGTTTGATCTTATCATCCGCTTCCCACCTTATCGCGAGGATTCTACAGGTGGAGGACAGCGCCCAGTCATGTTGAGACTCTGAGTAGGCTTCAACGGAATCAACACTGTAATCGTCTAAAGCAAACAAGTCTAGCATGATTTTAACCACTGGAAGCTGATGCCTCCACTCGGCGCCCATGGAAGAAGGGAGAATGGTCTCATACACAACGTCTCGCAACTCGTCATAAGAGTCGAGGAACACGCATACATTGTGGATTCCCCTAGATCGAACTTGGGAGCTGACGCTATTAGATCTAAGCGAGACTTCTATGTTTTCGACGGGAGTCTTATCCTTCCCGTTCCTGACGTAAGTCAATTCGGCCCAATGCCGGGCGATGATGATCTGGGCCAGCTTGCGGAAGACCAGGACCGTCAGATGGTGATCTCGCTTCTTGAAATCATCCAGAGACTTCCTCCTATAAGATTCTAGGAGTTCTAATTCTTTGTCTGCCATCGGCACATTCACTTTTGGGTTGCTGATAAGCTCTTGAAGCATTGACTCGATGGTGTCGATCAACCGTGGGTAGTCTGCGCACTCTAGTTTGCGTACCAGCTTGTCATAATCAACGACTTGTTCTCTCTCCAGTTCAGACCATCTATTCATTAGTGCTCTCCAGTTCAGACTCAGAGGTCCATTCATTCCACTAGACGGGTGGATTGTGATTGACGGCGACACCGGTCTCCATCTTGACCATTGCCGATCTCACTTGCCGGTGGATGTGGAATGCCGGTTATTCATTACGAACCTCACTGCATGTGATCCTTCAGATCATGGACGATCTCGCAGATCTTCGGTTCTGCGTCCCCGACATTGAATTCCGAGTAGAACTCGTCAATGATGTTCCCATCAGAAACAATCTCATAATGGTAGTCTACCGATTCGTTGGTGCTCTTGAAGATTTCAAGGAACATGGAGACTGGCGGTTCGCTGATGAATAGTGGAAGGTACACGTCCTCACTTTCATCACCGTACAGATCTGGGTCATTCTTGATAGGGATGAAGCTCACTGGGAACCCCTCTTCGTCCGCGGCGTTTTGAATGACGGACTTCAGTTCGACAATGTTCTGCATGATTGCTCCTATCCAAAGCTGTTACTGTTGTCTAGAACGGTTACTAATGGTCTGATGGACCATTAGTACCGACTATCCTAGGCATACCACTAGCGTCACCCGCTAGAGGCGGGGCACTCACGTTAACCCCACCCGTACAAGAAACAGTATCCTCTTGTACTTCCAGATTATTAAAAGAGTCAGTCCTGGCCCGCTCCATCAGAGCCTTGGCTCGAAGCTTCTCACGCAGTCTCCAGGCTCGGGAATGAGGCCTCACCTTCTTAGGAGTCACCGTAGACTTCCGTAACGGGACCCTCTTCACCCTCCTAGACTGAACCCTAGCCGGCCTCTTCTTAGACTTATGACGACCAGTACGATTCCCCTTCCGTAATCCAAGATTCAATCCAGCCAGATCATCACGATCATACCGAGAACCATCCGGAAAAACCACCTCACGACTCATAGCCTTACCCTGCTCCCCAGTAACAGGATGACTATCAGATGAATGAGCAGGATTCACCTCTATCACAAGTATACCAGCCAAACGAGCCTTATAAACCACCTGAGACTGAACCTGTCGGAAAGCCCAATGGCCACCCTTCGATCCCAACCATCTCAAGTACTCCAGGTGAATCTCACCAGCGCCCTCCTCCACCGCCAGCTGAACCATCTCAGCCGACTCCTGATGCCACTCCTGATCCCTACACCTAGACTGCTTCGCTAGTAACCGCCCCCGATAATCCTCACGCCTAGCCTGAGCCAGAGCCTCCTCAGGCGTCAGAACCCGCTTCTGCCTAATGACCTCCAGCCTCTCATACGTAGTAAGATCACCCCAGGGACGAGAATAACTAGTCTTGTCCTTAGTCAGTGGACCCTCACCGAACTGGTTGAACAATACATCCCTACGAGCCTGGATGTTCTTATGAATCCTACCCAGGAGCTTCGAATTGACCCGCGCGAGACCGTACGAGCCATCCGTGTGAACCGCGACACCCGTGTAATGACGCACAGACCCCGTACCAAGATCATAAGCCATCACCGTCGTATCACTCGTATCCTCAGGAATGGGTGGGCAATCCACCTCGTAAGGGAGGTCACCCTTATACCCCCCATCCCTAGTCACCCGATACCGAGGCTTAGCAATCCGGCCAGTCCAGCCATCACGAAGATAATCCACTGGGATGTCAATGGCCCACTCGACCCAGGTAGGAGCCTTCTTACTACCAATGTTCGCCCGGCAGTGGCCCTCCGGGGTCATCTCAAAAATCTGGGGCCCAGAGTCTGTGAAGTCAAGAACGAATGTTGGGTCCTCAGGGAGTCTCGGTGGTCTGCCCTTCAGGTAAGATTCTACTTGATTCTTGCTAGGGTATAGGCCCGCCTCGTGTAACTCGTCCCATAAATCCTTACTAATCTTCTCGTGAGTCTTTACGATCGTATACGAGCGGCGGGCTTCGTCTAGTGACTTAAGGGTACGGAGGATTGCGGCTCCCATTACGTACTTCCCCCACCATGCGGAGTTGTTCACTGACCATGATTTGGTGTAATCTAGGATTAACCGTACTTCTTTCTTTAGCTGGCCGTCTGATTGGGTTAGATCTAGGGATTCTAGTTTTGCTCGGAGCTTAGGATTCTGGAATGCTCGCTTGTACTCTGTGGAGAGGTAGTCGTATCTGTCCTTGAGTACCTTGGGGAAGGTGATCATGGTGGTCAGCCATTGCTTGTTCGGATCATTATAACGATAGTTCATGGGGTTCACCTCCTTTCGGGTTAGTAGCTTGTGAACGAACCGGGTTAGTTAATCTCTTCTTGGATTTCCTGAATGATCTTCCGGGTTTTAGCCTTGCGGTTTGAGCCATAGATCCTCATGCAGAAGCTTGTGATGATGCTGATGAAATCATCTATGATCTCGTTATTCTTTTCCTCAGATTGATTCACGGCTTGGATTGTGATACCTTGTTTCTCTTCGAGTAACTGGATGTAGTGCCAGCCGAATCTGGTGAGGCGATCCTTGTGCTCGACGAGGAGTACGTCGTACTCCTCCTCAGACTTGCGGAGGATTTTATCAAGTATACGGCGGTGATCGTTCAGGCCGGAGGCTATCTCCTTGTACTCCCCGATGATGGTCCATCCCTTCGCGGCGGCGTAGTCCCGGAGGCGTTCTAGCTGACCATCTAGACTCTTCTTGTTGTTCGCGGAGGAGACTCTGGCGTAGAGGATGACGCGGGTGGTGTCCTGTGGGGTGGGGGTGTGATGGTTTGGCTCGGGGGTTAGGTCATTCTGGATCATGATTCGGCCGGTGGGGAGTTTTCGACCTTTGAGGATTCCCTCGTTATAGTACTTAATGACGGTGCGATAGGGGATGCCGGAGGCTTCCGCGTACTCTCGCGGCTTCATGTATCTTGGCTCACTCATACAATCCTCCTAACTAAACTATAATTACCATTAGAGTCTATTATATACCATAAGAGTCATAATAACGCAACGGTTGTTTACTATCTCACTTGCTTGATCTATAGTCTTGGTTCTTACTTGACGATGCCAGTCGATCTAGAGGATTCTCAGTCCCTCCTGATTTTACTTGCGGTTTCGTTCACCACCGGAAGCCCTACAGATCTCATGTAACGGGCGCGATGACGATTCAGGATCACGTTGAGAGCGCAGATGTCCCACGCATTGTCCATCAACCACTGAATCCGAGCGCGATCACCCTTAAGAACATGATAATCGTCTTTCAATGACTTAGACAGACCACTCGTCATCTTCACGAAATCCTCATCTGACGGGAGGCTCTCCAGTATCTTCTCAAGAGCATACGGGGCGTCTGGTCTCATGAGGATGGAGTCCACGCAGAATCTGGTGTCATACTCCTCTGTGACAGTGAGACTGGGCTTGTTGATGAACGGATCGGAACCTAGTGATGATTCAACGATCTTCGTGACAACGATGGCACCAAATACTACAATACCACCCAACCCTATCAAAGTCCATTTCAAGATCTTATGACTGCCGTTCTTCCCATTCTTGGAATTAGCCACCTTTGGAAACAACCCCCGGTCTTACATCTTCACTTTTGATTTCACTGGTTAAAATCAAATCAAGAACAGACTGGGATTCCTCGGGTTCCTTGCTCGCCCCAGTCCATTTCTCATTCTTGTTGTTATTGATCTTATCTTATTGACTTATTTCATAGGGATATGAACTGATTGCTTATTCCCCTCATTAGACCCATTCAAATCAATCGCCATTGAGAATCCAATCACCCACCCCGATCACGGCAGCCTCAATCGAATCAAACTCCACGGCATCGAAGTCTGGAGTCATCGTTCCATCCTTACAGAGATTGACCCACATGGTCTCTCCAGAAGGGTCATCTTCATCATCGATCGCAACGGTCCATTCGCCACCGCTCTGGGAGTCTGTGAAATGCATGATCTCATCCGGGCTTACATGGCAATCCCAATGGATTCCACCGTCTGGGTCATTATCGATCAGATGCTCCGTCTGGGTCATTATCGATCAGATGCTCATAGATCTTCGTCGAGAAGTCTTCTGCCGTTGGGTGGTTCATGATTCGTTCCTTTAGTCCTTTAGATTTGATGAGATGCATGTTCGGATTCCATTAGAGGGGATCCATTGGTATTTGTTTGATCTTTATTTGGCCTGCGGACTGGGGTCTCAGAACTTGCCGAGCTTCCCAGTGAGGAGGGCGTAAGCAAATGCGAGGGAACCCAGATTCGCCAGACCCACCACTGCGACGTCTCCAAACACTCCGAAAGCCGGCATGACCAGGACGATGTGGATCGAGAGGGAGAACGCTGCGATGCCCAGAACCATGATCGCACCCACCAGACCGCCGAGTTTGAACTGGTAGTCCACATCAGCACCGTTTTTATGTGCCACGACGAACGCCTTGGTTAGAGCGACAGCGGTCCCGAGGAGGAGGCCGGGGCCAAACGCCACGAGTAGTGAGCCAACGCTGAGTGAGTTCGCCATGATGATTTTCCTTTCCCCTGTTGCTTTTCGTTGTTGTACAACAATTGTACATCATTCAAAATCACGACACGCCGAGACCTTGATTCAGATGACAAGACCATCTAAACAACGAGCCCAACAAGGGTTTCCAAGTCATAAACCGGAATCTGTCGTTCCCAAGGGAGAAGTGCGATTTTCTCACATCGCCTGTCAATATCGCAACACAAGACCAATCTCTACGGTCACCCTACCCAATGGGCTCGTTCTGATCTATGGTGACCATGACCGCCAAGAGTCTGCTGCGGGTAGACTCCTTCAGGTATTTGTACTTCTGTTCATTCTCCCTATACGACTCATTCAACGCCTTGAGTTTGTCCAGAACCCTGCTAGGACGTAGATCTGAATCACACACTGGACAGTAATTGCCATAAGAGTGCCCAGCTTTGCGCCCGCCATCACCGCACCATTCAAGACGGAGGTTAGACAGGCAATTCGGGCACTCGGTGAATTCCTGTCCATCCTCCCAATGCTCCGGGGTGGCCCACCACGTCTTATTCAGTTCAACGATTTCCCTATGCTGAGTGTAGATCTCGTCGGCCAGTTCTGCTTCCTCCTTAGATGGAGGTAGAACTAGAAGGGAATCATCCCGGAATCGGGCGACATTGATGATCCCGGGATCTCGGGTGGTGAGCAACAATTGATCATGTGCGCTCGATTCGTCCCCGTAGACCATCGGATCCCTATAGACGGTGAGATCGACATCGCTGGACTGACTGTCTTTCTCCAGGGACTGCTTGGCCCAGGAGATCATGGTGTCATCGTCTGTGTTGATGGGGAATATCTCATACCTGAGTCTCTGGAATCTGTTTGACATGATGATAGACTTTCTTTCATCTAAACGCTTTTGTTTGATTGCTTGCCATTCGATTCTAACATCTTCCGGGCGATAACACGCCGGTGGAGTAGGAAATCGAAATCAACAGCAGACAACGCCGACCATCGATTGGATAGGTTTTCAAGTCCACAAGAATCTTAACTCGATTTAGCTTGATGCCGCTGATAGCAATACGATTGGGTGGTTGGATTGATCGTGGCGAGGAGTCTGGGCCAACTTGGTTGCTTATTTTTCGGACAAAGGAGTTTCAATCGTTTGATCTCTACTGATCTCTACGATCTCCTCATTGTCCAGATTGTCTTGATTCCAGTCGGTCAGTCAAGACATGACCTCTAGATCATCATGGAGATACCAGTCTGCCAGAAGATCATGGGATGTACTGACTTCTTTCAGATCTGTCACTAGAACCCACAACATCCCATGTCTTCATTGACAATCCTCCCGGACAAATGAACCTCACGTCTTCTGGACATAAACGAACCAAACAATCAAAGAAGGATGATCACATAAGCAAATGATCTGTGAGACGAAGAACGATGATTCCCAGTGGAATAAGAGACCGTTGATTTAAATCCAACAAGTTACCAGTCTCAAGCCAGTCTAAAAATGAAGCCAGTCTAACAATGGCTCCCAAGACGTCCATCCTCGTCTAATGGGGGCGATCGCTCCTCTGAATGGACGTCTAGAATCAAGGATATTGACCGATGACCCAGGAACCAGTAACGTGACTGCAACTCCCAGATCAGGAATACGAGCTGAATCGATCTAGGATGATCATTGTTGCTTCAAATCACAACCTGCCGATACCGTTAGAGTTCGCGGGTGTCGGTCGACGATAAAGATTCGGCTTGATCAACATCTCTACCACGACATCTTCACTGACGGGTTTCATGCCCCAAGCATCCACACCTACATTCATCTCCCTGGGATTCCCGAACTCGAATGGTTCCTTCGCATGGGTATGACCATGCAACAGCAACAATGACCCATCATCCACCACAGCATACTTGGAGAACTCCTCGGCATTCGCGTTGGTGCTCAACCTTCCATTGGAAGACCCATCAAGATGGTTCCTGAACTGGAAGTGGGACAAGGCGACGTTGCGTCCATCGATCACAATGACCTCATTGCGAGACACCGAGTTGAACTGATCTAACAGGTCCTTCAGTTCCTTGCCGCCACCGTGGGACGGGATCAGTGGGTCGTGGTTCCCGAGGATCAGGTGACGCCTCTTCCTCGGGACTTTCAATCGACCTACCATTGTGATGGCCTCTTGAGCTGACGCTCTACCTCCGGTGGACAGGTCACCGAGGACATACAACTCGTCATCCGGTTTTAGGATCTCGTTGAAGTTGTTGATGAGATCCTCATCATGCTTCCTCCAGTTGACTAGGTCCTTCAGTTCAGTGAAAGTCAACTCGCCGTTAGACACCTTGTCGTGCAATGTGATGGGATCATCGTCTGTCTTGCAGTAACCGCGGAGCGCAGCCACGAATGGATGGCAGAAATGCAGGTCTGAAGTGAAGTAGATGGTCATTAGATTCTTTCCATAGAATAGGGATGGGGTATCTGTTGTCTGTCAATTGTCTATGTTGACTTGTGGGTCTGGAAGTCTATTAGGTTTCTTAGACTCCATCTTATTAGCTTGGCATGGGAACGGCGGCCTGTTAGACTCATTCGAGTCTAGTAAATCAATGGAGATCTTGAATCTACGTGGACTTCCTGTGAAAGGTATACAGGAATTGCTATGGGAACGGCAATTCACGTATACCTTTGTCTGTCTTGAGAGCCCGTTGTTTATTCTAATTAACTTTAATTAATCTCTAATTAATCAACCAACTAATCTGAGTCTAACTCTTGGTGGTAGCCCACGGAAATCTCATAATAACCGATGCAGCCTTCCCCATTGGCTCGACATTCCAACATTTCCCTGAACAATTGCAACGATCCGTCCAGTTTCCCAATAAGGTCTGTTATCGTTTCCTCGTCCTTCAACCGCGCTGGATCATCGTCTGGGATGATGGAGTTCCTACGGGCCTCCTCTTTATCCTCATCAGTCAAAGCACGAATGTCACCATCATACTTCCTAGCCAATTCGGCGATGCTATTTAGATGCCTGTTCATGCTTATCTGAGACGCATTGTCTTCTATAGACGCAACACCCTTGAGACTCTTATGTTCTTTCCTGTCGATGATTTCCCATTTCAATAAGATCTTAAAACCTTGCGTGAACCCAGAAAGATCTAGCCTTACTTCTAAGCCATCATCGGTCTTGTAAGATCTACGCAGATCCTTATCAGACTCGTAATTCGTCCCATAGTCCTTAGGGGCATTGGGATCAAACAACGTCAAACCGTTCTTTTTGATCCAAGACTCTAACGCCTTTTTGGTCTTACTCTCGCATTGGGTGGCCATTGCATCAACTCCTTAACGATTGTCGATCCTTCCTATCTGTAATGATTCATTTTTCATTTTAACAAAACCTGATGGGCAACATGCGGGTGGAAGGATCTCAATAACAATCTCAATAACAAACAATAATGTGAGGGAATGGATGGAGTCTATGATGGTCTGGTTATGATTTTAAGGCTTCAGATTCTATGTTGAAGACGTTGAACATGTCGTCACCACCAAGAGATGACTTGGCAACATTCAGATCAATCGCCGCAGACTCCAATGGAGCAGCAGTGATCTTACTCTCTAGCTCATCATTGGTCTTATCCACCCACCTGGATATGATGTCCCTCATCTCACAGATGTTGTCTTGCATCTTCTCATAGGCGTCAGAAACGCCAGACATCTTGTCTAATGATTCGATCATCCTGGTCATCGCCTCAAGCGGCTGTGCAAGATGCGCCTCGAAGATCTCAGGTGACATGGTGGGATCATTCGCCGTCTTCGTAAGATCATATGTCTTCTGGATCTTGTCCGCAAGCAAGTCTAACTTCGGGAGTCTTCCCTGCATGGCCCTCACCGTCTGGGCTGATTCACATACACCAGCATTGTCGATGGCGTTGATCGCCGAATTAACCACTTTCTTAGACTTACGCTTGCCATGACCAAAGATCTTCCTCACCAGTCTAGCGAACACGTCATTGTCCGTGTGATCAGTCTTGTCCTCCGAGTGGAGTCCATCTACACAGGTTTCGATGAAGTCTTCCGCGATGGCAGATGGCGGTATGGGTTCGGTGCCGAACGTCTGGCAGAACTCCAACTCTACTGGATTCATCTTACAATTGAATTCCTCCATCCAATTGATCATGCCATTGATCTCCTTGGGGCTAATCTCTACGGGGAGTTCGAGGTCTGGATGGGTCTTGACTAGCTCCAGGATCTGCGTCATTATGCGGGTTCTATGCTTCCTACGTGCATTGCATAACAGGATTTAACAGTTTCACTCCCAGCCTACTCAGAAAGGCCAGAATGAAGACGGCGAGGAAGGTCCCACCTACCGCCATAGAACCCGATCCATTGTAATTCTCAGACAGAGTGCAAATCGGTTCAAGGAAGGACAAAAATGGAATCAGAATGATAAGCATCTGCGTTGTCAGGAATTCCACTCCTCCAGCCATGGAGTAGAGAACGGTTCTAACCATACGGAAGAGCAGAGGATGATCAAATTTGTCCGTAGGTGACCCATCGAATACCTCGCAGAACGAGAAGATGATGTTCTCCCTTTCATACCTCTTGGCAAGATTGTCCAATAGCCCTTGAAATCTTATGAGATCGCCGCTCTTCTGGTCATTGAGAGGGATTCCCTTGGAGGTCCTCACGTTCACGGTGTCAGATGCAAGGCCTCTCAGTCTTATGACATTCACTGATCCATCGTCAAGTCCCATCTGCATACCGTTGATTTCACACCTCATGATCTGATTGAGCCCTTCCTGATCACAATGACCTTATGAGAGAATTCGTTTATTACGATTTTACAATGTAATTTACAACTGCTATATCCACATTGCACATTTAGTAATCTAGTGATACAATGAGACACACGAGGAGGGAGGTGAACCCATGAGTAAACCCATCAACCGGAAGACCGTGAAGATCGAGAATTACCGAACCTACCGGATCACCCCACTCCACGAACTCGAACCCCTCTATGATAAACTCCAAACCCTCGAGGACACCATCCTCAGCACGAGGAAGTACCGTAACGCACTCCTCCAGCTCGACCCCCACATGCCCCGGGGCAAGTACTGGCTCGCCCTGAAGGACATCATCCGCCCTGAGATACGCAAACTCTACGTCGCGAATAAGACATGGTACGCTCATAACGTTATAGAGAACATCCGTCAAGTCCAGCTCAGCCTCCTCGATAAGCAAACCGCTTATGATTTACTAGAAGCGAATGACTGGAAGGCCGATTCCGACTTCTCGAAAGCCCTAGATGACGCTGGTATTAACCTAGCCCCGGGTGCGATCCGAAGTCTTATTAAGACTAAGAAGCGCCCCGAGTTACCCCAGCATGACACGTTCGTACTTGATTACTCAATCTCCGCCGCCCAGAACTTCACGATTTACGAGGACGACCCCCTAACCGCGTACATCAAGGACGATAACGGTGACTGGATCGCGTATAAGGTGAACGTGCCAGACTGGGTCCTCGCGAAACCCGGGTTCACGGGTCAACTCACGAAACCTCGTTTCAGGAGGGATAAGACCACTCACGAGTTCGTCGGCGAGATCTCCTACGGGTTAGACGAGACGGCACATGATTTAGCGTCTAACGCGATCATGGGCGTAGACCTCGGGAAGTTGAAACTCTACTCGGCCGTGGTCGTCTACCCGGACGGGTCTTACTCTGAGGAGATGGTTCACTCTCACGAGCTAGAGTTAGACCGCCGGAAGCTAGATCGCTTGTGGGGTCAGGTTAACGCGCTCAAGGCCGCGATTGGACGATGCAAGGTTGATACTCCAAGGCAAGCGCGTCGTGAGACGGAGTTAGAGCGAGTTAAGGGTAAAATTGGTCGTTTACGGGACTCGATGGCCCGCCAAGAGGCCGTGGAGATCGTTAGCGAGGCGGTTCGTCGTGGTGTCCGTGAGGTACACGTGGAGTACCTGAACTGGTTAGACACCACGGGCGGGTCGTGGGATCACGCGCGGGTGCAGGATTACCTCCGTGAGGAGTGCGAGGAGCATGGCATCACGTTCGTTAAAGTGAGCGCTTGTAACTCCTCTAGGCAGCACCCCGTGACCGGGGAGGTTGGGTCACTGCATGACCGTGAGGTGCGATTCGAGTCAGACCCGTGGATCGATCGTGACTTACTCGCGGCATTGAACCTGGCTCAGCGGTCGGGTAAGCGTCATAGGGTTCGTGGGCGTGCGCTGGTGAAGCCCGTGAGGGTTGCTCGGGTTCGTGTGAAGCATACCGCGACGCCTCGTCGGTTGAGTGCTCCGCGTAAGAAGCGTGGGTTCCCGTTAATCACGAGGGTTAATCATAATTCGTTTAAGGTTGAGGGACGTGGGGTTATTGTCGCGTCCCTGCCGGTTCAGAAGCATCCTTACTTGGGTGCTCGAGGCCGGTGGGTTAGCCGTGGGTTAACCCCAGTAAGTTCTGATATGGTACATAGGGTTACTCTTAGTAACTATTGAACCACGTCTAACTAACAATGCAAGTGCAGACAAGTTCACTACATCAAATCTCCCGTGGGAGGGATCATTAGACTTCCTCTCTAGATTTGACCCCAGGGATCTGAAACCAGTTCTAAGAAGATTCCAAAATAACCGTAAACCATGACCCACCATGACAACCGGTATACCACTCGTACGAGACAGACTGGAGTAGACCTCAAGAGAGCAATTTCACCTCTAGCTTTAAGCCGTCTCCCGTTTCATAAGTTCCGGACAGATCTACATCACTCTCACAATAGGAAACAATTCGTCTCACGACTCGCAGAGAATAAACAACGTCATTGACAACATCTTATTGGCTTATTGAGAAATCGAATCAGTCGTCTTTAGTCATCATCTTAAGATGTAAGACCCAATGATGTAGATTCTGGAATCCGCCAGTCTCAGGTCGGATTCCCCTGAAGATGATGGAATACTCGTCTTAACGATTTTCTGACGATCATCATTTTGATTAGGCTCAGGGTTAATGGTATACCACCGACCCTGAGCCTAATTGAATCTCAGCGAGATCTAGGGGGATAAGTCCGTTCCATCCAGGCCAGACCGAATCTTCAGGACAAGATTCTCATGAATCTACCGATCTGATCCAAAGGGTGACTTGGGACTCCATCGATCACGTTCAGCCCAACAGCTTCGCAACCACCTCAGACTGCCATGGATGGACGATGACGTCATCGGGACCCGGGGCGTCAGACTCAGACTCATTCACAAGCAAATCAACAAGATCGTCGAACTCGTCAGACCCGAAGCCAACCTCACCCTCGACACCGATCAACGCACCCGTGATAGACGCCAGCTTAACCACAGACATCGGGTTCGAGTGGACCAGCGAGTCTACCACACCCAACAACGCCGAGACATTCCAAGAGTCACCGACAGAACGCCAAGTGCTAGACTTCACCGTAGAGTCCAACCAGATCAACTCGCCCGTCTTCAAATCGAAGACGAATGGGACCGTGTTGGTGGCCTGCTTGTCCAGATCAAACCTAGACCTCACCGTGGTGGCATCGAAGATCTCACCCTTCTGAGCGTCTCCATGACGGAACATCACTCCAGCGAAAGCCTCTGGAATGGTGTCGAAGGTCTGTCCAGTGTACGAATGCACCGTTGGGATCACATACCTCCAACCTCTCTCAAGAGTATTCCCCACATTCACGTCAATGTACTCGCAAGCCCCATTGGGCGCCGAAGTCAGGTCACCCGAATGGGTCATTGACGAATTCCGGAGATCCCCGTACCAGACGCTCTCGCATGACTCAAGATCGTCAGACGCCACAACAGTGGAGAGATCAAGGTCTACACGATCGTCAACGGTATTACCACGATCGCGCCAGTGGACGAACATCCTGATAGTGAGGTCTGGATACTCCGCATTGTAACCGTCCAGCTTCACCCGGGTCCCACGTCCAGCCGTTTTACCGCCGGAAACGAACCTGGTAGACAATGGCATCGCGTACCTCGTGTCGGGATCAACACCAAGGATCCAGTCAAGACCCTTGTTCCGTCCCTCCAACGACTTCTCGATGACACTCTGGATCCTGAGTGCCTGATCTCTCGTCACGTCGTCCATGATCGTCACCGGAAGGGGTACCGTCTTTCCAGACGCCAGCGTCACGGCCTTCCACTTCGGAGCGCCATCAGTGCGTCCAGCCGGGACCTGCATTAGATTCCAGATCTCCACAAGAACGCGGGTAGACACTCGAGGGGCTATCTCCGAGAACCCATCAAGCACAAGATCCGCATCGGTGTCGAGGGTCTTCGTCTTACGGAGCAACTCCACCAGCCTACGGGCATACATACCTGGATTAGACTTCAGGAGGTCAAGCAATTCCATAAGAATCCCCAAGCTCTCCGTCTGATTGCTGCCCCCATAGACACTGATGGTAGAGTCACCAACCAAACCAGAAGACTCCATGATGTCTGAGGCAACGGTGATTGTCGGCTTCCCGGCTACTGTGGTCAGCTTGAGACCACCATTCGCCAAGCGCTCAAGCCGATCATCATCAGACGCCATCATTGTCTTGGTAGACTTGACGCTATCCGTCTTGGTGGTGGTCAGGCTCTTGGTGAATCTGAACATGAGGTCCTCCACCCGGGAGTTCAGGGTCCTGCAGTCCCCATGACGTAAGATGTCGAACCAGCGGACCACGATAGGATCTGCCTGACCCTTCTTGAGCAGTTCGTGGATGTGGAGGGCACGAGACAGCTTCATCCAGTTCTCCTCGTCACGAGCAAACTGATCTGAGATTCGATCGTGCGTCAACTCCACGTTCTTACTGTCACTAGACATGATGTTCAACGCCTGCGCCAGCAACGCCACTATCTTCCGACGCTGGATCCTGGTGAGCTTGAACTTGGTCGGGTGATGGAGTTCTACCATTGAGGTGGCTCTAATCGTCCTGTAGGTCGTACCTGGAGTGAGCAATGAGGGGGTCGCGATCGTCTCTCTCGACGCAGTGGCGTCCAGGGCCTCGTTCGCCCAGATGACCGCGATCCTCATGACGTCTGATGGGAGGTCTACCGTATGCTCGACGGCGGTTGAGATCTCGGCGGCGTTGCCATCGAATGGATGTGCGATGACCCATGCCTTGTTCTCCCTCTGGGTTATTCCGGTCTCCTCGATTTCCTTGATGAGGGGTTCCACCCTCTCGCCACCGCCAAAAGTGTTGAATCCCCAATCGATGAGGACTGCAAGGTCATCCTTGTCCTGGTTAGACCAGGCGGTTGGGGCAAGAAGCAGATCTTCAGCCACCCTGCGAACGTCATCCTGATCAGCCGTCTCACTGATGATGTCTGGAGTGACACGCTTGGAGTCGATGCCTAGCGACACCCGGGGCTCCTGCTCGTATTCTGGGGTGATCCTGACACCCAGAGCGTCACCAGTGTAATGCATGAGAGCGTTGAGGATCAGTTCTGCATCACTGGCCTCCGCCACCTGCTTCGGGAAGTCAGGGTACATGGGGGTCACATCTTCCTTGGTGACACCGCTCTTGTAACGGGAGTCTGCCATGACGTCTAGAATGAGCTTGAGGTAGGACTCGTCTGCCACATGTTCCTTGATGTCGTCGATGACGTCCTGGGTGATGATGTAGTTCCACGCCAGTGCGTTTGCTCGGAATGCGGCAAGAACGGCGTCGGGCAGTTGTTCGTCCTCAGCCACGGGAAGTGGGATCTCGGCTCCGTTTGAGATGTACAGCCTCCCGGTCCTCCGGAGCATGATCTCAATGAGGTTCCTCATTCCAGAGTTGTCGGTGGTTGTCATGGAATCTGCCATGAGTGTCTCCTTCTTGTCATGATGCACCACCCGATCCGTCATTCGTGTTGGATGGTGTCTTGATCAAGTTTAATGCCGTGATCAAGTCTTGGCAACTTTGGTATCGGATTAGGGTTCTGGAAAATCGATTAGACTTGATACCGGCTTAATGTTAGAGATGATGGATTACTCGCCTCAACAGATTTCAAGCCTCTATCAAATCAATTAGGCTCAGGGTTAATGGTATTTCACCGACCCTGAGCCTAATTGAATCTAAGGTCTATCTCGGGATGAAGAGAAAGGAACTCCCCGGCCCATTTTTCATCAGAACCGTAGACTCTATGTCCTCAGATCTTGATTCGGAGTTCATTCAGTGATTGGGATCGCCGTTCGTCTTGATCCATGGCAGGCTCAGGTTATCAAATGTGTCTTCCGTCTCATTCTGATTCTGATTCCACGGTGCTTCCTCCGCGAAATAATGCATGGCCGCCTGGATCTTCATACGGGGGACCACCTCTTCCACACGATAGAAGACTCCAGCGGTCTCCGGGCGGCCTTCAAGTGCCTTGTCCAGCTCACGGGTCCAGGTCCACTCGTTCACCGAATCAAGGATTCCATACTTGTCCAGGCTGAACAGCCTCAAACCGCCCTTGAGGTACCGGGGTACCACCTGCTCACGATCACCACGGGTGCAGTAGATCATCTTAGAGTCGATCGGACGCCAGGCCTCGATGCCGATCCTCTTCCTGCCGCCGCGACCAGTCAAGGCCTCATAGGTCTTAAGCGTGCATTCGATGGTCACCGTGTCACCCAACGTCACAGTGAGCTGATCACTACCCAGCCCCGAGGTGGGGGAGATCTTGGCGTCACCACCCAAATCATCTAATGTCATACGAGGCATCATCAGCCAAAGATGCGTGTCGACCGGGATCACGTTCTTGGGGTCATTGGGATCAACCACCGCTGGGTTCATCAACCACACACGAAGCAACCTTCCCTCTGCGTCGAAACGGGGGTCAACCGCAATGCCTTGGATCTTATAGACCGGTACCGTGTCATGGGTGACATGAGGCGTATTGATCACATTCACACGAGACGAGTAGGTGGTCTTAAGGCAGTTGAGAGCCATGTCACGATACGCCATCTGGATCGATTCCACATCATCACGTGTAGACACCCTCTTATAACGGGTGACCAGAGGCACCACATCAGCGTTCTTGACTTCGAACTTCTCATCTGGGACAAAATTGATGTTCTCATAGGTGGGTTTCTTAGGATTCGTCATGCATCTCATGAAACCATCATTGATCAGTGGATTCCCCATGTAGTCTAGGGTGTTTTCCTTATTCGTCATAGCCACTTCCTGTTTTAAGGGCGGCATGGGAATGGCACAGGACGATACATGCCTGACCCAGTCTCACACCATTTTGTATTACATTAATTTATAACTGCTACATCTAATGGTAACATCCAGTAATAACAAGACACACCCAGTAAC
>ERZ1643250.1239-NODE-1239-length-22576-cov-8.192620_pt1 | contig 22576 bp, 18 predicted proteins | sample MGYA00579262_ERZ1643250 | MGnify/ENA primary metagenome ERZ1643250 (study PRJEB29033, sample SAMEA4952265) | chicken gut metagenome | biome: Broiler Chicken; feature: Gastrointestinal Tract; material: Caecum | place: Ireland | collected 2018 | study: Broiler... | reverse complement strand
GTCTGCGACGTGGAGCAAAGCCTCCTTCTGCCGGTTCTTTCCCCCGAAAGTTTCTTTAAAAAATTGGAAGAGATTCTGGACTTTCGCGGATTTGCCGCTGTTCGAAGCCGGTATCAGGACTGCCGGATGCCGTTGGAAGAAATTTACCATCAGATCAACCGGGAACTCTCCACTCATTTTTCATGGAAACAGGAGCTGACACTGGCGCGCACTTATCTGATTCCCAACCGGTATCTGATCCGTCTGCTGGATATTGCCGCTTACCACGGCGTACAAATCCATCTGGTCATGGATTCCTCCTATCCCAGAACTTTTTTTGAGGAAATTCTTCGGAAAAATGAGATTGCCTGGGACACTCTTTCCGTTTCCTGCGAAACCGGTCAGGCAAAAGTGGACGCTGCTCAGTCTCTTGGGCTGGAGCGGTTCGGTGTGGTATCCGCCGATTTTAAAGGCTTTCTTCGGCCGCTGGAAAAACACGGCGCCCGTCCGATTTACTATCGGGCTCCCGTACAGCTCATGCAGGATGCCCTGCATCCCGGAATCTCCAACGATTTCAAAGAGCGTTATGATGCAATTTGCGGCGCACGGGTTTTTTCCGGAAGAAAGCGCCCCTCCTTTCTCTATGAATTGGGCTGTCTGTGTGCCGGTCCTCTTCTTTACAGTTTGTATTCCTTTTTCGATGCGGATTTCACCATCTGTTATGCAGCAAGCCATTCCTGTTTTGCAAAAATGACCCACCCCCACACGGTCTGTACCATGAATCCCCAGCGCCGTTTTCACCAGACTTCCATTCAGGTGCTGGACCCCGGATTTGACCCGGAGGGTTTCTCGGAGTTTATGGATAAGCTTCGACGGAATCACCCTCACACCACTTTTCGGACTCTTTCCCTCCGGGAAGTCACTGCCCGTGATCCCTCTGTGCTTTCTTCCCTTTTCACAGGGAAAAAGAGCGACCTCAACGACGGGATCCGGGACTTTTGCCGGGATTTTGCCAAATATACCGACGGCGACCCCATTTCCATTCAGGATGGTGTCCGTCTTTTCCGGGCAGGCCTTTCCAATCTGGAAACCCTTTCCCGCCCCAGCGTCTGTACCGCTGCCGCTCAGCCGGTCAAAGCGGTTTAAAAGGAGAAAACGAGTATGGTTCTCTATCATCTGTCCACCACCTATCAGCTTCTATACTGCATCGTGCACCGTCTGGCACGTCATGCTGATGAAGAAGCCGGTTTGCTGATGGTGGAATATATCCGTCCGGAATCGGAACGGAAAGCATTTATACAAAAACTGCTGGATACCGGATGGTTTTCCTTTGTCCGGCTGGTTCCCGAAAATCAGTTCAAACTCAAGCGGGGCAACGCCCTCACCGAAACCAGCCCGCCACAGGAAATCGACGCGGTGATTCACAACATCTGTACCTGTGTGGAAAACTGGCTGCAATTGGACCTGTCCACCTTTTCCAGAATTTATATCGGCTCCGATCAGTGGTCCTTCGGCATCTACTGCCTGGCCAACAAAATTCCTCATGTATACATTGAGGACGCCAGCGGAATGCTTTCCCAGCGGGAACGGTATATGCAGATTACCAAAGAAATCTGTCTGACCAACTATGTCATTTCCGAATATCTCCACGGTGCGGGCACCAGTGAATATGAGATTGCGCGGCTGTGCGACGAACGAAATTTTCTTGACGGTTTTACCGACGAAAAAGCGGAAAATTTTTCCATATACGACGCCCTATCGAATGAAATTCCCCATCGGGTTCCGGAAATACTGGCCTTTTACGATGTTGCGCCGGTTTCCGTTTCAGACAATGAACCGGTGTGCATGTATATGACCCAATATCTGAAATCCATGGCTGTCAAAGATCTGGACGTACAGGAACAGATTACCACTATGCTGGTGGATTACTTTTCTGAAGGATGCCGCCTGGTTATCAAGCCCCACCCAAAGGATATCTGGCTCAACTACCGGCGAATCTTCCCGGAAGCGGTACTGCTTCCCTGCCGGATGAACTCCGAGCTGATCCCCTTTCTTTTTGATAAACCGGTCAAACGGGTACTCACGGCCAGCTCCACTTCTGTGGGCGGCATGGCTCCTTTCTCCGAAGAGATTTACCAGTTCACCACGGAAATCGAAACCCGTCACGAACATCTTCACGCCATTTATACCGCTGCCATGCTGCTCGGTGAATTTGTTCGGTGTACCGGACAGCCGGTCTGCCCGATTTATGAACAGGTCAATCGGACACAGGTGGAAAACTTCCTCCGGATTCTGAAAATACCAACAGATTCAGAAAAAGGGTGGAAAGTGCGCATTACGGAAAACACCTCCGCGCCGCCGCCTTCTGAGGAAACGCCGGAAGCCCTGCTGCTGATTCTGGATGAAAACGCAGCAGAACCGCCGGCTTTCTGTCTTCCCGAAAATCAGACAGTCCTGCTGGTAAACGTTTCCCTCAGTCCGGAAGAAAACAGTCTGTTTTCCGAAAATGAGTACACCCTGTTTTTCATCATCAACCGGCCCACTGTGGAAAAATGCATTTCCTCCTTTGCTTTTGTCAGACATCTGCCATTTTCCAAAGTGAAATTATATGTACAATCCCGTATCCTCTCCCGTGAGGAGATCCGGGAATGGAACCAAAATCAGGAAAGAGAGTGAATAAAATGAAAACTGTCGCATTTGTCCCGGTAAAGCTCAACAACGAGCGCTTACCCGGAAAAAATACAAAGCCCTTCCACAACGGTGATCCCCTGATCTGCTATATTCTGCGGACTTTGCTCAAGACCAGAGGACTGGATGAAATCTATGTGTATTGCAGCGATCCCGCCATTCAGGAGTACCTGCCCAAAGGCGTGAAATGGCTTCGCCGTGACTCCCGTCTGGATTCTTCCTCCACCCTGATTCTGGAAGTCTTGCAGGCATTTGCCCGTGATGTGGACGCAGACACCTATGTGCTAGCTCACGCCACTGCGCCCTTTATCTCCCGGGTCTCGGTAGAATCCGGCATTCTGGCCGTCAACAGCGGTGAGTATGACAGCGCTATGACGGTGAAAAAACTCCGGGAATTCCTGTGGATTAACGGCGTTCCCCAATATGACACCTCCCGGATTCCCCGGACACAGGATCTGGGCGACCTGTATGCGGAAACCACCGGCCTGTACATCTATAAAAAAGAGCTGCTCATGGAGCAGAACCGCCGCACCGGTGACAAGCCTTTCCTGATCCCGGTCAGTGACATCGAGGCCTGTGATATCAACGAGCCCTTCGACTTTGAAGTGGCAGACATGGTATTCAACCGGTTTATCAGCAAAGGAGAACACGCATGAGCCAGATTAAATTTCTCGACTGTACCCTGCGGGACGGCGGATACATCAATCAGTGGAAATTCGGCAGGGAGACAATCCGCGATATGCTCAACCGCTTTTCCAAAGCCGGTGTGGACATTGTAGAATGCGGCTTTCTCACGGAACAGCCCAAAAGCGAAGATCAGTCCCTGTTTCACAGCGTGGAGGAAATCAACGCTCTGCTGCCGGAAAACAGTGACTCCCTCTTTGTGGCGATGATCGCCATTGGGGAAAAGGAAATAAATCCCGCTTCTCTCTCCAACGCGGTAAAAGGCGGATTGGGCGGAATTCGACTGACTTTCCACCCGGAGGAAATTGATAAGGCCTTCTGCTATGGCGAAATGATCAAGCAGAAAGGCTATAAACTCTTCATGCAGCCGGTGGGAACCGCCGGTTATTCCGATGAGGAGCTGATTCGTCTGATTAAGCGAATCAACCAGCTCAATCCCTATGCCTTCTATCTGGTGGACACCCTGGGCACCATGTACGGCAAGCTCCTGCTCCGTCAGATCATTCTGGCGGACAATAATCTGGCAGAAGGTATCAAGTTGGGGTATCACTCCCACAACAACCTGCAAATGTCCTTTGCCAATGCCCAGAAACTGCTGGAATACAAAACCGACCGCACACTGATTCTGGACTGTTCCGCCAACGGCATGGGACGCGGCGCAGGAAACCTCTGCACGGAATTGATTCTCAACTATTATAATCGGGAATACGACAGCCGCTATCGTGTGCTGCCCATTCTGGAAACGGTTGACAAATATATCACCGCCATTTCCCTTTCCAATCGCTGGGGATATTCCTGCCCCTATTTTCTGGCTGCGGCACAAGACTGTCACCCCAACTATGCTTCCTATCTCATGTCAAAACAGACGGTTTCCGTCAGTGCAGTTTCCGAGCTGCTGGATCAGATTCCGCCGGAAAAACGGGAACAGTTTGACAAACACCTGATTGAACACCTGTACCAGAAATACCAGTCCCACGCAGTGAACGATATGGAGGTCATCGACCGTCTTCGTCAGAAAATGGACGGACGGAAAATTCTCATTCTTGCCCCGGGAAAATCTATTGTTACCTATCACGATCAGGTACAAAGCTGTATCGAAGAGGAAAATCCGTTGGTCATCAGTGTCAACTTTGTTCCCCATGAATATGAATACGATCTTCTGTTCCTCACCAACGACCGCCGCTATGAGGAATGCGCCGGAGAAATCGACTGGAGCCGTACCATCGCCACCTCCAATATTCGGAATCTTCCGGAAAACGCCGTTACCGTCAACTATTCCGCGCTGCTGAACACTTCCCTTTATGCCTCTGACAGCGCCAGCACCATGCTGCTGAAACTGCTGGTCAAGTGTACGGTAAAAGAACCGGTTCTTCTGGCAGGAATGGACGGCTTTTCTGACGATCCCCTGTCCAATTACTACGCGCCGGATTATGCCGTTTCCAGCTATGACATTCCTCTGCACACCAAAAACGAAGAAATCAACGTACAGCTGAACAAGCGGGCAAAAGAGCTTCACCTGGTGTTCCTCACGCCCAGCCTGTACAAAATTCACAGTCAAAAGGATGAGGATTGATTGACAGACCGTATTTTACAGTTTTATAAAAGGAAAAAAAGAGCCTGCAAGCGGAAAATTGACCGTCTGCTGATTCGCTTCACCATGCATAACCGGATGATTACCGAAGCCTTTTATCAGGAACGTTCTCCAAAAATTGGGCGCTTTCGCCGGGGCGTTTATCTGTTCCTGCTCTGTCTGGCTTCCGCAGTGGGAAAAGTTTATTCTCATCGGGCCGCACCGGAAGAGCGTCGGGACTATACCAACCAGGTATTCTGCTATTCTCCGGAATCCCGCCGTCATCGCCGCCTCACCTATACCACTATGGCTAAAAAAATGCTCCTGTGCGACGTGATTTCCTTCGATATCTTCGATACGCTATTGCTCCGCCCCTTTGACAACCCCAAAACCTTATTTTTCCTGGTAGGAGAAAAGCTTCACTGTCCCTCCTTTACCCGCTATCGTGTACTGGCGGAAAAACAGGCTCGACAGGAAGCGATGGAAAAAAACGGCACCAATGAAGTGACTCTCTGTGATATTTATCAGAAAATGCAGCGGTATGTGGCCTGTGACATTCGCCGGGCTATGGAACTGGAAGAGGAAACCGAGCTTTCGCTGCTTCAGGCCAATCCCTATATGAAACAGCTGTATCAGACTGCTGTGGAGCTGGGAAAAACCGTTATTGCGGTTTCTGATATGTATCTGTCTTCTCAGGTGATTGAAAAAGCACTGGTTCAAAACGGTTATACACAGTTTTCCCGAATCTTCATTTCTCAGGAATGCGGATTTTCCAAGCGCAGCGGCCAGCTTTTCCCCTATGTCCGGGAACAGCTGGGAACCGAAAAGCGGTATTTCCACATCGGAGATAACTATACTGCTGACTTTCTCCGGGCCAGAGACGCCGGCTTTGACGCCAACTATTACCCCAATGTCAACCGGCTGGGCGACTCTCATCGCTGTGCCGATTTGACTGCGCTCATCGGCAGCGCATATCGGGGAATGGTCAATAACCGGTTGTGCTGCGGCGCGTTCCGGGAAAATCAGTATTTTGAATACGGCTATGCCCATGCGGGTTTCTATGTGCTGGGATACTGTGTGTGGATTCACGAGCGGGTGAAAGCCAAGGGTATTGAAAAGCTGCTGTTTCTTTCCCGGGATGGCGATATTCTGCAAAAGGTCTATCAGAAACTGTACCCGGAAGAAAAAACCGAGTATGTGTATTGGTCCCGGGCCGCTGCTACCCGGCTGACTGCCGGATATTTCCGCAACGAATTTTTCCTGCGGTACATCAAGTATAAAATTTCCCGGAAGATCACCATGAAACAGATGCTGACTGCCATGGAACTTCCCCAAATGCAGCCCGCTCTGACAGAATCCGGATTCTCTGAAGAAACGGTTTTGACCAAGGAAAATTACGAGGACATTGTGGCAGTATTTCTGGACCACTGGAAAACAGTGGAAGAGGCTTATGCAGACAGTTACAAAGCTGCGGAAATCTATTATCGGGAGAAACTGGCAGGCGTACATTCCGCAGCTGCTGTAGATGTGGGCTGGGCTGCCAGCGGTGTCTCCGCACTGAAAGTATTGGTGGAGGATTTATGGAAACTGGACTGTAAGCTCTACGGCTTTGTTTCCGGTGCAAATTATCTTCACGATCAGACCATTATTGAAGCGCCGCTGACCAGCGGGGACATCGAGTCCTATATGTTCAGCCAGCAGAAAAACCGGGAATTGAAACGCCGTCACCGGGTAGGCCAGTTGTACAGTGTATTTATTGAAATGATGCTGGCTTCTCCCAGCCCCTCTTTCATGCAGTATGAGCTGACAGAAGACGGACGTCCTGCATTCCGCTTTGACCTGCCGGAAACGGAAGGATATGAGATGATCCGGGAATTGCAGCGGGGAATTCTGACCTTTGCGGAGGACTATACCCGGACATTTGCCCGGTATCCTCAGCTGTACCGCATCAGCGGAGAGGACGCCTATCATGTGTGTCGGTTTATCATCTCCCAGCCGGATTATTTCCGCAATCTCTTTGCTGACTATCCTGTTAATCGGGCAGTGGGCACCTCTTCCTGTGAAATGGAGACACTGTCTCAGCTGATGGAACGGGAATATCAGGAATAAGGGGAAGAAAACGATGATTTATTACGCATTGACAACCTATCATGTGCTGTGCTGCGTGCTGCACAAAATGACGGTCCATCCCGACGAAAAAGCAGTGCTGCTGCTTTCCAACATCCATAAAAACTCTGTGGCCTATCTCAACCGCTATCAGGAATCAGGAATTTTTGACAGGGTGGAGATTCTGGATGAATTGTCGGTTCTGGAACATCAGAAATATCTGGAGCGGAAAAAAGTCCCCACCGGACTGATTCTCTCTGCCTGTTGCCACAGAATGGAAAAGCTCCTTGGGGAACTCGGCATTGCTCTAAAACAGGAAGAGCGCTATCTGTGCCCCGATCATTTTCCATTCGGCTGGCTGGTCATTCGCAGTAAACTGCCCTATCACTGCTTTGAAGAGGGCAGCGGCGTGCTCTCTGACCGGGAATTCGCCCTGAATAATATGAAGCGAAACCGTACTCAGTATAAGCTGTGTTTCTCGCTGGGCTGCTTCGGCGACAATGAGTTTGCATCGGAAATTCTGGCGGATGCTGTGAAACAGAAACCCGGCTATGAAAATCCCAAAATGACGGATTTCTCCGTTGACCGGATTCTGGAGACTATGGAACCCGAAGAACGGAACCGGGTACTGCGGTTTTTCGGCGGTGGGGAAATCCTCCACTTGCAGAAAAACAGCAGCCTGCTGCTGACCCAGCACATGGCCAATCTGGGCCTGATGTCCCTTCCGGAACAACACCGACTGTATACCCTTTTTGCAGATTATCTGTTTGCTCCCGGCAGTCAGCTGGTCATCAAGCCCCATCCCGACGATATTGCCGGGACTTACCGTCAGGTATTTGGAGAAGCCGTGACCATTCTGCCTTTTGCCATGCCCTCCGAACTGATGAAGTACAACATTGAGGGCCGGTTTCAAAAAGCGGCGGCGGCCTATTCCACTTCTGTTCGCTCCATGTCCCATATTTCCGACGAAACCCTGTGCTTTGACAGCCGGATTTTGCAGGATTGGAAATATCTTCCGGAATATGACTGCGCCGTGCGGTTTTTACAAGCTGCGGGCATCAACAGCGCCGTAACCGATGGGGACGAACTGCTGCTGCACCAGTTGTCCCGGATGTCCGGTACGCCGGTTTCCTTCTCTCATGAAGAAATTGAATCGGAGCCCTCTTCTCAGGCGGTAGTCATCAGCGATTTGACCTCGCCAGAATCGGAAACAGACCCGATTGAACGGGCAGAACAAATTGCTGCATTTCTGACCCGGACACAGGCCAGAGTGGTGGTTTTCTGTCAGGAACAAAAGGCCTGTTCCTTCTTCACCGGAAAAAATCAGGAGGTTTTCCAATACCTCCGCCCCATCACCCTGTATATGGGAAACGAAACCCACCAGATTATGATTTATACAAAGGAGCCGTCCATCATGGAAACTGCGGAAACCTTTCACTGTGAAAAAGAACTGCCCTATACCGGCGTCACCATCCGGATGGATGGCATCAGCGCTTCCGAAGCAGAAAAAATCCGTCTGCTGGAAGGGGTACTGGCTGCCACGGAAAAGCGCCTGAACAGCTACATTGCAGAGAGAAAGAAGGCCAATTCTTGAAAAAGCTGATTATTTTTGATTACGACGGAACACTGGCCGACACGTCTCCCGGCATCTGCCATTGCTATAACACCACTGCCGCAGAAATGGGATATCCAGCTCATCCGGACCGGGAGGATTTCTTCGGTGTTATCGGCGGTTCACTGGAACAGGGATTTCCCAAATTGTGGCCGGATATGACTCCGGAACAGATCACCCGGGCCGTGGTGCGCTATCGGGAACTGTATGCTGAAGAAGGCCGTTTTCTGCCTGCCCCGCTCTATGACGGGATGAAGGAAACCCTGATTGCCCTGAAGGAACAGGGATACCGTCTGGCGGTTGCCACCTTGAAACACCATCGATTTATTCACGGTATGCTTCAGGACAATCATATTGAAACGCTGTTCGATGCTGTCTGTGCCTATCGGGGACAGGAAACCAAAAGCGATCTGCTGCGGGAAGCCTGCCGTCTGACCGGTGTTTCTCCGGAAGAAGGCCTTCTGGTAGGAGACAGCGCCTATGATGGACAGGGAGCACAGAGTCTGCCCATGGATTTTGTTGCCGCTCTGTATGGCTGGGGATTCCGAAAAAAGGAAGAAACCCTTCCCTATCATCCCATGGGACTGTTGGAACAGCCGCGGGACCTGCTGAAACTGCTTGCATAAAAGAATCGCCGGACTTCGGAGTTTTTTCCCTTCGAAGCCCGGTTTTTGTTTTCTTTTGGAGAAATTCATGGTATAATGAGCTATTATCTGAACGGAACCGGCTGTCCGGTTCTAGTTCCAAACAAAACAATGGAGGTACGTTATGAAAATCAGTGAGCTCTTGCAGAATGGAAAAATTACCTTTTCCTGTGAAATCTTTCCCCCGAAACCCGGCGCAGATATTTCGCGAATGTGGGAAGTGGTGCAGGGGATTGCGGAGCTGTCCCCTGATTTTATCAGCGTTACCTATGGCGCAGGCGGAAGCACTTCCAAACGCACTGTGGAGATCGCCTCTGCCATCCAGGAACAGCACGGCATCCCCGCGCTGGCTCACCTGACCTGTGTTTCCTCTTCCCGGGAGGACATCCGCAATCAGCTGAACCTGATGAAGGAAAACGGACTGGAAAATATTCTGGCACTGCGTGGAGATCTTCCCAAAGACGACTCGATTCCCGCTCTCACCCATTACAAATATGCCTGTGAGCTGATCGAAGACATCAAGTCTCAGGGCGATTTCTGTATTGGCGCGGCCTGCTATCCCGAGGGCCATGTAGAATGTGAGCGCCGGGAGGACGACATTGACTACTTAAAGCACAAGGTAGAATGCGGGTGCGACTTTTTGACCACCCAGATGTTCTTTGACAACAATGTGCTCTATAACTTTATGTACCGGATTCTGGCAAAGGGAATTCATGTGCCGGTGATCGCCGGTATCATGCCCGTTATCAACAGCCGGCAGATTAAGCGCTCCTGTGAGCTTTCCGGCACCCAGCTGCCCCAGCGGTTCCGCCGCATTGCAGAGAAATTCTCCGACGACCCGCTGGCCATGAAGCAGGCAGGTATCGCCTATGCCACCGAGCAGATTATCGATCTGCTCTCCAACGGCGTGGAACACATCCACCTGTATACCATGAATAACCCGGAAATTGCCGGTGCCATTGTGAACAACCTGTCCCACATTCTTCGGTAAGGGGGAAGCAGGTTGCAGATTGATACAAAAGAAGTTTTACGCTATCTGGCTTTTAAAGGAACGCCGGACGAGCGGCTGCTGGAAGAAATCGATGTGTGCAGCCGGGAATTGCTTTCCGCTGCCGCTCCCAAAGCCTGTTTTTTGCGGGTACCGGTGGTGCATGGCGAAAACGGGCAGCTCACAATTGACGGCACGCCCCTTTGCAGCAAAGATTTACAGGGACACTTGCGAGAATGTAAAGAAGCCTTCCTGTTTGCCGCTACATTGGGGACACAGGTAGACAACCTGATGCGGCGGTATTCCCTCACCGCCATGAGCCGGGCGGTGATTTTGCAGTCCTGCGCCGCCGCCGCCATTGAGAGCTTTTGTGACGAGCAGGAGGAAGGGCTGCGGAAAAGCGTGGAGGGCGAAAAGCTGTTTCTCCGCCCGCGGTACAGCCCCGGCTATGGGGATTTTCCCATCCAGTGGCAGCACACGCTGCTCTCCATGCTGGATGCCCCGAAACGGATTGGGCTGACGGCCACGGAATCCTGTATGCTGGCGCCCACCAAATCAGTAACGGCGATTATTGGCCTGACCCATGACGAAACCGACTGCCACATCCGCAAGTGCATGGGCTGCAAATCGAAAAACTGCCCCTTCCGAAGGGAAGAGTAGTACTCGCAGCCAATTTCGAAGTATAGAAAGGACTTGTCCTATGAATCCTGTATTTTCTCAGCTGGGCGCCCATCCCGTTTTCTTTGACGGCGCCATGGGTACCATTTTACAGCAAAACGGCCTCAAGGCCGGGGAGCTTCCCGAAACCTGGAACCTCTCCCACCCCGATCTGATTACATCTATTCACGCGGATTATCTCGCCGCCGGATGCCAGATTGTTAAATCCAACACTTTCGGCGCGAACCGCTTTAAATTCCCCGGTGAAGAGCTGGAAACCATCATTACCGCCGGTATTTCTCATGCCAAAAAGGCCGTTTCCCAGTGCGGTCATCCGGCCATGGTTGCCATGGACATCGGCCCCACCGGAAAGCTCATGAAGCCTATGGGCGATTTGGACTTTGAGGAAGCCGTTTCTGCCTTTGGCGAAGCTGCCGCCATGGGTGAAAAAGCCGGTGCCGATCTGATTTTGATTGAAACCATGAGCGATACCATGGAGGTGAAGGCCGCCATTCTGGGCGCAAAAGAGCACACTTCCCTGCCGGTTTTCGTCACCATGATTTTTGACGAGAGCGGGAAGCTCCTCACCGGCGGCGACATTCCCGCTGCGGTGGCCATGCTGGAAGGCTTGGGCGTGGACGCGCTGGGCTTTAACTGCGGCCTTGGCCCCAAGCAGATGCTTTCTTTGCTGCCGAAGCTGGCAGAATGTACCTCTCTGCCCATGATCGTCAACCCTAACGCCGGACTTCCCCGCCGGGAAAACGGTCAGACCGTGTTTGACGTACACCCCGACGAGTTCGCACAGCTGATGGAGGAAATCGTCAAGGGCGGCGCGTGGATTATTGGCGGCTGCTGCGGCACCACGCCGGAACATCTTCGGAAAACCGTAGAGCGCTGCCGAGAGCCTCCTCTGATTCCGCTGACGGAGAAAAAGCGCACGGTCATTTCCTCCTATGCGCAGGCAGTGGTGTTCGGCAAAAAGCCGGTAATTATCGGCGAGCGCATTAATCCTACCGGCAAAAAGCGCTTTAAGCAAGCGCTGCGGGAACACGACATGGAATACATCCTCCGGGAAGGCGTGACCCAGCAGCAAAGCGGCGCCCATGTGCTGGACGTGAACGTGGGTCTGCCGGAAATCGACGAAAAAGCCCTGATGTGCGAGGCCGTTTCCCAGCTGCAAGGGGTTTCCGATCTGCCGCTGCAAGTCGATACTTCCAGCCCGGAAGTGATGGAGGCCGCCCTGCGAATCTATAACGGAAAAGCTCTCATCAACTCTGTGAACGGTAAAAAAGAGAGCATGGAAGCCATTTTCCCGCTGGTGAAGAAATACGGCGGCGCGGTGATCGCCCTGACCCTGGATGAAAACGGCATTCCTGAAACGGCACAGGGGCGCTTTGAGATTGCCAAAAAGATTGTGGACACCGCCGCCACCTATGGCATCCCCAAGCACGATATTATTGTGGACGCGCTGGCCATGACCATCAGCACCGGCTGGGAGGCTGCCGCCGTGACACTGGAAACCCTGTGTCTGCTGCGGGATGAGCTGGGGGTACACACTTCTCTGGGCGTTTCCAATGTGTCCTTTGGCTTGCCCCAGCGGGAAAACGTCAACGCGGCTTTCTTCACCATGGCTTTGCAGAATGGCCTGAGCGCCGCCATCATCAACCCCAACTCGGAAGCCATGCTCCGGGCTTATGACGCATTTTGTGCCCTGTCTGGTGCAGACCCGCAGTGCGCCGCCTATATTGAGAAGTATGCCCAAGCCACAGCCGTTTCTTCGATTCCAGCCAAAACAGACGTTTCCCTGTCCCAGTCCATCATCCGGGGTCTGAAGGAAAGCGCCTATGACGCAGCAAAGGCAGAGCTTGCTCATCGGGAGCCGCTGGCCGTCATTAACGAGGACATGGTGCCCGCTCTCGACGTGGTGGGTCAGGGCTTTGAAAAGGGGACGCTGTTCCTGCCTCAGCTCTTGATGAGCGCCGAAGCCGCTAAAGCTGCTTTTGAGGCGGTACGGGAAACGCTGGAAAGCGCCGGTTCCCGCCCGGAGAAAAAGGGAAAAATTGTGCTGGCCACCGTACAGGGAGACATCCACGATATCGGCAAAAATATCGTAAAGGTGCTGCTGGAAAACTACAGCTATGAGGTGATCGATTTGGGCAAGGATGTGCCCATTGAGACGGTGGTACAGGCTGTGGTGGAAAACCATGTGGTACTGGCAGGACTCAGCGCTTTGATGACCACCACCGTGGAAAATATGGCCAAAACCATTGAAGCCCTGCACCGGGATGCTCCGTGGTGTAAAATTATGGTAGGCGGCGCAGTGCTCACCCCGGAATATGCCGAAATGATTCACGCAGACTATTATTCCAAGGACGCTATGGCTTCTGTGCGATATGCAGAGGAGATTTTCGGAGGAAACGAGCAATGAAACTGAAAGACGGCCGAGAGCTGACCCTTCGGAAAGCAGAAAAAGATGACGCGGCAGATATCCTCGCCTATCTGAATCAGGTGGGCGGCGAAAGCGACAATCTGCTATTTGGAAAAGACGGGATGCAGCTGCCGGTGGAAGCGGAAGAGAAATTTATTGAATCGGTAAACGCCTGCAAAACCTCGGTGCTGCTGGTGGGACTGGTAGAAAATGAAATTGCCTGCGTGGGCAGTGTTTCTGCTTCTTCCCGGGAACGGATTGCCCATTTGGGAGAATTGGCCGTTTCGGTCTCCAAAAAACACTGGCGGCTGGGCATTGGTGAGGCCTTGATGAAAGAGATGATTGCATTTGCCCGACAGACCGGACAGCTGAAAACCCTGTATCTCGGCGTTCGGGACGGCAACGACGGTGCAATCGCCCTGTATCACAAGCTGGGCTTTGTGGAATATGGTCGGTTCCCCGGATTTTTCCACATTAACGGGCAGTTTGAGGATGAACTTTTGATGTATAAAGAGCTGTAAAAAACAAAACCGCAGAGGACAGACAAAGCTGTTTCTCTGCGGTTTTTAATTTTGATGAAAAATAAAGATGGCTTATTTGGATTCGTTGAACATAACAGCGCCAAAATAGGTCACGGTGTTCTGGCCGTTAATGTACTTCATACCGCAGCTTGCCGCCAAATCCGACACCGAAATGCAGTAGGCTTCCAGAGAGGCCAGCGCCTTGTCCGGGAACCGGCAGGGCTTGTCTTCCCGCTTTGCGCACACAGGGCACAAACGACATCCACCTGCTCCCAGCAGCAAAGAATTCGGGTCAATTTCGTCTTTCAGCTCGTCCCGGACCCGCTGGGTCAAATCGTTCATTTTCTGGCCGGCTTCCATCATGCCCTCAAAATCATAGCTGTCTTCCAGCTCTCCGATGGTCTGATAAACCAGCAAATACTCATATTTCTGAGCACGGGCCACCAGCTCTTCCGGCTCTCCCACATAGGGCGGGCACATCCAGCTTTTCCCATACATACCGCAGGCGTTGCTGGCGCACAGTTCCCGGAAAGACATTTCAAACCGGACTTTGCTCATAGGAATCACTGCGGCGTTCTGAGCGCCCATCTGTAAAATTCGATCTACCATTTCCTGATGATTCATCATCTTGTTTTCACTCCCCACTGGGTTTTTTCCAACATTTTGCGGGCATCCTCCACAGAAAAGCCCCGCCCGTTCCGGGTATCCTTTTCCGTATCCCGGGGATTGCTCCCCAGCTCGGCATACAATTGGTTGGCTCCGGCCATCAGGCACAGCTCGTCCGGCTCATGAACACACATGGCCCGGGGCGGCCGTGCGGTCAGGGTTGCCACTGCACAAATCAGCGCCAGACGCGCTGCGGAAATTTCGCCCTTTTCCGCCAGCGGTGTTCCAGGAACCGCCGTGCGCTTCATCACCGCCATCACACCCACCGGATAGTCGCGGATCCGGACCATTTCCTCTGCCAGCTCTTCATTGGTGTGCTCGGGGCCAATGGGCTCCACGCAGTAATACAGCTCCAGCCCGGCAATTTTCACTGCGTCCATGGTGCGAATCCGATCTTCCAGCTTTGCGCCGGTATCAATACCTTCCCGCAGGCGGCAAATGTGATAAACGCCGGTGAATCCGGCTTCCTTCAGCTTTTGGGCATAGGCTGCATCAAAGTCGGCGATATTGGCCACCAGCCGCATATCCGCGGGTAAAACTGCCCGGACGGCTTTTCCGTATTCCAGAAACAGCTCCTGTGAAAACTGGGCGGTAGTCATCAGGAACAAATCCTGAATATCCGTATCGACCAGCGCTTTCGCTTCCTCCACCACTTTTTCAAGACTGCGGACAAAATCGTCTTTTCCACACATGGAATCCTTTGCCATGCTGCAAAACTTACAGTTAATACCGCAGGGCTGCAAATCCAGTCCAATCTGGGCAAAAATCAGCCCTTTCTCTTCAAAGGCCTGTCGGGAATACTGGTTTGCAAAATACAACAGCTCATAATAGTCCCGGCTGCCCACTGCGGTTTCCAAAAGCTGCGCGGCTTCTTCCCGGCTCAATTTTTCCCCTGCTTCGATTCTGATTTTGATATTATGATCCATACTGCACCTCTTTGATGACGTCCCCATACCACGCTTTTGCCTGTTTGATACTCTTTCGCAGCTGCATTCCTTTTCCCGCCAGCAGCACCAGCTTTCCCACTTCCTCTTCCGGTACGGCTTCCTCATAGCGGGAAAGATGGAGGGCCGAGGAAACGCAGTCCGCCAGATACAGTCCTTCTGTCGTCTGAATAAATCCCTTCATCCGGTAGGTCTCTTCCCCTACCAGCGTCAGAAATCCTTTCAGCTGTGTCAGCGTTGTTTCCGGATGAAAAACCACACAGGCCTTTTGCAGTGTGATGTCCTGAGCGGTCAGCGCTTCATCCAGCGGCGGCTGCGGCTGAATCAGTTCCAGCCATTCCGGCAAAACTGCTCCAAAAGTAGTTTCCCGGAGGGCAATGGCCGGATTGATTTCCAAAAGCAGCTGTTTTGTTTCCTCCTTCTGTTGTTTAGAGGCGATATCCACTTTATTGACCAGCGCCAGACTGCTCACCGCTACCTGCTTGCGGCACATCCGGGCAGTTTCCACCACCCGACAAAACCGGCAGGCATCCACCAGACAGACGCTTCCCCGGTAGGAAATTTCGGAAAAATCCGGATTTCCCAAAATCTTTCGGATATTGGTAGGGTCGGAAAGGCCGGAGGCCTCTACCAGCACCACATCCGGAGACGCTTCCGCCGCCTGATGAAGCACTGCTTCAAACTGATCCAACCGGCAGGAACAGAAAATGGAGCCGTTATTGATTTCCGCCATCACTGCGTCCAGTTCCTGAAGCAATGTTCCGTCAATTCCGGCTTTCCCGAATTCATTGATAATCAGATACACCCGCTTTTGGGAAAACAGGCGGATAAAATTCCGCAGGAACGTGGTTTTTCCCGCTCCCAGAAACCCGGTAATCAGATACAGATTCATAACGGCTCCTTTCTAGGGCGTTTCTGAAAATAAAGAAATCGACGAATTTTTCGCAAGCAACAGGCAGATACAAGGCGAAAAACGCAGGAATCCTTTGTGGATTCCGAGTATTTTCAACGCAGTAGCTGGCTTTGATTGTCGGAAAAGTCTATGATTTCGACTTTTCAGATAGCCCCTAATAAAGAAGGGCCCCGTGCGCTTTCACGCCGAGGCCCTTTATCGCACAGATATTACAGCACTTCTTTAATGGCTGCGTCCAGCTCTTCGCTGCTGGGAATAATAGAGGAGAATTTCAGCTGTCCATTGATATAGATGCTGGGCAGATTCTTAACGCCCATCTTCTTGCAGCGGGCGATGTTCTCCTTTTCGGTGAATTTATATTCCACCATGTCGATTTCCGTACCAAAACGCTCTTTGGCTGCGGTGGCAGCACCCAGCATATAGGTACAGGCAGCACAGGTAGCGCTGTCCAGGGTGAACACTTCCACCAGCGGGCGCTCCAGATGCTCATAATCCGGGATTTCCACATCCACGTCAAAGGTATCGGAAACGTAGTTTTCCACCATCTTCCGAACACTTTCGGTTTCCAGTGCAGCCTGAGCCACACCAATGGTGTTTTCCACCGGAACTGCATAGGGCATATCGCAGCCAGGAGCCAGAATGAAGTTCTTATACTCCGGCAGCTGGGCCAGCAGGTCCACTGCATACTTCATGTTATCCTGCTGGGTACCATGGAGCATAATGGAGGTCAGGGGAATGTTGCCGCCAATTACCACGTCATACTTGTCAGTAATTGCCTTTGCAGCAATAATATCCACGTTCTCGTCCACGGAAACGGAATCCGGCTTGGTCTGGCACATAGCCTCGATATTTCGGGTAGCATCGCCGCACACAAAGAAGGAAGAGAACACACCCTTGGAACGGATATGGTCAAACAGCTCGGTATAGGGACCGGACAGGAAGTCCTCAAAGTGAGAGGTGGAAATCTGGGAAACCAGCGGGTCCACCACGGCAATCACGTCCATACCGGCTTCAATGAAGTAATCGCTCATCAGCTTGCCGCACTCGGTGCAGAAAGCCAGCAGTTCATTGACATAGTCCTCATCGTCGTACATGTCCATGAACAGGTCATTGCCGCGCAGATGAGAAGCCAGTGTAAAGGGGCCGCAGATCAAGCCATAGAGAGCAGTGGTCTCTCCCACAGCTTCCTTCATCCGGCGCATCACATTCAGCACCAGCGGAAGTCTTCCCTGATCGGGCTTGGGCAGCTTGCACTTGCAGGGCACTGTCATGGTGTCTGCCAGAGGATGGCTGGCCACACTGGGCGGACCGTCCTTGGCCCATGCCAGATCGCAGCCCAGAATCTCGGCTTCCAGCTGAAGGTCAAACACCACCGGCTGACCGTCGGGACGATACAGACGGTTGACCTCCATCAGGGATTTAAACAGAGTTTCTTCGTCGGTCAGCACCTGTGTTGCATCAGCACCGATGAGAGCACCGGCATGAACGCCTGCAAACGGCACCCAGGGGGCCCGCTCGGTCACTTCGTGACGAAGAGTCGCAAACAGCAGTTCTTTCGGAGTCATTGGGCACAACCTCTCCATTAAGCCATAGCCTGGCACAGTTCCAGTGCAGCGTCAGCAGCGGAAGCAGCGTCAGCAGTGTACTTGTCAGCGCCGATCTTCTGGCAGAAGTCCTCGGTTACCGGTGCGCCGCCGACCATGATCTTCACCTGGTCGCGAATACCGGCAGCCTCAGCAGCCTTGACAACATCTTCCATCATGCCCATGGTGGTGGTCAGCAGGGAGGAGCAGGCGATAATCTGGCAGCCCTCGTTCTTAGCCACTTCCACATACTTGGCGGGGTCCACATCGGTGCCCAGGTCGATAACTTCCAGGCCCTTGCCTTCCATCATCATCTTCACCAGGTTCTTACCGATATCGTGCAGGTCGCCCTTGATGGTGCCCAGAACGACCTTGCCCTGAGACTCCACACCGTCGCTGGCCAGCAGGGGCTTCAGCAGAGCAGCGCCCATGTTCATAGCTCTTGCAGCAACCAGCACCTCAGGAACGAACACTTCGTTGTTCTTGAACTTCTCGCCGATGATGCTCATGCCGGAGAGCAGACCCTCTTCCAGAATCTCCTTGGCGGACAGGCCCTCGTTGATCGCCTGCTGCACCAGCTCTTTCACAACCTTGGCCTTACCGCGCTGAAGGTTCTCGGAAATGTCGTTCAGAATGCTCATGATAAACTTCCTCCCTGAAATATGTAAAATTTGAAGGGCTTCGAGATTACCAGAATTGTTCCCTCTCTCTGGTTCGAACCCTCGGTTTTCATGCCTTCATGATACATTTTTTTTCGTCTTCTGCCTTGTAAAAAAACTGCAACTTTGGGATTTTTTTGCTCATTTGGTCCAAATCCCCTTGACGAAATCGTTTTTTTGGACTATTAGTTATTAAAGATAAATTTTTACCAAAAAGACGGGCAGAGATGGAGGGAAACCATTGAAACAGACAGACGCCTTTGATCTTCGGCTGGCGCAGGAATGTGCCAATGCCTTTTCCGGTTCAACGGGACTGGGATGCGTGGTATCGGATTCCAGAGGAAAACTTTATCACGAAAGCGGACGCGGATGTGAATCCTGTCAGTTTTGTCAGATGATTCATCGGAATCGGGAAGACTGCATCCAGGCTCACATTTACGGCATGACGGAAGCAGAGCGGTTCGGCGGAAAATATATCTACTTCTGTCCCATGGGGCTGACCTGTTTTGTCTCTCCGATTCTGGGTTCCGAGGGAAGCGAAGCCAAAATCACAGTCGGACCTTTCCTGATGGTGGACAAAGCGGACTATATCGCGTGGGAACTGACAGAGCAACTCCATTTGACAGAAGAAGAGCAAAACCGGATTCTCCCTCTGTTGGATGACATTCCCTTCGTGTCCCCTCACACCGTTACGCAGCTCTCTACCCTGCTGTTTATGGCGGTTGGATTCATGAATAATGTTTCCGCCTCCAAGCGGATGCTGGACCGTCAGGATTCCGATATTATTCAGCATCAGGTAACCGCCTATATTCAGGAACTGAAAAGCGGCAGTGAAATCCCCCCCTATCCCTTTGAAACGGAACAGTCCATGCTGCGGGCTGTGCGTCAGACCAACAAACAGGAAGCACAAAAACTGCTCAATGAGCTTTTTGGATACGTCTTTTTTTCCTCCGGGTATGATCTGTCTCAGGCAAAAAGCCGGATTTATGAACTTCTGGTATTGATTTCCCGCAGCACCATTGATGCTGGAGCCGATCCCTCCCATACTCTTCAGCTGAGTCACCGCTATTTGCAGGACCTTCCCGGACTGCGGGATGTGGAAGCTCTGTGTTTCTGGCTGACAAAAGTGATGAACGAACTGATGGACAGTGTTTTTGAATTTGTGGACGCCCGTCATGCCAGCGTGATTCACCAGAGTATTCAGTATCTCAGCAACCACTACAGCGACCACATCACGCTGGAAGATATGGCCCGTCGGGTTTACCTCTCCCCCTCCTATTTCAGCCGGATTTTCAAAAAAGAGACCGGCATCACTTTCAGCGCCTATCTGAATCGGATGCGGATTGAGCACAGCAAAGAGCTTCTGCGCCATCAGAATATCCGCCTGACTGACATCGCCCTGATGGTGGGATTCGAGGATCAAAGCTATTTTACCAAAGTGTTTAAGAAAATGACCGGCTCCACGCCTCTGCATTACCGAGAAACCAAGGGAAAGCCGGAGCGGAAAAAGTAACTCACGGGGACATGGTGTCCCGAAATTTACCCGGCGTCAGCCCCGTACAGCTGCGAAAGGCCGCGATATAGTTTTTAGACGAGGAAAAACCGCAGGCATCGGCAATTTCCTGAACCGTCATATGGGTATCCAGCAGCAGCTGTTTGGAACGGTCAATGCGGTACAAAAGCAGGTAGCGGTACGGGGTATCGCCAGTCAGACTGCGAAAAACCCGGATAAAATGGTACTTGCTCATTCGGCTGTGCTTCGCCAGCTGTTCCACCGTGATTTCTTCCCCATAATGCCCCTGCATCCAACAGACAGCCCGATCAATTTCCGGCTGTAACGTCCGGTATTTTCGCACCTCTTTCTGCCGGTCAGCCACCTCTATGGCCCGGCACAGAAGCCGGTGCATCAGCTCGGAAAGGTGCAATTCCCGGTTTCGATCCCCAGACTGGCTGATACGCTGCAATTCCTGCACCCATCCGGAAAAATCCAGATGCGGCCCCGCCTGCGCCACCGTCAAACCATTTCCGTTCAGCAGCGACACCAGATCTACCGCGCATTTCCCATCAAAGTGTATCCAGTAGAACTCCCATTCCTGTCCATAGGTACGATAATGCTGATAGTTCCGGCAATCAATGACGGCAAGGCAATTTTCAGGTATTGTGACCTGCTGTCCCTGATATTTCAGCCATCCGCAGCCCCGGATGGTATAGAGCAGCAGGCACATCTCATATTGATCCCGGCGGGTATAGTAGTCTGAACCACAACAGAAATGACCGAATACCGACACATAAAAGGGTAAAATTTCCGCAATCTCCCGATTGGTTACCGGAAAATTCCTGCGGAACCCCACTTCTCCCATACAGAATTCCTGCATACTGTCGCCTCCTTTGGTGTCAGTATAGCACCTGATCGGAATTTGAGCAATATTTCGGTATAAAAGGACTTCTTTCCGGATTGTAATCCCGGCAGAAAAGCGTATGATAAAAGCAACAAACACAGCTTTTATCACCGCAGACCGGAGCAATCTGCCGTAAACGGCATTCGGAGAGGAGTTTTTTTCATGAATTACCGCGAGAACGTAAACGCGATTCTGCATTATCAGCCTTTTGAGAAAATGCCCATTGTTTCTTTTGGATACTGGGGAGAAACCGTTCAGAAATGGGCGGATGAAGGACATATTACCCGAGAAGAGGCCGACGGCTACTGCCGGTATGGCGATAACTCCGAAGCAGACCGCTCGATTATGAAGCGGCTGGGATTTGATTTTAACTGGAACAGCTGTTACGGCGGCAATGTGGGGCTGTATCCTGCTTTTGAGAGAAAAGTGCTGGAACAGAAAGCGGACGGCGGCCAGGTCATCCGGGATGAACAGGGTCTGATTGTACTGGTCAAGCCCGGCGTGGTTTCCATTCCCGCTGAAATTGGTACTACCCTGACGGATCGGGATGTGTGGGAAAAGGAATATCTGCCCCGGCTGCAATGGGAAGCAGAACGCATTGACACTTCCCTGTTTGAATCTCTCAAAGATGACAGCCAGCGTCAGCTTCCGGTGGGCCTCCACTGCGGCTCCCTCATGGGTTATATGCGCAATCTGCTGGGTGTGGAAGAGCTCAGCTATCTGTATGTGGATGATCCGGAACTGTACGAAGAGATTGCCAATACACTGGCCGGACTCTGCTACCAGAGCGTAAAGGCCATTCTGGAAACCGGTGCAAAATTCGATTATGCCCATTTCTGGGAGGACATCTGCTATAAAAACGGCCCGCTGGTTTCCCCCGACGGATTCCGGCAGATGATCAGGCCTCACTATCGGAAAATTACCAATCTGCTCAAAGAGCACGGCGTGGATATTGTTTCTGTTGACTGTGACGGCTGGATCGACACCCTGTTGCCTATCTGGCTGGAAAACGGCGTCAACACCATGTTCCCCATTGAGGTGGGCACCTGGAACGCCAGTATTGCCCCCTGGCGGGAAAAATATGGCAAAGATCTGCGAGGGGTGGGCGGCATGAATAAGACCGTTTTTGCCCGGGATTATCAAGCCGTAGACCAGGAGGTAGAGCGGCTGCGTCCTCTGATGGAGTTGGGCGGCTATATCCCCTGCCCCGATCACAGAATTGCACCGGATGCCAAGTTTGAAAACGTACAGTATTACTGCGAAAAAATGAAATCCCTGACACTGTAATCGATTTTCCCCTGTCTGTGACTGTGATCATGGACAGGGGATTTTTTGAATTTTCCCCCTTGAAAAAGGATTGACAAAAAGACACACAACCCGATATACTTTCTGTAATCTGTTTTCAAACAGAAATTATGAATAAGAAGGTGACCTATGCAGAACAAATGGAAAAAACTCATCATCGTGGGCGCTATACTGGTTTGAAGTGACCCCCAAAAGTTAGACAATATTTGAAAGTAAAAATTGTTCAAGCA
>ERZ1643250.1236-NODE-1236-length-22681-cov-8.410501_pt1 | contig 22681 bp, 22 predicted proteins | sample MGYA00579262_ERZ1643250 | MGnify/ENA primary metagenome ERZ1643250 (study PRJEB29033, sample SAMEA4952265) | chicken gut metagenome | biome: Broiler Chicken; feature: Gastrointestinal Tract; material: Caecum | place: Ireland | collected 2018 | study: Broiler... | reverse complement strand
TTATTTCAATTATACCATAGGGTTGGAGTTTTGGGGGAACTTTGTCAACAGGTCCCTTATTCTACCTTATCATTTTCCCAGTAAACACTCGCCCCGCATCCGTACCAACAAGGTCATTGAGAGACTAAAACGGGAGATCTGCTGCCGCACTCGTGTAGTGGGCAGTTTTCCGGACGGAATCTCCACTATTCTCAAATTATGGTAAAACGGCATCCTCCCAACCTAACTCGGAGCTAAGATTGGAAACGTAATCCTGCCTAACACGGCCCATAGCGGGGTTGCTATCTACACTGACAATAGACCCATAACGTGTACCTACGACAGGATTGGCCAGCTGAACACCGGTCTCACCAACTATAAGGCCGGGGCACCAACCAGCTCCTTTACCCGTATCTTCATTGGTAAACCCGGCATTATAATAAGTCCCAGGAAACGAGGCGAGGTACAAACCAATTGGACCGTTATCTTCTAAGTAGTTAAATCGGAAAAACGGTGGGGTATCATATTTGTTTTCAGCAGCTAATGAGACGCGTACCTGCCCATTAAATGCTACATTACTTGAAGCTGTGGTCGTATAGCTTGTAATAGGGGAAATTTGGCTGTCAGAGGCATCAGGAATTTCCCAATCGTCAGGAAATATATCATAGAAATCGGGGAGCGCTGTAACTTTTCCATTTGTGCAGTCTAAAATGCTAACTGCATTATCAACAGTCCAAGCCTGATCGCCGTAAATAATGGCTCGTCGGGCTTCAAGAATTCTATTCTTCTCCATACTGGAAGTGGCAGAATCTAAATCCATGTATGCAATCTTTTCATTTGTTGCTTTGATATGATCGGTTTCGACTGGAGTCGCTGCAGCAGGAAATGCCATCATCATACCTAAAGCAAGCGTTAGCCCAATAACTGAATGTACTACTTTCATTTATATAACCTCCTTAAAATTGGTGTTGTTGCATATTGTGTAAAATTTTACTGCATTGGATTCACACCTTTATTAGTTATTTCAATTTATTAGACTGAAAATCCATAATAGTGCAACAAAACTTTTTACTATTCCATATCCTGAAATATATTGGAGTTTCAATGGCGAGAAATGTCTAGAGGGTATTCTGTTCAGACAGCAACTAAATCTTTGGAGTATTCGGTTTAAGAGTGCTTGTAGTTTTGTTTACTTTTTTTGAGATTTCTTCTCTGTATAGTTGTGAGGCCTCAATCATTACAGTTTAAGGAGACTTTATTATGGCACATACTTGCGAAACTTATCACGACTACAAGCGCAATAAGGACCTGTATATTATCAGAGCAGATGCGCGAGATATCAAGCTTGTAAGCCTTGTAGATTCTAGCCATCCTCAGGGCCAAATCCTAAAAAATACAAAGTATTATGGAATGAACGCCAGTTGGATCGCTCTATATGAAGATTCGGGTGTCACGTATGCTGGCCTCTGCAATATTGCTTACCAGGATGGGAAAGCTCTTGGATATGAAGATACTGGGAATTACGCAAAGGTTGGCGATTGCTTGATATATTACAAAAATAATCAGGTTAATTATGCAGAAGGAGTCGAGAACGGAAATGATGCTCGGGTTCCGAAAGGAATCGGTACATGGGCTCAAAGTGGTCTGGGTTTATATTTTGGTTATTCTAAGTGGGTAGAAAAATATCGAGACCAACCTCAGGATGAGGACTATACTGTAGGTAAAGCGGCGCGGGCAGCTATGGTCATTGATAAAGATACTAATAAAGTATACTTGATCGCCTGCTTTGACAGTGTTTTGTTGTCCGATTTCCGTGCATCTATGATGAGTTACTTTGGCCTCGAAGATTCGCAAACCTATGCCCGATGGAAGGCCATTCTGCTGGACGGTGGAATTTCTGCTCAGATTCGCGGAAATGGAATGCAAAAACAAGGAGTTCTTACTCGAAGTGTTCCCCAAATCATTTCGGTTGGTCAGGTATAAAAAGAAATGCGGCTATATGCCGCATTTCTTTTTATATAACTTTAGAAGTGAAATAAGAATTTCAAAAATAAGAATTTCAATGAAAAATAATTTTCTAGTAATATCGGATAAAACAGAAATGGCAGGTACTTGTTCACGAGGTATTTTTACGGAGGGTTCTGATAAAAGCTTTGCAGATTCATATGTTCCGGTATGCTGTGTGGAGGAGATATCAAGAATTAAGGTTTCTCCATAAGTTGTCTCAATAATATATTTCCTTAGTCCATAATAATGTACAGATTTGACACCATTTGTTACTAAAAATGGAGTATACATAGGGGAAGATTCTTTGGATGATAGTTGATTTCCCCAGACAAATAAATTGTGATTTTTGTCAATTGCAAAGGAAATGTCGTAAAAAGCATAGACTGAGGCAATGTTATCCATAATGTGAACAGGTTTATATGTCTGTCCTCCACGGCTTCCCGTCCCCAACTGCCCTGCGTAATTTTGTCCCCATGACCAAAGAGTACCATCCTCTTTAAGAGCAACTACATGGAATAAACCGATCCCGACATCTATTACATGATCCATAATTTTTATTGGTTTGTTCTGTTTAGAATTTCCCTCCATTAATAAAAGAGTCCTGTGTTTACCCCATCCCCAAAGTGTTCCATCCTTGTCAATGGCCATAGCACACGTATTCTTATTTGAAAATACAGAGACTATATTAGTTAAGATAGTTTTTCTTGCAAAATAAGGATAGAAATTTAGAGTACCATTTCCTATAAGACCTGTGTTGTTTGCACCCCAGCCTATCAGTGTATTGTTTTCGGTGATGGTCAAATAGGTTTTAATACCGCTATACTCAGCAATAATCGCTTGATCTGAACCTTTGGGGGAAATACGCATAATTTGTCCCAATATATACAAGCTAAAGAAAACAAAAAGAAAGATTTTTTGAAGCAAACGTAAATCTTTTTGTAATGTAACAATATCCATAACTTAAATATATCCTTTCGAAATAAGGCTTTGAATATGTGAAAGAAAAAACTCTAGAAGATATGCTCTATTTTTCTTTTGAGATGGTTATTGATTAGTATAGCTGTTTACAGCATTTACTTTCTTCTAATTGTTTCCTCTTTTGTGAAGTGTAAGCACAAATTGCAAATTAATTCTGCTTACAAAAAATTCACTTAATGGAGGAATCAATATGGCGACGTACAATATTATTTCCCACGCTGGTTCGGGACGCTGCTTAAATATTGCAAGCAGCAGTTCCATTACGAATGGCACAAATGTCAACGTCTACGCTGCGACAGGGAGCAATGATCAGAAGTGGGTTATTGATTCTCTTACGTCCGCACAAGAGCAGTACATCAAGCACTTTTCCAACCAGGCCTACGCCTTGAACGCATACCGGGTTGGGACAAACTGGAACTGTACATTGTATAAAGCAGCTGGAAATGCAGACGGAAGCCTGATTATCACCAAGGTTTCTACTGGTGTGTATACGATCCGCCTGTCCAAGCACAGCAATCGCTATCTGACGGCGGAAGGAAACACAAACAGTGCGAATGTCTCCTGGCAGGCCTATACCGGTGCTGCCAACCAGCAATGGAAAATTTCTGCGGTTTCGGCGCCTACCTACAAATCTCAATATTCTACATTCAGCTACAGCGGATTGACTCTGCATATTATGAAGACTTCTCCATCCAATATTGTTCTGGTAAATATTAAGCGTACCGCGGTCAAGAACAGCAATCGATACGGAATCAATGGCGGATTCTTTACAACCGCAGGATCTGATTACACTTTTTATAATATTGCTACAAACAATGGCGTCTCCGTTGGACCTAATGGCAGTGGAGATGCAAATGGATCTGGTGGTTCTTCTAAGGTAGGCAATGCGGCTTTGGCTTATCATAATGGCAAGCTGAAGATGATTGATGATGTTATTCGTGCGACAGAAGCCCAGGGAGCGCTTGGCAGTCCGACTGCTGTTTGGATTCAGGGTGGCATTAATATGCATTTTGGCAACACCAACTGGTCTTCTTCTGAAAACTGGTACTTTGACTATGGAGTTTCCTCTACCAGCACCGGACGAACAGCTATGGTAGCGAATACCAAGACAAACGAACTGTATTTAATTATTGCAACATCTAGCTCTGGGAAAAGTATTACCACCTTCCGGAATGCAATGAAGAGTTATTTTGGCTTCTCTGATTCTAACAATGGCAGTAGTGATTATGCTGGACTTATGCTTGATGGTGGTGCATCTTCCTCCATGAGAGCTATGGTAAATGGAACTGCGAAGAGTTTTGGCGGTGCCCGAGCAATCAATGAAATGATTAGCCTGAAAGAGCCTTAACCTTCTTCATAGAAACTGCCCGGGGAGTTAATGAACTGTCCCGGGCAGTTTCCATTTGCTTAGAATTCATATCGGACAGGTTCATATTGAAGTTCTATTCTTTTTACAGAGTTATTCTCAAGTGAAAATATGAGCTCCGGTGCGAGACTTCCTCGATACTCCTCTGGTGTATATCTGAGTTCACCATTGAAACCGGCCTTTCGATATTCTTTGGACCATGCATCTAAATCGTACCCAATGTCTTGATAAGCAGAAATTAAATTTTCAAGAGAGCTCCCCACATGAATTCCTCTATATGTGTAGATATCACTTCTTGTAGAGACTAGCGAATATATGGTTTCAAAACCTTCACTTGTATGTTCGCTTTTATGTGCAATAAATGTTTTTACAATGAAACCATCCCAGGTTTTTGTCTCATATTTGCCGTTAATTGAGGTATCTGCTTGTGCGTCAGGCGTATCAGAAGTAACTGTTATCTCAGGATCTTCTGTAAAAAGATCAGCAGAGGGGCCCCATAAGCCGTATGGTTCACTACAGCTCTCACTCCAAAAAGTTAATTCAATGTCAAGACCAGTATAGTGTGCAGGATCGTAATGATCTTTAGGAACAAACGACACCGTTTCGGAGTCTTTGACAATATTCTCGCATGAAGTCTCATTGTGGAAAAAATCTGTTTGATGTGTATTGCATGCAGCAAACACTAAAAATATTGCGGCAAATAAAAAAGAAGTTCTACGCATTAACATCCCTCATGTATCATAATAGCAGATCAGCCGTCATTGGATATTATTCTCATAGCAAGACTCGTTTCAACATCCGGAAGCGCGCTATAACTAATATCAGTCCAAAGGATATAATAGTTGTAAGCACGGTCCGAAGAGCTACAAATTGAATAATGGATAAATCACTCCCAATAAAGTCCGTTATTGCATTTAGAACCAATACATGAATCCAATATACTCCAAAAACATGGTTGGCAATATGGGCCAGTAAATTTGAGTTGCAACGTGTTTTTCCTTCAAGCTTCTGGAAAATTGTGCGTATCAACGTGAAAATTGCGCTCGCAACCAGATAATGATTAATGCTATATCCTCCATTAAACGGGAGTGGAATCGACTCTGCAGAAGATGTAATAAGGTTTCCAAAAGTGCCTAAGACGTATCCTAAACCACCGGCAATGAATATAATATATCTTATCCGACGATTTAAATTTATTTTTCCTAAGCAGTATCCTAGTAAAAAATATCCGAGATATCCCTCCATAAGAGGGCCAAACAGATAGATATAAATTGGCTGCACTAAGTTTAAAAATGGGCGGATTGTGGTTGGAAATAAAATAATTCCAATTAAAAGGGAAAGTTCTTTAAGCGTACAGGTAACAATAATTCGCCTTAAAAATGGGCAAATTAAATAAATGCCCAATAAAGTGTAGACAAACCACATGTGGTAACTGGTACCTTGATTAAGAAGTTGCTGAAGAAAGGTTGTAGGATTTATGTGTAGATTGTCTCTAAAATTAGCTACTACACAGTAAATCAGGTTCCAGCTTACCAAAGGTATTATCAGTTTTGGAAGATTCTTTTTATAAAACTTTACAGTCTGCTCGGTAGAGGGGCGGCTTAACATTAGATATCCACTAATCATAAAGAACAGCGGTACACCGGCCCTATTTAGTGGATCTACAAGCATACAAAAATACCAGGATTTTGTTTGATAAAAGGCAGTATTAGTAAGAATGGGTGTCATAGCATGGAGGGTGATTACCAAGATAATGGCAAGACACCGAATAAAATCCAAATATGGAATACGACGTGTCATATAGAGCCTCCTAAAAATTAAATATATCGTTTTATAGAAGACTCAAAAGATGTCAAAGTGCAACAGTTTACAGTTTATCGTTTGTATACTTACTCATTACTTCAATAAAACTCTCATTTTTATGAAATTAAGAAAGAATAAATTAGATATTATCTTCTTTAAAATATGAGATTGGAATTACTTCTGACCTAGAATAATTTTTTCTCGCACACAAATTGATTTGATTTGTTTCATTAAATAAAGTCATTTCATAAAATAGTAATGCAAATAATGCATCCTCATATTTTTCTATTAGGTATTCATGGTATGTCATAGACTTTTCCTTCCTTGTCCGCGATTTATAAAAGAAGACGCTATTTCAGAATAGGTGCAACACATAAAATAATGGCGGGTGCTATTCAGCTCCCGCCATCGGATGACTTACTTAGGAATTTGGTCTGACTGCATCCACAATGTGTTTAGGTGCGATAAGCGCGGTCATAGAAAATATCAATAATATCTCGAGAGGAACCGCTAGTTAGATCACAGCAGTCCGTATTGTAGCGAAGAGAATACTGTGTTTTATTACTCTTGGAGTAAAAATCATATGCAGTGCCACCAGATGTATACACTTTAGATTCGCTCTGAATAACATTACGGAAGTATCCTCCGCAACGGTAGTCCGGTGTTATAGGAGAATTGCCAGACAAATGAGGAACATACGATACAGAGGAAATGAGACATGGCGTTCCTCTAATTAAATCGTTACTGTAGCTTAATGTATATGTCTTTCCAGTGGTTAAGTTTTTGGCATTCAAAGTTAGTTTTCCTGTAATATAGGACATAGTCAGTTGAATATCTGCATCTGCAACATACTCGCCAGAACTATTAAGAGTAGAGGAACAAATAGTGCCACCAGGGACACTGACCCATTTACCTCCAGTTGTAGTTCCAATGAGTAGGTTCCAATTACCATTTGCATCTTCTGAAATGACACCTGCATCAATACTAATAGAACTGGTTTGGAACGTGAAAAAGACATAGGCACTAAACGGCATATTAGGGTTTTGGGATGGTTTCAGGCGTGCCTGAGAAAGCAAGACCTTTTTGGTAACTTTATTATCTGTACCTGCAAAACCAAACTGGTAGTAGTACCCGCCGCTATTAGGTTCTTTGGCCCATTCATTAGGGGTTCCCTTTGCGGTGAGCCAGTTACATCCATAAAAGCGTGCGTTAGAAGATGTGATAACGTGCGTATACAGGTAGCCGCTGAGCCAGTTGGACACATCTGTTAGGTTGGTAGTGTACCCATAGCTGGCTGTAAACTGATACTTATAGTAACGACCAGTCTGTCCATGACGATACACTTCGTCAGTACCGTTCATTTTTACAACTGCACCAGTGCCGGCCTGACGTGCGCGTTCAATAGCCTGGAAAAGACTGGAGTAGACTTCCAGCGGGCTAGTTGCAGAAGCCGATCTATAAGCACTGAATGTAGTAGAGGCGGCAGCTAACGGTGCGACAGCATTCAAGGCAACGGTTACGTTATCTGCAACAGCGGCATCCAAATGAATCATACTACAGTCATCACTAGTAGAAAAACTGGTCTGCTGCACGTTTCCATCTTCATAAATTTTTAGAGTGTATGGAGTATTAGTCTTCAGGGGCCCCAGAAATACGCTCGTATTTTCCGCAGAGAGTCTATCGCTCATTACTTCGATATTATTTTCCTGAAGTCCGATGATTGACGGCGAGTTTTCTGAAAATTCACCATTATATACGACAGCCAGGTAATCGCTTCCATCCCGTCCGGTGATGGTTCGCAAGATGTACTTATTCATAACATAGCCTCCTTATAACTTATGGAATGAACAGAAAAAATTCAGTTGGGACATGACGGCCTATTTTGGTGTCCAAACAAAAGAGACCGGAATTTTTGCCGTTCAATAGGGAAAGAGGTTAGTTGAGAACAAAAGTAAACCGAAATAAATCAAATTAAAAAGGAATAATATGTTTACTATTTTTTATGAAGTGCCTCCCTATGAAACAGCTACTTTCAAGGAGGCAATTTTTATGATTGAAACTTTTGTTGAGGTTATGTCAAAACTTGTACTCGTATTTTTTGGACAAGCGGATAATCTTCTGAAATCGCTTGTTTTGTTTGTTGTAATTGACTATATAACTGGAATATGTGCCGCAATACAAGAGAAACGTTTGTCTAGCAGTATTGGAGCCATTGGTATTGCAAAGAAAGCATCAATTTTTCTCGTTGTTTCAGTAAGTCACGTGGCTGATCAATATTTGATGGATCAGAAGGATGTACTGAGAACTGTAACAGTAATGTTTTATCTCTCAAATGAGGGAATTAGCATTTTGGAGAATATTGGGAAAACGGATGTTCCATTGCCGCCAAAATTACTGTCATTCCTCGAGCACCTGAAAAAGAATGGAGACAAATAGTTAAAACGATGAGGATAACATAGCACTTTTCATTTTTTGTAATGCTCGCCGTTTTATTTGGTTGATATTTTGCTTGCTACTAGAAAATTTATTTGCTATTTCTACAGAAGAATAGCCACATAAATAGACCAGGGTTAGAATTTCTTTTTCTTTGACTGTTAATGTCGGGCAGACGGAGAGTAAGTCATCAAAGCGAACTTTATCTACGTCATCAATAGGTGAAAGCGTTTTACTACGTTGCGATTCTGTCATTTCCTCCCAAGATACTACAGGTAATATTTCTTTCGCGTTTTTTCGGATAAGCGATATATATGCATTTTTTAATGAAGTGGATATGTATTTTACAATAACCCCATCATTGTTGTCTTTGAGCGACTCTAGAGGAATGGCATGAACAATTTCTATAAAAGAAAGAACTAGTTCATTAAACGAATCCTCTACATAAAGAATTCGACTATAGTGCTTTAATAATGGTTTGAACTGGTCTATGAGGTCTTGCATACTATCCTGATCTCCCGACTGTGCAAGTAGTACTTTTTGACGAAGCATTCTTTACACTCCCAATCGTTAGAAATTGAGAGTTAAAGAAGAAATTCAAAGGAAAAAGTAAACGTGCACTATGCTTTCATTATTCTTCTAATTATTGAGACGTGCTCCAACAAGGAATGCAACATTTTTGCTGGTCCAATAACCAGCTATATTTATGGTTTCATCCACTAAAAAAATAAGTCACCTATACAGAAAATGCGGCAGTTTAGGTAGGTAATTATCTAGAAATGCCTCTTTCTGTGGGGTGACTTGAAAAATTAGAAAAGGATCGCAAACAACTTGCCAGCATGATGGGTACAATAATGTAGCCATCCGTTTACTTGCGATCCAAGTTTATAGCCCATTTTTTAAATGGCCCTTTCCTAGGTGCCGCTCACCTCCAACTTCTGAAATTTGTAATTTCATTTTCAAATTTCAGAAGAAACGGAGGCTATCTTGTGGCAAGGCGGTATTTTAGAAAAAAAGATCCGGCAGCTCAGGAGTCGAATCCAGAATGGATTGAGATGAGCGGCCAGGAATTCTATCGATTTATTACTTCCCCCGAAGGCCGGGGGTGTTTTTTTATTGATATGGAAGACGTTGTGATTGAGGCCCCCAAGGAAACCTATGAGGAATGGCGAAGAGAGCAATCACGGAAGAACTACCGTCAGAATCAGGCGGCGAAGATCGGAGTCAAGGTTTTGTCTCTGAACAGCGACGAGATTTCAGAAAGGGGAAGTGGAGTAGATGTGATTCCAGACGAAACGGTCCATGTGGAAGAAGATGCAATTCTGTCCTCGGAAATCCATGATCTTCACGCTGCATTATCCCAACTGGATCCCGTCAGTTATGGGCTTATCCATTCTTACTATTTAGCTGAAGACCATAAAACAGAAAGCCAGATTGCGGAGGAACTTGGGGTTTCTCAGTCTGCGGTACATAAGCAGAAAAAGAAAATACTGAAAAGTTTAAAAAAGTGGTTATTAAATCATTCGAAATTCTGCAATAGAAAGTGAGGGCTGAAAAATGTTCTGCCGTCCAGGATTCGAAAAGTAGTGATGAATAAAGACAAGGCATAGCTAAGGGCCTGTTGCAAAATGAGCCCATAAAAACGAGCGAGGTTTGGCCCCCAAAAGGGTTTCCAAACCTCGCTCGTTGTTTTATTCTTAGTTTGTGAAGCAAAAGAAAAAGCAAGATCAGTGTACCGTATATGAGCGGAATGGTCAACTGGTACTTGCACTAAATTCAGAAATGATGATACCGGAGGACGCACCTATCCGTCTGCTAAACGCCCAGCTTGAGGAACTGGAGTACGGGAAACTGTACGAAGCGTATTCTACCAAAGGGAGAAAATCGGCGGCGGATCCACGGGTGTTGTTCAAGGTACTGGTACACGGGTATCTGTGCGGGATCTACTCCAGCCGGAAGTTGGAGGAGGCCTGTCAGTACCGCATTGACTTCAGATGGCTGCTGGAGGAGCGGAAGGCGCCGGATCACAGCACCCTGGCGCGGTTTCGAACTGGACGCTGCAAGGAAGCGGTAGAGGACCTGTTCTACCAATTTGTCCGCAAACTGGAGGAAGTGGGTGAAACAGACCACAAAGCGGTGTTCATAGACGGCACAAAGCTGGAAAGCCGTGCAGGGCGGTATACCTTTGTATGGCGAAAAGCGGTGGAAAAGCACCTTGGCCAAGTGAAGGATAAGCTAAAATCCATGACCGGCTCGAGCAACTTTGCGGCTGTACGCTTCATGCTGGAGGAGGAAGCCGGGAAGATCGTGTTTGTCAGCGGCAAGGGCCGGCGTAAAGGACGGGCTCAGCGGGAATAGGAGACGAAAAAGGCGCTTCTGGAGCAGTGGGAAAGGTACGAAGAAATGCTTTCCATCATGGGCCAGGGGCGTAACAGCTACTCCAAGACCGACACAGATGCAACCTTCATGCGGATGAAGGAAGACCACATGAGAAATGGCCAGCTAAAGCCAGGATATAATACCCAAATTGCTGTAAACAGCGAATATATCACCGGTTTGGAGGTATTCTCAGACCGTTCGGATGTGAAAACGCTGCGCCCAATGCTGAATACGTTGTCCCGGTGGCACAAGGTGCGCTACGAGGAAGTTGTGGCGGACGCGGGTTATGAAAGCCTAGAGAATTATCTATACCTGGAGCAGAATGGCCAGATGTGCTTCATAAAGCCCGCTAACCATGACCAAAAGAAGACAAGCAAGTTTCGCAAGCAGGTGGGCCGCATTGAGAACATGGAATATGACCCCGAAAAAGACTGTTTTACCTGTGTACAGGGCAGGAAGCTGCATCTGAGGCGGGAGACCACAGAAGTACAGGACGGACAGTTTGTGTCCACCGCCTGGTACCGGTGTGAAGATTGTGGTGGGTGCCCACACCGGACACAATGCTGCCGGGCCAAGGTACCGGATAAGCCCAAGGTGATCATCCTCAAGAAAACCTTCTGGGAGAAACGGGAGCTGGCAACCAGAAACATTATGACCGAACGTGGAATCCATCTGCGTCTTTGCCGTTCCATCCAGGTGGAGGGCGCGTTTGCTCTGCTCAAAAACGATGTTGGCTTCCGCCGCTTCTTGACCTGGGGAAAGGCCAACATCTATTCTGCCCTCCGTAGACACAAGAAAACCCGCCGTAGAATTTTTCATTTCTGCGACGGGCCCTTACCTTTAGTTTTACATATCTGCTTGTATTGTGAACTTTTTTCCAAACAAGGCCTAGGTATTCCTTTTAAGTATCAAAAGAAAGTCTCCAAAACTTAGGTTCAACATCATATCCATATGCCACTATCAAAAACTGATTATTATCTGAAAATATTTTAAAAAAGCTGCCCTGAATTGCAGAAGTATCCAAATTGATTTCTGTAATCGAATTGTCGATATTGAAGGCTTTAAAAATTGAAAAATAAAATCCACACATTTTATTATTGTCTGTAAGTGAGATAAAATAAAGCGGAAGGGATATTGATTCTTCTACAAATCTTAGTTTTCCAGTTTGTAGATCAAATACTTCTATTTGGGGTGGATATGTTTTTGAAGATGAACCTTCTGCAACTGAAACGACTAAATATTTTTCGTTTAAGTCAAAGCCATGTATTTTGCGATCTTCTGGCAGAGAAATCTTAATTGGAGTCTCCGTTCCATGTCCTACGTAAAAAGTAACACATGAATCTTTTCCTACCATATATCCATAGTAAGCTTCTGACGCACGAAAATCATCAGAAATATAATCATACTCTTCGGAGTCAAATGTCAAAATTGGCTCTACATTAAACTTAGAATCAATTTTTTTTAAACCGAATATGTTCTCGCTATTATCATAGTAACTAAAAAGGACTGCATTGTCATGGCGATATAGAATAGGTCCCATGTTAAATGGCGAATAGGGGCCTTGATAAATTGAGGTCATTTCGTGTCCGTTAAGGAAGTAAATGAAAGACTCCATATTTTTTTCAGAAGTGACCTCAAAGAGCGAAAATAATACACCATCGTAGGCCAATAAAGCACTTGATAGAATCCCGAATTTTTCAATTGGCAATTCTGCTACAATAGATTCATTTAAAAGATCATATAAAATAAATGCTTCATAATAGGTAGTCGTTAACTGATCATTTATATCTGAAGGATTTTGTTTAGATAAATTAGAAACCAAAAACAATACAATGTTATCTTTATAGTCCCAAATATCATATTTTTGATCTTCACTTAAATTTAATACTTGTTCAGTATCAAATGTATCAAGTGAGCCGGGGGAAGAAGATGATTGTTCCTTTTGAGAAGAAATGTGTGAACATGAGGACAAAGCTAGAATTATTAAAAGAATTATAGACACTATTCTTTTCATATGTCATAACCTCTTTTTTAGTATGGACCACTACATTTTAACTGTAGTGGTCCATACTTCAGTAGAGCTCAAGTAACGTGCAAATTTTTCTAGTTTTGCAGAGAGTACATTCGCTACTCAAGAAACCCTTACATAGTTTCCACTATTAGAGGAGATTGCCTTCAACAGATCGTAGCTTGAAATAGGATATGTACCATAGTAGTCATCGTTATAGTGTGGGTCATTGTAGGTGTAGTAGACAGTTCCAATTCCATATGCTAAGTCAATGAATGATTGATAAACAACCATAAAATGACCAGATGTAGATGTATACCGTCCAGGTACTTCTTTCACATTTACAACTACTGCAAAGCCCTTTTTCAGACTATTAGAAATATTATTATATAAATCAGTTTGATCTTGATTGGACTTCAAGACATTAGTTACAGAATAATTTTTTCCTGTTAAATCTTTTAACGTAGCCGCAATATGGTCAGAAGAAGTCCCAGCCTTACTTGTGCCTAGTTCATCTGCGAACCATTCTTGATCATGAGAAGTGTCTCCAGTAATACCCTCGTATACCATTTGTGTACTCGCAGGGCCGCAGTAATAATTATTAATTTGCTGATGCTGTGTAACGGGAGCAGTATAGATGACTCGATCAGCAATACCATTTGTAGAAATTTGTGTATCCATCTGAATTGCTTCTTCACGGAGTCGCTTATTAATTGCAATTTGTTCTGCAATTTCCTCTTGGGTAAAAGTGATATTATCGCTGTTAATGCAATTAAAATTTATACTGTTTATACTGTGATTGCTCGGATTGGTTTCTGCAGCAAAAGATACAGCTGTCATTGTGCTTAAAAGGGAGAGAGTTATCAAAATAGAGAGAAAACGTTTCATTTATAGAACCTCCTAAAATTTCGTTGTATTTATGTCTCAATACATATTTCAAAAATGTACATAGTACATTGGACTCACCTCCCATACAAATATGCGGTCTTTACTAGTTGCCTCACATTATAAGACACCAATCTATTAAAAATGCAACAAGTTTGTTGATTGAGGCTCTAAAGGAAGCCTATGAGGAATGGCGAAAAGAGCGGTCACGGAAAAACTACCGTCAGAATTGGGTGATGAAGATCGGAGTTAAGGTTTTGTTTCTGAACAGCGATGAGATTTCAGAAAGGGAAAGGGGAGAGGATGTGATTTCAGACGAAACAGTCCATGTAGAAGAAGATGCAATTCTGTCCTCGGAAATCCATGATCTTCACGCTGCATTATCCCAACTGGATCCCGCCAGTTATCAGATTATCTACTCTTACTATTTAGCGGAAGAGCATAAAACGGAAAGCCAGATAGCGGAGGAACTTGAGGTTTCGCAATCTGCGGTACATAAGCAGAAAAAGAAAATACTGAAAAATTTAAAAAAGTGGTTATTAAATCATCCGAAATTCTGCAATAGAAAGTGAGGGCTGAAAAATGTTCTGCCGCTCGACGGTACTTTGAAAATTAAATATCCGGCAACGGGATACGTTAGTTGACGGGCCCCGAGGAGGGGACAGCGAAGCCGAAAATGCGCCAGGACCCGCCTGTGGAGCAAAGCTCCATAAAAAGACGGCTAAATAAGGCGGCGAGCGTGCATCCATTTCCAACATTCGAGAATGGCAAATCGAAGCGCGACGACCCCGTCAACCTATCATGATACTCCTGCCCAGCCACAGCCCCGAGTGGAATCGGGATCACGCAATGGGGGCAGCTCGGAGAGATCCTCGGAGGGGTGAGATTCCCGTGACGTGCGCCAGCACGGTCCGTCAGTTGCCGCCCAGGGCTCGGGAAGTAGTGTCGAATAGAGCCAGCAGAATCAACAAGATGACAGCAAGATATGTTCCGCATCTGGCTATTTTAGAATAGAAACGTAACTGATTTGCGGAGCTGTCTTGTGTCAACGGAACGAGAGGGGCGGAGGAATCATACTTTCCGCCCCTCTCACGCATACTCAAGAATGGAGGATACTCCATGAAAGAAAATATCAACTACTTAGGAATGGTAAATCTGCTCCGGTCACTCCAGGCCGCCGGCCTGGTGAGCCGGAAGGAGACCCGAAAGATTGCCTCCCGCCTCAAAGCGGAGACTGGCGCGGATGTCATTATTTCTCTATGATTTTTGTATCCTTTGGATATAGATATTTCAAACTGTTTCTGGTATTGTGTGTTGCGAAAAGAGGTGAAAGTTTTGTGAAGAAACGGGAAAAGAAAACAGTAAACGGCTCCCTGGCCCTAAAAAGCCCCTGTGTTGTGGTGATTCCGGCCAACACCCCGGAGCAGGCCAGAAAGCTCCGGGTGGCCGCATACGCCCGAGTGAGTTCTAACTCAGAGGATCAGCTGAACTCTTACGCAGCTCAAAATGCTCACTACACGGAACTCATCACCAGCAATCCGGAGTGGGAATTTGTGGACGTCTATGCGGATAAGGGGATCACAGGTACCTCCGCCGAGAAACGAGAAGATTTCCAGAGACTCCTGGCGGACTGCCGGCGGGGACGGATCGACAGAATCCTGGTCAAGTCCTCCTCGCGGTTTGCCCGAAACGCCAAGGAGTGCCTGGAGGCAGTCCGAGAGCTGAAGGCGCTGGATGTCAGTGTCTGCTTTGAGGAGCAGAATATCGACACCGCCGAGCTCTCCGGGGAACTGCTGGTCGCCATCTTCGCTATGATGGACCAGAAGGAGAGCGAGAATATTTCAGGCAATATCCGCTGGGGTGTCCAGCATCGGATGGCAAATGGAACTTATATCCCGTCCTCCTTACCCTTTGGTTACAAGAAAAATCAGAATGGCGAAATCATCATTGATGAAATACAGGCAAACTACATACATAAAATTTATACTGATTTTCTAAATGGCAGAAGTACTGAAGAGATCGCAAAAGACCTGAGTAAACAACAGAAAACAACTCCAGTATTGCACTCCTATCAGTGGACTGTACATGCAATTGCTCGAATCTTAAAAAATGAAACTTATACAGGAAATTTTCTATGGCAGAAATCATTTCGAACCTCAACGCTTCCCAGGCACTATAAAATAAATCGAGGAGAGAAGCAGAAATACCTTGCCCTCCACTCGCACCCTGAAATAATAGATCAGAACATGTTTCAACAAGTCCAAACGCTTCTGAACAAGAGAAAAGAAAAATTTTTCACCGCAGAGATAAAGCAGTCGCCACTGCGTGGGTATCTGGAATGCGGATGCTGCGGCTCTGCATTTCGGACACGGACTACTAGAGGTATCATCTATCATGTGTGCCGTACCCATGATGCTGGTAAGGAACTATGCCGGAATCGTCAGATCCCAGAGTTCACAATACAGGGGAGCTTTCTTCGACTGTATTATAAGCTCAAACACCAAGGCACTTCTCTTTTATCCTGTTTACTTGCAGATCTCCAAGCCGCCCGCACCGGCAAAATGCTCTGGAGTGTGGATATTGTGGAACTCAATGACCAAATCGCAGACATCACCCGTCAGGATCGGTTACTGACCCAGCTGAAACAGCAGGGGTTGGTCGATCCTGACCTTTTTATCTCCCGCCGGGACGCTCTGGCGGAACAGCTTCGTGCCGTCAAGCTGGAAAAGGAGCGGCTCTTGGAATCCGAGGAAAACACAACCATCTCTCAGACACGAGTCCTGCTGGAGACCTTGGAGGTCGCCCCGGAATTTCTGGATACCCTCGACGAGGAGCTGTTCCGCGAGATCGTCGATAAAATCATCGTGGAGAGCAATGAATGTCTGCGGTTCCGGCTTATCAACGGTCTGGAGCTGACAGAGGACATCGAGAGGACGGTGCGGTGATGGCATCCAACCGAAAACAGCCCTTCGGCTACAAAATGGAGTGGGGCGAGATCGTGATCCAGGAGCAGGAAGCCTCTGTGGTTCGCTGGATCTTCCAGACCTATCTGGCCGGAGCATCCTACAATGATTTGACAGAGGCTCTGGAAAAGGGGGATGTCCCCTATGAGGTGGGAAAGCTGTGGAACAAAAACATGGTGGCCCGTATTTTGGAGAACGCCAAGTACACCGGCCAGTGCGATTATCCTCCCCTGATTTCCCAGGAACAGTTTGACGCAGTCCAGTCCCGCCGACAGAAGCAGTCGGCGCCCCCGCGGAAAACCCCTGCCCAGAAGGAGCTGCGCCGGCTGTGCGGCGGCTCCCCGCCTCCCTGGGTGGAGCGGCAGGTGCTGGCGGTTCTGAACAACCTGATCGCCCGCCCGGAACAGCTTCGCTGTCCTCACCGTGAGAATGCCCTGCCTGCGGAAGTCATCCGGCTCCGTCGGGAGCTGGACGATCTGCTGAACACCCCGCCAGTGGACGAGGATCGTGCTAGAAAGATGGCCCTCCACCTGGCAGAACTCCAGCTGAACGCCATCGGGCCGGAGGAATATGAGACAGAGCGGCTCCAGAGGTTGTTCCAGACCCATAGTCCCATGAGTGAGCTAAACCAAGAGCTCCTGCATGAGAGCGTCCGGCAAATCACATACGCCGACAGAAGGGTTACAATTCTGCTGAAAAACCATCAAACTATGGAGGGGGGAAACAACCAATGACAGATACCGCTCCGAAGGTCATTATCATTCCGGCTAAGAAGGAGACGCCCCAAGAGCAGGAGAAAAAACGGAATCTGCGGGTGGCAGCCTACTGCCGAGTGTCCACCGACAGCGAGGAGCAGCTCACCAGCTATCAAAACCAACTTTCCTACTACACCGAGAAGATCATGAAGGAGCCCAATTGGACCATGGCCGGTGTGTTTGCGGACGAGGGTATCACGGGAACCTCCGCTAATAAGCGGAAGGAATTTCTGCGGATGATCCGCCAGTGCCGCCAGGGAAAGATCGATATGATTCTGGCCAAGTCCGTCTCCCGCTTCGCCCGGAACACAGTGGACACCCTCAACTTTACCAGAGAGCTGCGAAGTCTGGGAATCCCAGTGATTTTCGAGGAGCAGAATATCAACTCCATCCACCCAGAGAGCGAGTTCCTGATCACCCTCCATGGAGCCTTCGCCCAGGCTGAGAGTGAGAGTACCAGCAGTCGAGTCCGCTGGGGAAAGCGGCAGTCCATGAAGGAGGGCCGTGTCACCATGCAGTACCAGAAGCTGCTGGGCTATGAGCGAGGACCAGACGGGAAACCTCAAATCGTGCCAGAGCAGGCGGAGATCGTCCGCTTCATCTACCAACGATACCTGGCTGGAGATCCTCTGCGCTCCATCAAAGAGCAGCTGGAAGCTCAGGGCTGCCTTACTGCGGCTGGCAAGTCTAAGTGGGTAATTTCCAATATCAAGAGCATTCTGACCAACGAGAAATACTGTGGGGATGCCCTGCTTCAAAAAACTTTTATCAAGGACTGCATCAGCAAGAAAGTGATTCCAAACACCGGACAGCTGGACAAAGTCCTCATCCAAGATCACCACGAGGCCATTGTCAGCCACGAACTGTTCGATGCAGTTCAGTTGGAGTTGGCCCGGAGAAAAACTCGTGAGGGCGGAACCAGGAGAAGCACCCCCACCGGTCTGCGGAAATACAGTGGGAAATATGCCCTCAGCAATCTGCTGTTCTGCAGTGAGTGCGGTACTGCCTATCGCCGGTGCATCTGGACCCAGCACGGGGAAAAGCGGCCTGTGTGGCGCTGTGTCAGCCGGTTGAGTTATGGAAAAAAATACTGCTTACATTCTCCAACATTGGATGAAGAGCCGCTTCAAAAGGCAATTCTGGGAGCCATCAATGCATCTATGGACAACCGAACCGTGCTGGAAAGCCGAATCACGGCGGTTATGGAACAGGAATTGCTGCCCGTCGCCGGAGAAACCATGAGCATGGCCGATGTGGAACGGGCTCTGGAGGATCTGGGGCGACAGTTTGATAGTCTTCTGAAAGAGGCCGCATCTCCTGAGCGTCAAAAGGAATATACCGAGCGCTTCCGTGCGGTATCCACCTCCATGGCCGAATTGAAGAACCGGAGAGAGCGCCTCAAAGCAATCTATCAGGAAAATGAGAAGGCGTCCCAACGGCTCCAGGCGATCTCTGCCGCATTGGAGGAAGCTTCCGCCGATATCACGGAGTGGGACGAGAGCACGGTCTATCAGCTGCTGGAAAAGGTCACGGTCCTATCTAAGGACAGAATCCGAGTGACCTTCCGGGGTGGCTTGGAGATAGAGGAAAACATAAAGGAGGATTAGATACATGGTATTTATAACAGGCGATTGCCACGGAAACTTCCGGCGGTTCGGTCGCAGATACTTCCCGGAGCAGGAAACTATGGATCGGGATGACTACATAATAGTGGCGGGCGATTTCGGAGGGGTGTGGGCTGACACACCGGAGGAAAACTACTGGCTGGACTGGCTGGAGCAGCGGCCCTTCACAACCTTGTTCGTGGATGGAAATCATGAAAATTTCCGCCGGCTGGATACATTCCCTTCTCACATCTGGCATGGAGGCAGCGTCCACCAGATCCGCCCCCACGTCCTTCACTTAATGCGGGGACAGCTTTATGAGATCGGCAACAAGACCTTCTTCACTATGGGCGGGGCCAAGAGCCACGATGTGGAGGACGGCATCCTGGATCCGGCAGATCCGAACTTCCATGCCCAGCAGAGCGCCCTGAAGCGCAGCGGCAGGAACAGGTTCCGGGTACTAGGCCGATCTTGGTGGCCGGAGGAGCTGCCCTCCGATGAAGAATACCATACCGCATTGAAAACGCTGGAGCGAACAAATTGGCAGGTGGACTATGTGATCACCCACTGCGCCTCCACCAGAATTGCCCTGTCTATGGACCGCCACAACGAAGCGGACCATCTCACGGAATTTTTGGAGATGGTAGACCGGCGACTGGAATACGAATACTGGTTCTTTGGACACTTCCATGACAACCGCTCGGTGGACCAGAAACACATCCTGCTCTGGGAACAGATCATACAGTTCCTGTGAGAAGGACCAGATAGGAAAAGGCAGCCCCAATGCAACTTTTTCCTATCTAGTCCATTATTTAACAAGATTTTTGGTTTAGACGCGCTAAAATGGTACTCATTAAATATATTAATTTTATGTTTGGAGAGGAGACAAATACGGTCCGATCTTTAAAAAGATTGGACCGTGTTTGCTTATTTACAATTGAAAATAAGAATGGCGCGAATAGATTTTATCGCTTTACTTCCAAAATCGTATGTTATATTATGAGTCCTACTCATTTAGCCTTCAGTAACCCCCAATGGCCGTTCTGCAAAAAAGTTTGGTTATTCCAAACTCCACTCATGGAAAGTAGCAGCTGCATCATAAGACGCTAGAATCTGCTGATAATCAAAAGTAAAACTTTCTCCGGCCGCTAAGACAACTTTACACCACTTCCAGGTAAATTTACCTGTGGTGCCTGCAGAAAGTCGGGCAGACTTAACAGTACCCCCGCGATTAATTACCTGAGCATTCCCTGACGCATTTGCACCTACATAACCATATACTGTAACGGAAGAAGAGCTGGTATTTCTTAGAGTAATTTTATGATAGTTTTGAACACACCAATTTCCCAAGTTTCTTAATTCCTGATCTGAACTGGTAATAGATGCAGTAAAATTTCCGTCAACAAGCTTGATTGGGACCATTTCTCCATTATTTTGCAGTCCGGCGTTGGCATCACAATTAGTTGTAAAACGATAAGGAAGACTGCTGGTGCTGATTGTCCCATGATTGAAGGTAAGGAAGTAACCATTTCCTAGTCCAGAGTAGACCTTATTATCATTGGAGGGCACTTCTGTAGATCTATAAGGGAAAGGCTTTGTGGCATTATTAATCTTGCTACTAGATTCATATGCAATTACAGTAACAACAACACTCTTATTTGTACTAAACCGTACCATTCCCGTAAATGGCTGGCCATTGGAAACGACGAGTTCATCGATAAGCCAAGCGGTTCCCTTTGCCGGCACAGAGATTGTTTTGCTAGAACTGGAAAAGAAATTCTTTACTGCAATTGTACCATCCCAACCAGTACAAGCTCCTACATTACTGCGAGTAACGGTTGCGACAGAGGAATTGTTATTTTTGAGTTGAATACGATAACGAAGAGTTTTTCCAGTCTTATTCCAATGGGAGTAAAAAATCTGGGCTGGGCCGTTCACCGTCTGGCGATTAATATAATATCCATTTTCAGCAGTCCCCCAGCTCTTATTCCCATCTCCAATTCGTTCCGGGTAATTACAGTAAATCCAAGGCGCATTATTGGAGGTGGGAGTAAGCTTTTTACGACCGCTAGTGCTGAGAATGGCCGATCTCAGATTAGAACCGGAAGGCTCCAAAAAAGTTAATGTTGCCATTTGCTTAATTCCTTTCATATGTTAATTTGTAAAAGATTCTCCTAAATAGGGCATAACGATATGTTGTAATGCCCAATTACAGCATACCGAGAAAAATCAATTACATATAACATAGAGATACATATGAAAGGAAAAAGTAAACGTTAGAAAGATTTTTCAAATATTTGTGCTAGATCCAAAAAGAAATAGTTGTCAGAACGATCAGCACTTCCCGCAATGTAGCCGTCTACCGTAAATTCTTCTGAAGCGCCGTCGTTGTCAATCCATTTTACAGGGATCGACAGTTTTGCCAACGCTGCAGAGCCCCCTCCTTTGTGGGCTCCAAAACAAAACACGGCGCCATAACCAGAATATCGCGGATCATTCGTTTCGGCAGGTGGCGGAGGAGATATTAAAACCGGGGCAAGTTCTCCATGGATGACCAAGGTCCCGTCTATCAACTGACAATCTGTATCCACTCCACCACTCCAAAGGGCAGCTTGTAAAAGTTCAAGAGAAAAATATTCCTGATCACCGACGACCAAAGCAAGTCCTTGCATCCGAAGATCCGCCCAAGTCTCCTGCCGACTTGAGATTACACCCGCCCCCGCAGACTGCAGATAGAAATCAGAGGTTAGTTCGGAAACTGTGTAAATATCTCCTTGTAAAATCGCTTCGGAACCGGGACGGAGCGATGTAATTTTAACTGTGCGTGTAGAAGCATCCCATTCTGTTCGGAAGCCTGCGTTAGAATAGCCAAGTTTTTGGTTCAGATTGCACTGCTCAAAGTTATTTGTGTTACTGGTGGACATATCAGACGGAGCAATCATGGTTTGACCGCCAATGTTATAGGACGGGATTTCCTGATTGTTGACAAATACACGAATGTCACTCTGGTAGATATTTCCCAATATGCGCCCAGGAGTATCCACTACGGGTTGGTATGCTGGTATCTGTTCCGGATACCTGCCCGATGTAATAAATACTGTGCGGTCCTCCTCGTTCCAATTTACCTGAAAGCCATATTCCATTAAGTCTGCGGCTGCAATGACTGTTTTCCCTCCGATATTATAGGAGGTGATTGGCATTCCATCCACATAGGTTACAATGTCAGTAGAATAAACATGGCCCAAACACATTCCTACATGCTGATCACGTTCAGTTGCGGCAGTCGCAACTGTAGATAACAAACCGGTTAGGATTAACAATGTACTCAGTTTTAAGAAGTGATATTTCATATAGATTCCTTTCTCTCAATGTGGGTAGAGCAATATACTATGTATATATGGGCAATATATATTAGGAAAACCAGCAAACGGATTAGGTAATAGGGCTATATATCAGCCCGCAGCCTCTTGAACCATAGGGGCGTTGAGCTCGATATATTCAGCCATGCGGCGGAACTCGTC
>ERZ1643250.1235-NODE-1235-length-22681-cov-22.641651_pt1 | contig 22681 bp, 23 predicted proteins | sample MGYA00579262_ERZ1643250 | MGnify/ENA primary metagenome ERZ1643250 (study PRJEB29033, sample SAMEA4952265) | chicken gut metagenome | biome: Broiler Chicken; feature: Gastrointestinal Tract; material: Caecum | place: Ireland | collected 2018 | study: Broiler... | reverse complement strand
TCCGCCAGCAGCCCGGCTCCTACGACGCCACCATGGCGGCCATCCCCCTGCTGCGGGACGCCGGCATTGACGTGGCCATTATGACCACCGTATCCCGGTGGAACTATCGGGACATCCCCGCCCTGGTGGACGAGGTGGTACAAAACAAGGCGGACATCTTCGCCTTTGCCCGGTACTGCCCCTCCCAGGAGGACAAGGACGTGTGCTGCTCCCCGGCGGAATACCGGGACATGATGGAGCAGTGCTGGGAGAAATTCCAGAAGTACAGGGCCCAGGGCTGCGGGACCACCTTCAACCTGAAAGACCACCTGTGGACACTGTTCCTCTACGAGAAGGGGCTGTTTGACCCCAAAGCTTACCCTGAGGATGAATACGTCTACGAGGGCTGCAACTGCGGCAACTGCCATTTGACAATCCTCTCCGACGGGGCGGTGTACGCCTGCCGCCGCATGGAAAGCAAGGTGGGCAACGCCCTCACCGACGACCTGTACGACCTGTTCACCGGGCCGAAGCTTGACCAGTACCGGGTGTACGAAAAGTTCGAGAAGTGCTCCAATGTCACACCTGTAGACACGTTTTCATCTTACAAAGGACACATGACCATCTACGCCGCCTCCTTCGCCGCCTTAACAGAGCCTTGGCTCTTCCCCATGCCGTAGAGCAAGGCGGCCAAGACGGGATAGGCCAGCAAGGGGACGCCCAGCTGGCAGAAGGTGAAGAACCCCCGCACGGCCTGGGGCTGGGTGGGGATGGCTCCCGCGGCTGGTGCCAAGTAGCCGAACAGCGCCATGCCCCCATTGAGCAGGCTCACCGCCACGCCGCTTGTGATGGTCAGCATGGAGTTATACAGGGAGGAGGTGAAGCCGTCGCAGCGGACGCCGCTTTTGGCTTGGACATCGTCCAGGGCTTCGCTGAGAAGGACACTGGCCAAGTATGTGGAGGGGATGGTCCCGCAGGCCTTGATGAACTGGCCAACTAAAACCGCCGGCAGCGAAGTGGGAAAGGCCAGGCACACCCCCAGGCCCCCGCAGGAGAGGAGCAGGCCTCCCACCATGGCCCGGGCACGGCCCAGCCGCTTGCACAGGGGGTTGCAAAGGAAGACGCCGATGCCCATGGGCAGGTTGCCGATGGCGTAAAACAGCACCTGGGTAATCCCATCGTTATAGCTGCCCAGCACCCAGCTGCAATAGTAGAACACGGCGGAACTGGAGAGGGCATTCACCAGGCCCAGCAGCAGGAAATAGGCCATCAGCAGCAGCCAGGGGCGGCTTTTGGCGCAGCAGCGCAGCTGCCGGGCCAGGGATAGCTTCGGGCGCCTCTCCCCCGCGGCTTGCTCCTGCTCGGTGACACGCTCCCGGGTGAAAAGGTACTGGAGGGCCAACAGGGGCACGGCCACCACGGCGGTGCACACCATGACGGTTATCCAGCGGCCTTGGTCCACGCCAATGGCGGGCAGAATCACCGCGGGGAACACCACTGCCACGGTGGCGCCGGTAAGCAGCCCCTGGGCGTTGACGGTGACGGCCAGCTGGCTGCGCTCCCGGGGGTCGGTGGAGGACAGGGGGACCATCAGCGTGTTGGCGGTGCCGTACAAGGTGGCCACCACGGCGAAGAAGAACAGGTTGCTGCACAGCACGGCGGCAGCGGTGAGGAAATCGTTGCCCTGGGGCACCAAAAACAGAAGCAGCGCGCTGACAGGCAGCAGCGCCCCGCTGAGCAGCAAATAGGGCCGGGCCTTGCCCTGGGTTGTCACGGTGCGGTCCACCAGCCAGCCGGCAGCCAGGTAGGTGAGCACATCCAGGCCCTTGACCAAAATGGGATACACGCTCATAAAGCTGCCGCCCCACAGGCGGCCCAGGCCGCAGACGTCGGTATAGTACACATTGAGGTAGCTGTTGACCAAAATGGAGAGGAAACCAAACCCCAAGGGGCCCACCAGGTACCCCAGGAACCGCTCCCCTTTGCCCACTGTTTCGCCTTTGCACAAGGTGCCAGGCAGGGAAAATTTTTTCACAGAAATACGCCTCCCACAGAGAAACAACACTTGTCGGCTGGAACTGTCCCCAGTATACTAGAGAGAGGAACGCAAAGTACACAGCAAAAAGCCGATATGTGTTGGGATAATGGGAGGCTACGCCATGAACACCAAAAACAACAGCCGCTCCCGGGACACGCGGGAACGGCTGAAGGAAGCGCTGCTGCGCCTGCTGGCGCGCAGGGATATTTTAGATGTGACGGTGAGCAGACTCTGCCAGGAGGCCGGGGTGAACCGCTCCACCTTTTACAGCCACTACGACAGCATTGGGGAGCTGATGGAGGAGCTGGAGCAGGAAATCGGCGCGAACCTGATAGGGCGTTTCCGGGAGGACAACTACGACGGGGAGCACCCCTTCTCCCCTGGGCACCTGCTGCCCATTTTGGAGCACATCCGGGACAACCGGGATTTCTACCGGGTCTACCTCAGCCAAAGCACGGCCCAGCACCGCATGGACTGGGCTTTCGGCCAGCTTTTGGAGTGGTATGTGCGGCCCTTGCTGCGGGGGCTCTCCGTAGAGGAGGAGGCCATTGCCTATTACTTCGCCTTCTTCCGGGCAGGCTTTCTCGCCCTTATCCAGCAGTGGCTGCAAAACCAGTGCCAGGAGGAGCCGGAGGTGATTCTCTCCTACGTGCAGAACTTGCTGCGGCTGCCGGAGATAGAGGGGAAACAAGTGTAGAGACAGCATCGAATCCACACGCCCCGCTTTCCCACAGCGCTGTGCCACGCCCATGTGTACTCCTTGCGGCTGGAATATTCCGCGTAAAACTGGTAATTCCGCCCCTTTTGCCCGGCAAGGTACGAGGCGATGTTGGCGCTCCCCGCAGAAACGCCCACGCCAGCGTCAAAGCGCACGCCCTCCTCCAAGCAGCGGTCCAGCACGCCGGTGGCGTAAACGCCCCGCAGGCCGCCGCCCACGTCCACAACTGCGGTCCTCATGGCTTCCTCCTTCGTTTCTTATTTGGCGTTTAACAGCGCCATAAACTCGTCGCCGGTGATGGTCTCCTTCTCGTACAGGTACTTGGAAATCTCATCCAGCTTGCGCCGGTTGTCCTGGAGCAGCTGCAAAGCCTTCTGGTGCTGCTCCTTCACCAGGTCCACCACCTGCTGGTCGATTTTCGCCTGGGTCTGGGCCGAGCAGGCCAGGCTGGCGTCGCCGCCCAGGTACTGGTTGCTCACCGTCTCCAGGGCCACCATGTCGAAGTCCTCGCTCATGCCGTAGCGGGTAATCATGGCCCGGGCCAGCTTGGTGGCCTGCTCAATGTCGTTGGAAGCCCCTGTGGAAGCGGAGTGGAACACCAGCTCCTCGGCAGCCCGGCCGCCGGTGAGGGTGGCAATCTTGTTTTCCAGTTCCTCCTGGCTCATCAGGTAGTGGTTGCCCTCGTCCACCTGCATGGTGTAGCCCAGCGCGCCGCTGGTGCGGGGCACAATGGTGATTTTCTGCACCGGCGCCGAGTGGGTTTGCAGCGCCGCCACCAAGGCATGGCCCGTCTCGTGGTAGGAGACGATAAGCTTTTCCTTGTCGGTGAGGATGGCGTTCTTCTTCTGGTAGCCGGCGATGACCACCTCGATGCTCTCCTCCAGGTCGGCCTGGGTCACGGATTTCCGCCCGGCACGTACAGCCCGCAGGGCCGCCTCGTTGACGATGTTGGCCAACTCCGCGCCGGAAGCGCCGGAGGCCATCCGGGCCACCTTCTCAAAGTCCACGTCCCCGGCAATCTTCACCTTTTTGGCGTGGACCTTCAAAATCTCCGTCCGGCCCTGGAGGTCGGGCAGCTCCACAGGCACCCGGCGGTCAAAGCGACCGGGGCGGGTCAATGCGGGGTCCAGGGACTCCGGCCGGTTGGTGGCCGCCAGAATGATGACGCCGCTGTTTTCCTCAAAGCCGTCCATCTCGGTGAGCAGCTGGTTCAAGGTCTGCTCCCGCTCGTCGTTGCCGGAGATGTTCCCCTCCCGCTTTTTGCCGATGGCGTCGATCTCGTCGATGAACACGATACAGGGGGCCTTCTCCTTGGCCTGCTTAAACAGGTCCCGCACCTTGGCGGCGCCCATGCCCACGAACATCTCCACAAATTCCGAGCCGGACATGGAGAAGAAGGGCACGTTGGATTCACCAGCCACCGCCTTGGCCAGCATGGTTTTGCCGGTGCCGGGAGGGCCCACCAGCAAAATGCCCTTGGGCATGGCGGCGCCCACTTCCTTGTACTTGTTGGGGTTGTGCAGGTAATCTACAATCTCGGAGAGATTCTCCTTGGCCTCGTCCTCGCCGGCCACGTCGGAGAACTTAATGCCCTCGGAGGACTTCACATACACCTTGGCGTTGGACTTGCCAAAGCTCATGGCGTTGGGGCCGCCGGCACGCTGCATCAGCTTCTTGGACATCCACTGGCCCAGAATAATGAAAATGGCAATGGGCAGCACCCAGCTGACTAAAAAGGCGATGATGGGGTTGGCCTGCTGGAGAATCTCCCCGGAGAACTGTGCCCCCGAGTCGTCCAGGCGCTGGGTCAGGTCGGGGTCGGGCATCATGCCGGTTTTAAAGATGGCGGTCTCGTCCTTGTTGGTAAAGATAATCTGGTTCTCTGTCTCCTGCACCTCCACCAGGCCCAGGTCCTTGTCCTCGGCCATCTGGATGAAGGTGCCGTAGTCCACCTCTTTCACCTGCCGCTGGGCCAGCCAGGGCACGGTGAACAGGTTGATGGCAAGCAAAATCACCATTGCAATGACGTAGTAAAAAATCAGCGGTTTCTTGGGGCGTTTTACTTCATTCATCATGGCTGGCCTCCTCTGCTTCGTTGGTTTCTGTGTCCGCCGCGGGCTCTACCGCAGGCTCTGTCTCCTCTGGGGACGCCGCCTCGCCAGGGGCGTCCCCGTCGGGGGCTTCCTCCCCCTGCTCTTCCAGGGGCAGGGCTTGCGGCTCCTCTGCCTCTCCCGCGGGGAGGGCGTTGTGTTTCTTCCGTTTCCAAAAGGCCAGCCCGGCGGCAGCGGCGCCTACAGCGGCTGCACCCGCCAGCAGGGCGGCGGCCCATTTCTTTGTTTCCTTCATGGGGTTTGTTCCTCCTTCTTTTCTTCCGCGTTCCGTTGCAGGTCCATGGCGGTGAGGGCCACAATCAGCGCGTACTGCATGGCTTGCGTGGCGAAATCCATGGCGTACTCCGCGTACAGGGAGGCCGCCTCCGCCTGGTCCTCCTCTTTGTTGGTTGCCTCGCAGTGGAAGAACGGCTCCGCCTTTTCCTTGAGCAAGTCCTCCACCTTGTGCATGTATTCCCACTGCACCTGGGCCAGTTCCGCCACCGCGGGGGAGCGGCTGCCCTGGATGCTCTGTTTGAGGAGCAGGGAGTTTTCCTCGTATTCCTCCTTGGCATGTTCCAGCTCTGCCTGGAGCTTTTCCCGGTTTTCCCGCCCGCAGATGCGCAGCCTGCTTTGCAGCCGGCCGTACTGCTTCTCCATCTCATAGAGCTTTACCGCGAAAATATCTTGGTTTAACGTCATCCTGTTCCACGCTCCTTCCTATGGCTTTTTTGCCTCTCTGCCTATGGTTATACCAGAGCGGACGGGTTTGCGCCATTCGCAATTTGCCCATTGTGTCCTTACAAAACCCGGCGATTGTCAAAAAGCCTGACACATCCGCCTGATTGTCAAGACAGATTCCTTCCATTGCCAATGGCGCTTTCCCCCGGCGGCATATGCTCAACCAAGCGTCTACCGACAGGATTGAGCTTGCTAAGCTCCTGAATATCTCCGGCCTTCAGATGAGCTATATCACAAATGTCGGCGCAGGACAGGGACTAATAAAAGTCGGCAGCTCCCTTGTACCGTTTATCAACAAGTTCCCACGCAATACCGAGCTTTACAAGCTGATGACTACCAAGTTCGGAGAGGTGTAAAAATAAGGCTTGACGGTGTTCGTGTCGAATTTTGAGAAGTTCGAAAGAAAATTCGTGTAGTTTAATGTTAAAAATCAATTAAAAATCATTGATATTTACACGAGTATGTGCTATACTATGGTTGAGCCGTAAGGAGGGTCGCTATGTATAGAAAGATTATGAGCTTCTTGGAAGCGTGGAAAGAAAACAAACACCGTAAGCCCCTGATTTTGCAGGGAGCAAGACAGGTCGGAAAAACTTACTCGATTTTAGAGTTTGGGCGCAGCCACTATGAAAATGTGGCATACTTCAATTTTGAAACAAATCCAAAGCTGAACGAAACCTTTGAGGAAAATATCAGCCCTGATTATCTGATACCCATTTTATCCCACATCGCAGGTCAGACGATTGTAAAGGAAAAGACGCTGATAGTATTTGACGAGGTACAGCTTTGCGAACGGGCTTTGACTTCTCTGAAATACTTTTGTGAGGACGCTCCAGACTATCATATCGTAGCTCTCGGCAGCTTGCTCGGTGTGGCGGTAGGCAGGGCGAAATTCTCTTTCCCTGTGGGCAAGGTCGATATGAAAACCCTGTATCCTATGGATATGGAGGAATTTATGCTGGCTTTAGGTGAGGACACTCTTGTAGAGCAGATTAAAAAGTGCTTTGAAACCGATACGCCGATGCCCTCTGCCCTGCACGATGCGGCAATGCTGCTTTATAGGCAGTATCTCGTTGTGGGCGGTATGCCTGAGTGCGTCTTGCAGTTCACGCAGACAAAGGATTATATCCTTGTGCGCCACACGCAGGATACCATACTGGCAAGCTATCTGAACGATATGAGCAAGTACAACAATGTGAACGAAATCAAGAAAACAAGGCTTGCCTATGACAACATTACCGTACAGCTTTCAAAAAAGAATACCCGTTTTCAGTATAAGCTGATAAAGAAAGGCGGCAGGGCTTCCGAGTTTGAAAACGCCATCGAATGGCTCTGCCTGTCGGGTATCGTTTCACAGGTGTATAAGGTGGAGCAAATCAAAAAGCCTTTGGAGAATTACCGTGATATTGATGCGTTCAAGATTTATGTTTCCGACTTGGGACTGCTCTGTGCAAAGAAAGATTTAGCGGCAAACGATGTCCTCTATATGGTTGAGGAGCTGAACGACTTTAAGGGCGGCATGGCTGAAAACTATGTGAATGTGCAGCTTACCATTAACGGATATAAGACCTACTATTGGGAGTCAGAGCGTGGAGCTGAGATAGATTTTGTCATTCAGCGTGACGGTCAGCTTATCCCCATTGAAGTAAAGTCGGCTGACAACACCAGAGCAAAGAGCCTGAAGGTCTATATGGAAACCTATCAGCCTGCTTACGCCATCAAGCTCTCTGCAAAAAACTTCGGCTTTGAGGACAATAAAAAGACCGTTCCCCTCTACGCCGCATTTTGTATATAATATTGAAACGAATAACACAATCGGTAACGCTCACCTTTTACAGGGTGGGCGTTATTCTTTTGCCTGAAAATGTAACCGTCAACTCCAGCCCCGCAGTAGACAAAAGGAACCAGCCATCCTAGAGAGGGATAGCTGGTTCCTTCGTATGTAATCTTAGGCTTACAAGGTAAAAAGATGGAGAGAAGACTCCAAGAGAATCAAATCCCCATTGGTCTCCTTAGCAAAGAGGTTGTCCTCAAAGTAGAAGAAGCAGCGCAGCTCTCCGGAAGAGGTATCCGGAACAAGGTAGAAGAGCCGGTTTCTCAGGCTGCTCTCGTCCTCAAAGACGTCTAAGTTCGCAAAAGGTATCCCCGGCAATTTGTCCGGCACAGCAGTGCCGGCCCAAGATGCGTAGGTCTGTAAAACCTCAAAATCGGACATTGCGTATCATTCCCTTTCTTTAGGCATTGGGTGGGAGATCACCAAGTCTTCGGGATGGCAATTCAAAAAGTCCGCTAAGTTAAACAGGTTGGACACAGAGATGTTTGTATCCTTGCGGATCCAGTTCCGCACTTGGCGGGGGCTCACCAGGCACCATTCTGCAACTTCCAGCTGTTCCTTGCCGCATACGCAGATGCGGGAACGGACTTTGGCTGCACAAAGGAGCGTCATTTTGCGGCTTCTGTCATAGGACATTGGAATCACCCCCTCTCCATGCTTTCAGCATAGGAGGAAAGTGAGTTCCAGTTAAGGAAATGGATTTCCAAAATATGGAAATCCACGGGGAAAAATTAAAAACGTCTCTGGACAACTGTCCAAAAGACGTTTTAATTTAGTGCTGTGTACAACGTGCCGGTGTCAGCTTTTTCGCCCACTCCCGGTCTGTCTCAAAGAGCTCCAGCAGGGCGATCAGGTTGTTGGAGGTAGAGGTTTTCTGTTTGGAGGCCAGATGGAACTGGCGGTTAAAAAAACATACAAATTCCCGCGGTTTTTCCCAACGGACCTGTCGTCACTGATTCCCATAGAGAAAGGGCAGCCTTGTACGCAGCAAGACTGCCCGTTCCCCGTTTCCTCTGATTTGGCCTGGCGGGACGCCGGGGTTAGTCCTCCACGTCTATCCGCTCAAGCTTAAAGATGACAGGCCGCGTGCCATCGTTGCAGCAGGTAATCATGGTGTTTTCCTCGTTCATCCAGTCCCGCATGATGGAGCCGCCCTGCAGGCCGGCGTAGATGTAGCGGCTGATGGCGTCCCAGGCCTCCGAGCAGAACGGCATGGCAGGCCCGCCCGCCACGGTGTTTGGGTCGGCTGTGGTCTGAACCAGGGTGCCCAGCCCCAGGTGCCAGAAGTCGTCCTTATCCCCATCGCGGCGGAAAAGGAACTCATCCCCCACGTTGTAGCAGGAACAGGGGCCTGCTTTGGGATTCATACAATAAGCCTCTTGCAATTCCGGATAGCATTTTTTGGCCAGCACGGTGACCTTTACCATGTGTTTCACAGGAACTCCTCCTTGCGTTTTCTTCGATGTATTGATATCATACAATTGGATGATCAAAACTGCAAGTACTGTCTTTTTTGTCACATACTATCCGAAAGGCAAGTGATTTTATGAGCATGGCGGAGTTCGAGAAGAAAATACGCTCCGTAACAGACACGCCCTTTGGCTACACTTTGTCCATGATTGGGGGCAAGTGGCGGTTGGTACTCCTCTATTGGCTGGTGGAGGCGCAGCCGGTCCGTTTCAACGAATTGCAGCGGAAGATTGGCACCATTACCTATAAGGCGCTGAGCCGGGAGCTAAAGGAAATGGAAGCGGATGGTTTGGTCCGGCGCAAGGAATATCCCCAGGTTCCTCCCAAGGTAGAATACAGCCTGACGGAAAAGGGCGCTTCCCTCTATCCCATTATGGAGCAGATGTGCCAGTGGGGGACGGAGCATTCAAGGGACAAATAGAATCGCTTTTCAGCAGGCAAGGAAAAGGCTGGCCTGCACGTTCCCTGCTGTCCGTTGGTACCGGCTGGATGCACATACCCTTCCTTTTCGATTTTGCTTGCATTCCCATGGAGGGCATGGTATAGTATTTATGTAAAGTGTCCCCATTGCCCAGAGCAATGATAGTATCTCGTAACGCAGCGTCAGAGAGCCTTTGCTTTCCGGCGATTTTTTATATGTCTTCTGCCTCTGTCATAGAGGCACAGGAACAAGGAGGTGGGAGCAGGGCTCCTCTCCCCCACTTTGGCGCAGCCACAAGAGCACTCAGAGTTTTCTCTGGGTGCTTTTTTCCTATATACCGGAGTCTCACGGCTCCCCCAACTTTCGTTCCGGGGAGCCGTTGGCTGCCCCGTTTTCATAGAAAGAAACCATGCCCTTGGCAAACGTGCGGCGGAGCTGAAACGGCTCCGCCCTTTTGCCGTGGGGCAGAAAGGAAAAGCTATGCGAAAACGTGAAATGACCATTGCCGGGATACCCTTACAGCCCATCCGCCGGGGAAAACCTGCTGTGATCCGAGAGGCGAATGGCTGCCGGCAAACCACGCCCGTCCTGTGGGTGGACCAGCTATCCTCCACGGAAGTCACCTTTGAGACCCAGAATACCGTGTACCACCTGCGGGTGATGGCCGTACTCCGGGGAAAGGAGGCACATCAGGCATGAAAAACACTCCGCCCCATGTAAAGCTCTCTTTGCCGGATGGCAGCCGCCTGACGGCGGTGGCCTATTCCCAGGAGGACTACCCAGGCATCAACCTGTACCTTTCCAGAGAGGGACATCCGGAGGAGCTCATTTGCTTTGTGGAGTTCAACCGGGAACGGCAAGCTGGCGAAAACATCTGCATTGGCGTGTACCAGCCGGATATGGATGACACGGTGTATTACGAACCGTACCGTGTGAAAGGAGGGCAGCCCTGATGGAACAACTGTACCCCACACGGAAACTGACCTGGCCGGAGGCTGCGAAGCTTGCTCGGAAACGTGTAGAGGAGATACTTCACAAGGAAGTGATCTGCCAAATGGCTTTGGAGGATGAAACCTATTGGACGTTGTATTCGCCAACCTACATGTTCTCCACAGAGGAGCTGGAACTGCTGCTGCAAGCTGGCAGAGCCACAAAAGAGGTTTGGGAGGAAGCCATCCCCCAAGAGGGAAACGCTTCCTGCTCACTGGGCATGGAGCTGACCCGCCTGCTGCTGAAGCAGGCCCTGCACGGCCAGTGGTCCCAGGAGCACTGCACGGAAGAGGGACTTTGGCTGCTGGATTATTGCTCCTGCGGCGCCCAAAAGCCAGCCCTTCGGCTGCCTGGAGTTTGGGTGGACTTGGAGGAGTTGAAATCCCAAAAGGAACTCCTAGACTACTTGGAAAAACATGGCCCCACCCACTCCTCTCTCATGGATTTCTGCGAGGAGTACCGGGAGAAGTACCACAACGATTTATGCTGGCCCTATCCCATCTCCGATGGCAACCACATGGGGACGTTCTTCGTCCCCGTGAAAGAGGGGATCCTCTCCCTGCCCTACGACCGGGTGGAACGCGAAGACTACGAGGTTTTCACCTTAGAGGACGCCTGTCTGTGCGATGCAACGTCCATGGAAGTGTTCCTGGAGGATTGGGACAGCTTTAGCGGCCAGCTGCGCCAGGCTATGGAGAACATGGCCTGGGCTCTGCGGCGTTTGGAGCTCAAAAAAGAGGAGGAATCATAATGGATCCTACGGCAGTACTCATTCGCCCGGCGGTGTATGAGCACCTGTACTTGGCCTACAACACCAGCCAGGACTTCCTATCCCAGTTTCAGGAGAACCTGGGAAAGACCAAGGAGTTCTTCCAAATTCTATTGCACGCACTGGAGGACTGACCATGGACAAAGAGCGCAACGCCCATCAAATTGTTCGGAAGGATGGGAAAGGCTGCTTTGTGGAGAGCCTCAATGACGCCTTTTCCATTGGCAGGTGTCATCTGGCCTTTGCATCCTACGACTTGAACCGCCCCGCCGGTGAACGGCAGACAAACCTGGTGCCGATCTATCTGGACTGCGGGGAACTGCTGGAACTGTGCCGGAAGGCGGAGTCCGGAGAGCTGCTTCTGCGGCTCCAGGATAAAAAGCAAAAGGGTGATAAAACCCCGCTGTATCAGTGCATGGGCGGGACCTCCGCGGAAAAGCTGCGCAGGATAGGCCGGCTCCGTCCCGATGGAAAGAGCTTGTCCCGTATTTTCCAGCTATTGCCCGGGAACAAGTCCGATTTCCTCCTGGTGGCGGACAGCGGGCCTGGGGAAACCGATGAGAAGGGGCTGATTGTCCCACGTTTTGGAAAACAGCCTGAAAACCATGTGGTCATCAGCCTGAGCATGGGCCACTTCTGTGAGCTACTTTTACTAACCAGAGCCCACTACTTGGCGTGGCTGACGGCATCATACAGCAGGGGCGAGGAGAAAGCTTTCCCCACCCAGGAACCAGAACAAATTCCCACAGAACCACAAGAGCCTGAAATGGCGATGTTCTGAAAGTCAAAGTGAAATGGGCTGCTCTCGCTGTAAGCGAGGGCGGCCCTTTTTTGTGTGCAGCGCAGATGGCCGAGAGGCAGATCCATCCATATTACATCCATTTTGCAGAGACTGTGCAGCGCACACTTGCCTAGAAATGGGAGAACTGCTATACTGTTAGCTGCAGCATGAGAGCTATGAAACGGAGATCTATGCTCTAAATGACTTCTTAATCATAGTTTTTGTCATGGCTAGTAAAGCAGTCACTTAGAGTATTTTCATTTCAGGATGTACAGCCATGAAAAACAAGAAAATCATCCCACTGTATGAGCGTTTGAGCCGTGGCGGTGAGTTACAGGGCGAGAGCAATTCCATCTCCAATCCTGATGACAGTTATAAAGGGTGGATTACACCACCGAAAATTACATCATGACTGCGGCTCATTTGTAGCGAATGAAAAGACAGCACTTTGCAGGTTTATTCAGTTAAATAAAACAGTTAGTTTAAGTTAACTTGCATCCAAAAAGACAAGGGTCAAGCCTCCATCAATTTCAGCCATCCGGCAGTGTAGAACTCCCGCAGTTGATCCACGTCCCGCAGTGCCTGCTCCCGGGGCATATCGTGGATCACGATCTCGAAGATGCCGCCCATCATCCCGCTGGCAATGATGTGGCACAGGGATTTGTCCAGCACGGGAATATCCTTCCCCAGGCGGCGGAGCACCTCCATGTACTGGAGGGTGTATTCTACCTCCACCTCCACCATGTTGTGGACGAAGTGCTCGTAGCTGGTGCCCTCCGAGCGGGTGAGGAGCAGCTTCACCGGCTCCCGGTGCTGGCCCATCCAGTCCGGATAGGTGCCGGATTCCATCCCCGTGTGCTCCAGTTGCTGCTCTTCGGGCAGCTCGGCAAAGGAAATCTGAGCCTCCATGAACTTGCCCATGAGGGCGGTGGCGTGGGGTTCCACCAAGGCGTTGAACAGCGCCTCCTTGCTGGAGAAATAGCCGTAGAAGGCCCCGGTAGTCACCCCGGCGTTCTTCACGATCTGCCGCAGGGAGGTGCCCTGAAACCCTTTGTCCAGGAACTCCGCCAGCGCAGCTTCCTGGATTTTTTCCAGAGTGGCAGTGGTTCTCTCTTCCATAAAGCAGCCTCCTTATAACAGCGCGATATAACGCCATTTTACCGCGACTGTCGGGAGCATTTGCCAAGGGGAAAACCAGAAAAAGCCCAGTGCTCACGCACCGGGCTTCGTGGTCAAGACCGTTGATCGGGTTTTGAGATGGGCAGGGCGCTCATGCTGTGGAGGCTCACGGCGAGTGTGGAGAGGTTGTGGAGCATGGCGGAGGTGGCAGGTGGCAGGACGCCCGCCACGCCAAGGCCGATGAGCGCGCCGTTGAAACCGATGACGAAACGGTAGTTGTTCTGGATGCGGTGCAGTAAGGCCATGGACAGCTCCCGCAGGCGCACCAGTTCCCATAGGCTGTCTGCGGCGATGGTGATGTCGGCGATCTCCCTGGCAATGGCAGCCCCATCGCTGATGGCAATGCCGGCGTCCGCCTCGGAGAGGGCTGGGGAATCGTTGATGCCGTCCCCCACCATGAGGACGGTGTGCCCCTCCCGCCGCAGGGCGGCAACATAGTCGGCCTTGTCTGAGGGGAGCACCCCGGCCTGGAAATCGTCCACCCCCAGCTGCTCGGCGATGGCAGCGGCGGTGCGGGGACTGTCCCCGGTGAGCATGACGGCGTTTTTCACGCCCAGGCCCCGCAGGGCGGAGAGCACGTCCTTCGCCTCCTCCCGCAGGGGGTCGGAGATGCAGATTACAGCGGAGAGCACCCCGTCGATGGCCAGATAGAGTTGGGAAAACGCCGGGGACAAGGCGTCGAACTTGGCCTGCTCGTCCTCGGGAATCACGCACTGTTCATCTTCAAAGATAAAGTGGGCGCTGCCAATGCGCACCTGCTCCCCATCCACCGAACTGGCAATCCCATGGGCCACCAGATACTCCACCGTGGCATGGCGCTCCTCGTGGCGAAGGCCCCTGCGCCGGGCTTCCTCCACCACTGCGTTGGCCATGGAGTGGGGAAAGTGCTCCTCCAGGCAAGCGGCCAGACGGAGCATCTCCGCCTCATCTTTTCCATTGAAGGGAACCACCTCTGCTACCCGGGGGCAGGCATGGGTCAGGGTGCCGGTCTTGTCAAAGACAATGGTGTCCGCTTTCGCCACCGCCTCCAGGAATTTGCCGCCTTTCACGGTGATGTGCTCTCGGCCTGCCTCCCGCATCGCGGAGAGCACCGCAAGGGGCATAGCCAATTTCAGTGCACAGGAAAAGTCCACCATCAGCACCGACAGGGCCCGTGTCACATTCCGGGTGAGGGCAAAACTCAACAAGCTCCCGGCAAACGTGAAGGGCACCAATGTATCCGCCAAGTTGGACGCCTTGGCCTCGGTGGCAGACTTCATCTGCTCGGACCGCTGGATCATCTCCACAATCTGGTCATACCGGCCTTGGCCGGAGGCCTGTTTCACATCCAGGATACACTCCCCCTCCTCCACCACGGTACCGGCGTATACCGCGCTGCCGGGCCGCTTGGCCACGGGGACGGACTCTCCGGTAAGGGATGCCTGGTTGATGGTAGCCTCTCCCTGGGCCACCACACCGTCCAGGGGGATGACACCCCCAGCCCGAACCACCACCTGGTCGCCGGGCCTAATCTGGCCGATGGGAGTGAGCACGTCCCCTGCCGGCGTTTTCAGCCACACCCGATCCACATGGAGGGACAGGCTCTCCGCCAAGTCGGCCACGGACTTCTTCCGTGTCCAGTCCTCCAGCAACTCCCCAATCTCCAGCAAGAACATGACGGTGCCCGCAGTGCCGAAGTCCCGGCGGAAAGCAGAGATACCGATGGAGAGGGCGTCCAGCAACTCCACCTTGATCCGCCGCCGTCCCAGGCATCGGAGGCCTTTGGAAAGGAAGGGGATCATGTGCCAGACTACCCGGGCGATGCGCAGAGGGGTAGGAAAAAACAGCGTGGAAACCCCTTTCATCAGCACCTTGCCCACCAGTTTTTCTTGAAATTCCCGGTTCAGGGCCCTCGTGCTGTGGCTGGGCAGGGTGACCGTTTCCTCCGCTCCAGCCCAGGTGAAGCTCCCGATGGCGGAGAGTACCGTTTCCCTATCTCCCCTATACGTCAGGATGACACAGCAGGTGCGCTCGTGAACCACGGCGTCCCGCGCCCAGGGCTGACCTTTCAGCCAGGCCTCCAGCAGGTCTGCCTGCCGGAGAGTCATCTTCTTCTGCCGGAGCCGCAGGCGCATCCGGCCCCGGCTCTCATGTACGATGGTCGCTCTCATAATCGATCTCTCCTCATGGAAAAAGGGAGCCGCTTACCGGCTCCCTTCCGCGGTTTTTCAGGCCTCCTGGCCCTCTACCTGAGCCTCGGCTTCCTTGGCGGCCCGGGCCTCGTTGATGTCCTTGGCGGCGGCCAGGATGTCGGCGGCGTTCTCCTGGACAGAGGTAACGGTCTCCATTACGCTGTCCTTCATCCGCAGGCCAGCGGCGGTAATGTGGGTATAGGCCTTCTTGGCGTCCTTGCTGGCAAGCAGTTTCACGCCGACGGAGCCAAACAGAGCGCCGCCCACGAAGCAGGCCAGTCTGACATAGTGCTTCATCATGGAACATTCTTCCTTTCTCTATATTATTTACGTTTATAGCCCGTGATCATCACCATGACCATACAGATCACGGCGCCCCAGGCCCAGAAGCGATGTTGTTTCATTCAGATCTCCTCCTGTTGGGAAACAAACATGTCCCTTTGCGTATTGATGTATTATAGCAGATGCTCCGCACAGCCGCATTGCCGAATCGGCCGAATTGTTGTCGGATCAGACATTTTTTCGATACTTTCCAGGGGTCACCCCATAGTACCGCCGGAAAGTAGCGGCAAATTGACTGACACTGCTGTACCCCACCGCTTGTGCCACTTTTTCCAGACTTAATCCGGACGTATGTAGCAGTTCCGCCGCCCGCTCCATCCGCCGCTGCCGCAGCCAAGTGTGGACGGGCAGGCCATACATCCGGCGGAACTCCTCCTTAAACGTGGTGGCAGAGAGACACGCCCGGCGGCTCAAGGCGGGGATGGTGAGAGGCTCGTCCAGGTGCTCTTCCATATATCGGCGTGTCTCCGCCAGTGGCCGGGCAAGGTTCCGGTCCGGCATCGGGCTTGGGGGTACATCCCTCTCCTGTTCCTCCTGGGTGGAGAGCAGATAGAGCAGTTCCACCGACTTCCACACGCACCAGCGTGCCCGCTCGCTTTGGGGAAGGCTGTCCAGGTCGGCAAAGGCTGCCCGGCTCCAGTGCGTGGGGCCTACTACCGCGCAGCCTCCCTGGCTGGCCATCCACCGCCGCACCCGGCCTGTGTCCAGGGTCAAACCGCCCAGCAGATTGCAGATGCTTTTTAGGCTCTCTCGGGCGCCCCGGGCATCCACTGCCACCAAAACGCCTTCCAAGGGCGCGTCCACATTGGCGCCGGTAAAGCCCGCGAGGTCCGTGAGGAGCAGCACCTGCTGGGCGCCAGCTTTCAGAAAGGAACCGTCCTGCCGCGTCAAGGTCACGGACCCCCGCAGGCAGAACAGGGTCTCAAAGTGCAGGTGTTCCAGTTGGAGAGGCAGTGGACCCGGCCGCTCATCCAGGGAAAACAGGCAGGCCCGGGCGCCGGGCATCACCGATGTCCAGTCTCCTTGGTCAGCCAGAAATTCTGCCAGCACAATTCAGCCTCCTCTCCTTGGCGCTATGCCCTATCTCCTTACCGGCCAAAGAACCCTTTCTTCCTCCAGGGCTCCTTCCGGATCTCTCCCACTTCATAGCCGGTCCCTTAAAAAGCAGGAGGTGCAGGGAGGTGCCTGCTCCGGGTGAATCAGGACGGAAAACCCCCGATACCGCTTGACAGGACAGAGAAGCGCCGCTTTCTCTTTGCTGGTTTGGCGGATGGATAAGTTCTCCCTCCCCTAGGAAAAAGGCCCGGTGGCTGTCCTGGTATTCCAGCCTGCCTTCCCGGCAATGGGTGATCTCCAGCAGGCCGGAGGAAACCTTCCCCCAGGGGGAAAAGGAATAGGCCTCCACGTCCTGAAACATCAGCCAAATCCCCGGGAATACCAGATGAAGCTTGTTCCTCTCACTGGTAGAGGTCTGTGTCCTGTAATTTTTGTTCTCGGTCATAGCATCCTTTCTGTTTCCTGGCGGGAAAGTCCCCCTTCCGCCCGCAGCTTCCCATAGGCCAAAAGGGGCATCCCCTGGCTCACACCCAGGATATGGGTTTGGTACAGCACCACGCCGTCAAAGGGGGCGGTGATGGCCTGCAGGGTCCTTTCCACACGGCCCAGAAGTTCTCCCTGGGAGAACGTGTCTCCCGGCTGCTTTTCGGGATACCAATAGCCGCTGGCCTGTACGGTTTCATAGTGGGCGTCCTCCACCTCCCGCGGCGTTCCCTTCCGGCTTCCATAGGGACGGATCTCCAGAAAGTCCAACAGCTGGAGGATGTTTTCCTTACAGGCCTCCACCTGGTCTCTGGTCCAGGTTCCGCCGCCGCCCCGCTCCACCAGAAGAGCGGGAATCCCCTGCTGAGCCGCCCAGCTGTACAGCCCGTCCCTGGCGAAGGACTGCACCAAAAAGGTCAGGGACAAAGCCTTCCCCGCCTGGCGGGCCACTGACTTTACCCTCTCCCCGGCGTCCACGGGAAAGAACGCCAAGGGCTCCATGGACTCGTAAATTCCGCCGCCGTGAAGGTCCAGCAGGAAGTCCGCCTGGGGATAGAGGGCCGCTTCCAGGGCGGAAGCCATGTTCCAGGTGTAGGTTTCCCCCTTGGCCCCCGGGAAGCAGCGATTTAAATTTTCCCCGTCCTCCGGGACACGGTAGGTGCCGGCGAAAAAGCCACCGGCGTTGACCACCGGCACAAAGATCACCTGCCCTGAAAGCTCCCCCGGAGAAAGCTGGGCCAGCAGCTCCCGCACCGCCTGGATGCCCACATATTCGTCCCCGTGGACGCCGGCAGTGACCACCAAGGTCTTTCCCGGCTGATTTCCCACCAGGCGCACACCTTCTATGGGCTGCCCGCCCTTCACAGGGATGGAAAGGGGATGTCTTCCGGGCGTTTGGATCTTGTTCATTGGTTCATGCCTCCTTTTTCTTCCACTGCCCTGCCATTTTCCAGCCGGACGATCCGGTCGCAGCCGGTGAGGGTGGAGGGCCGGTGAGAGACAATCAGCAGCAGCTTGTCCCCGCAGGCCTCCTGGAGAGTGCGCAACAGCTCCTTTTCGTGGAGCACGTCCAGGCTGCTGGTGGGCTCGTCCATGACAATCACGTCCGGATCCAATAGCATCACCCGGGCAATGCCCACCCGCTGCCGCTCACCGCCGGACAGCCTGGCCCCCATCTGGCCCATGGGGGTATCGTACCCCTGGGGCAGGTTTTTGATAAATTCTTCCAGCCCCGCCCGGCGGGCCGCCTCCGCGATTTCCTCCCGAGAGGCGTCTGGTTTGCCCAAGGCGATGTTCTCCCCCAACGTGCCGTTGAAGAGGAAGGTGTCCTGCTCCAGCACTGCCACCCGGCGACGAAGCTCCTCCAAAGGCACGCGTTCCAGGGGAATGCCGTTTACCCGGATGTGCCCGCTTTTGGGGTTCCAAAACCGGAGCAGCAGCCGGAGCACCGTGGATTTGCCAATGCCGCTCTCCCCCACAATGCCCAGCTTTTCATGGCCGGAGAGTTCCAGGCAGAAGTCCTCCAATATGGCCCGGGAGGAGCTACTGTAGGAAAAGCCCACATGGTCGAACTGGATGGAGCGGATGGGCCCGCAGGAGACGGGATGGACAGGCTCGGTGACCTCCGGGGGCGTGTCCTCGATGAGGAACAGCCGCTCCGCGGCGGCGTAGGTTTCCAGCAGGCTGGAGACCACCATAGTCAGAGACTGGGTGGAGGAAAAAGAGGCCGCCGCCACAAAGGAAAGCACCACCGTCCCCACCGGGTTGGGCGCGCCGGACGCCGCCAGCCAGGATGCCACCCCAATCACGAGGATGCGGGCCAGGTAGACAAAGAAGGTGGGCGCCGCGGACACCGCCTGCCGGTGGAGCGTCATGCCGTGGGCCGCTTGGTTGACCTGCCGGTTCTTCTCCTGCACCTGCTCCAGCCGGCGGGCGCCAAAGCCGAAAATCTGGATATCCCGCAGGCCGTAGACGCTCTCCAGCACCAGGGATTTCATCTCCCCCAGCCGGGTGCGGTACCGCATGCCCATTCCCCGGCCCGCCTTTACAGCCGCCAAGGGAAACACCACGCTGACCACCAAATACACCGGCAGCAGTACGGCAGCGAACAGGGGCTGGAACCACAGCGCCAGCCCTAAGGTCACGCAGGGCAGAAGAATCACGGTGAACATGGGGCCGATGGTGTGGGCGAAGAAGAATTCCACTGTTTCAATATCAGACACCGCAATGTTGAGCAAGTCGCCCTTCTCCCGGTCCATCAGGCAGGCTGGCGCCAGCTTCCGGATGGTCCCATACAAATGCACCCGCATGCTGGCCAAAAGCCGGTAGGCCCCCGCGTGGGAGACCACCCCTTCGATATACCGCCCCAAAACGATAAGCAGGGCGGAAAACCCCATGAGTCCGGCGTACCCCCAGGGCGGGCCGCCCACCATCCCAGCGCAGGACAAAAGCAGCATGGCCCCAAAGCCCATCAGCCCCATTTGGGAAAGATTCCCCACAACGCTGGCCAAAGTGGAGACCCACAAAGTCCCCTTTACCGGCCCGGCGATTTTCAGCAGCCGCCTTGTCATGGCGGGGATGGAATAGGCAAATCGTTTACCCATGGCAGCACTCCTCCTCTCCCTGCTGCTCCAGCTGGGCCTGCTCCTCCACCAGGCGGCGGTAGAGCCCCGGCTGGGCCATCAGCTCCCGGTGGGACCCCCGCTGGGAAACCTGCCCTTTCTCCAGCACATAGATGACGTCCGCATCCCGGATGGTGGAGAGCCGGTGGGAGATGATGAGCAGCGTGCGGGTTTGGGCCAGCTCGCCGATGCAGTTCCAAATTTCCTGCTCGCTGTCCCGGTCTACGCTGGAGGTAGCCTCGTCAAAGAGGATGTACTCCGCCCGGCATAGCAGCGCCCGGGCAATGCCCATCTTCTGCCGCTGGCCCCCAGAAAGTTTTCCCCCGGCGTCCCCCACAAAAGTGTCCAGCCCTTCCGGTTGGGACAGCACCCACTCCTTGAGACGCACCTGATCCAGAGCTTCCAGCAGCTCCCCATCGGTGGCGCTTGGGGCGGCCATGCGCAGGTTCTCCCGGATGGTTCCGCTGTACAGGCTCACCGTCTGGGGCACCAAGATCACCCGGCGGCGCAGCTCCTCCGGGGTAAGGCTGACCAGGTCCCGGCCCTCCAACAGGATGCGGCCTTTCTCCCAGTCGTAGAAACGCATGAGCAAGGAGGCGATGGTGGACTTCCCGCTGCCGGAAAGGCCCACCAGGGCCGTCACCTTCCCCTTGGGGATCTCCAAGGACACATCCCGCAGGGCGGCCTCCCGGCCTTGATAGCCAAAGGACACATGCTCCATGCGGATGCCGGGATAGGGTTCCTTCTCTACCGGCAGGGCGGGGTCGTAGGGGCGGGTGGTGTCGATGGCCAGCAGTTTTTCCACCTTGTCCGCAGCGGACACACCTGCCAAGGCAGAGTGGGTGGCGTTCATCAACTGCCGCACCGAACCGAAAAATCCAAAGGACAGCAGCAGCACCATCAGCCCGCTGGAAAATGGGATGGCTCCCGTGGCCAGCTGCCCGGCAGCGATGCAGGTGGAAACTGCCACCGCCCCGTAAATCAGCCCATCGGTGAGGAGAAAGGAGGAGAAGTTCACCTTCATCACCTCCATGATTTTGTCGTTGAAGTTTCGGGACTTCTCCGCCAGTACCGCCTGCCGGTGGCCGTCTCTGCCAAAGAGCTTGAAGGTGGTAATCCCTTGGACGCTCTCCAAGTAGTAGCCGGTCAAGTCCTCCATGGAGGACCAGTATTGGGTCTTCAGGGTTTCAATGTGGCGGCGGAAAATGTTGTTCACCGGCAGCAGCAAAAAGGAGACGAGAAACAGCAGCACTGCCGGAACCAACGACACCCGCCACAGCTGAAAGAACAGGTAAATAGGCGCCAGCAGGCTGTAGAACAGGCCCGGCAGGTACTGGCTGTAGTAGACCTGCATGGACTCCACTCCGTCCACGGAGGAGGTGATGGCGGACACCGGGCCGATTTTCTCCACGTTACCCACATCCAGCTCCAGCACTTTGGAGAAAATCCCCCCACGGAGCGTCTGCCGGGCCTTTGCGGTGCAGCGGTACTGGGCCTCGCCGGTAAGCAGCTCCAGCAGGAGCATGATTACAGCCGTCAGCAAGGCGGAGGCGACAGCCCTGGCCCCATCTCCGGCCGTCATGGCTGGGGATGCCACATTGCCCAGAAACCCGGAGATGATCCGGGCAAAAGCGGCAAGGCCCACCAGCACGGCCAGCTTTAAGCCTGTGATCAAAAAAATCCACCTCCACAGGCCTTTTGCCATGCGGAGGAGCGTTTTGTTTAACAGAAGCATACTACCCCTTCTTCCCTTGGCGCCGCGTTCCAGCCCAGGAAATGGCCCAAGGGTGGAATTTGTGGCAAGTCATTACCCTTATTATAGTTAGTTGTTTCTAACCTGTCAAGAGTTTCCGTCCCACGCACAGGACGGCCGGTTGCTTTTGCCCCCCTTTAGGTCAGTTTAATCTTATTTGTTCAGGTCGTATTCGCTTTTCATATCAAACCATACTTCTTTCAATCATCGTTCCTGGGCGTGGCCCTTTTCTGTCTGCTTTTCTTTCTCATAGCCCATGATACGGTCCACATTGCCCTTTTGGCTTAATGATACTAACAGCTTCCCAATCATCCTCCATAGAGGATGTCTCCGGACAAAGAGTTAGCCAATGCGCCAGCCCTCAGCCTGCTCCCGGATCTCAATGAACCGCCGGTACAGCCCGTCCTGGGCCATCAGCTCCGCATGGGTGCCCTGCTGGACGATGCGGCCGTCCTCTACCACCAAGATCTGGTCGGCGTGCTGGATGGTGGCCAGCCGGTGGGCGATGGCGAGGATCGTCTTTCCCTTGGTCAGGGCGGACAGGGCCTGCTGGATCAGGTGCTCATTCTCCGGGTCCACGCTGGCGGTGGCCTCGTCCAAAATCACGATGGGAGCATCCTTCAAAATCGCTCTTGCGATGGCGATGCGCTGGCGCTCGCCGCCGGAGAGGGTGGAGCCCCCCTCCCCGACCACCGTGTCATACCCATCTGGCAGGGACATGATGAAGTCATGGCAGCAGGCAGCCCTGGCGGCGGCCACCACCTGCTCATGGGTCGCCTCGGGACAGCCAAACTTGATGTTGTTCTCCACGCTGTCCTGGAAGAGGTACACATTTTGAAAGACCATGGAAATATTCCGCAGCAGGCTTTCGCAGGTAAATTCTTTCACGTCGTGGCCGCCGACGGACACGGTCCCGCTGTCCGCGTCATAGAACCGGGCCACCAGGTTGCAGATGGTGCTCTTGCCGGAGCCGGACGGCCCCACGATGGCGGTGGTGGTCCCCTGGGGCGCGGTGAAGGTCACATCGTGGAGCACCTCCCGCTGGCCGTAGCCGAAGGACACATGGGAGAGGGTCACGTCGAACCGCTCCGGGGTGATCTCCCGTCCGTCCTTGTCGATGAAGTCGGTGTGCTCCAGTTCCTCCAGCCGGTCCAGTACCGAGTCTGTCACCGACAGGATGTGGGCCGCGTCGTTGATGGCCTCCACGCTGCCGAAGATGGTGAAGGAGAACAGGGCGATCATCAG
>ERZ1643250.1234-NODE-1234-length-22691-cov-8.450080_pt1 | contig 22691 bp, 16 predicted proteins | sample MGYA00579262_ERZ1643250 | MGnify/ENA primary metagenome ERZ1643250 (study PRJEB29033, sample SAMEA4952265) | chicken gut metagenome | biome: Broiler Chicken; feature: Gastrointestinal Tract; material: Caecum | place: Ireland | collected 2018 | study: Broiler... | reverse complement strand
AGTCGATCTCCTCGTCCCGGCCCTTGATGTCCCACTCCCGCCAGGGGGCGATGATGGTCATATCCGGGGCGAACCGCTTGATGGCCAGCTCGAACCGCACCTGGTCGTTGCCCTTGCCGGTGCAGCCGTGGCAGATGGCGTCGGCGTTCTCCTTCTTGGCGATCTCCACCAGCCGCTTGGCAATCACCGGCCGGGCGAAGGCGGTGCCCAGCAGGTAGCCCTCATAGCTGGCCCCCATCATCATGGAGGGCACGATGACCTCGTCCACCATCTCGTCGGTGAGGTCCTCGATGTACAGCTTGGACGCGCCGGTCTTGATGGCCTTCTCCTCCAGACCGTCCAGCTCGTCCCCCTGGCCCACGTCGGCGGAGACGGCGATGATCTCGGGGTTGTTGTAGTTCTCTTTCAGCCAGGGGATGATGATGGACGTATCCAGGCCGCCGGAATAGGCAAGCACAATTTTCTTGATCTCAGACATGTTCGTTTCCCTCCAAATATATGAGTTCGGGCCCTGCGGAAGAAGGCCCGCCTCGGTCATTGGCAACAGTTTACCACTCCGGGCATGGAATTGCAACCCCTCTTTCGCATAATTATTCGAGTAAAGCCAAAAAAATTCCGTAAATATTGAATAAATATGAATATCAAAATGAATATTTTTCAAAATTATTCATTTCCGAAATTTCAAAACCGGTTCGGCTGAAACAATAAATTATTGACAAACGATAATTTTGTGGTATACTGCAATTAGAATTATCGTAAAACAATAATTTTTGGGAGGGGTCCCTATGACGTGGAGACGAGGCGCGCTTCTGTTCTTTGCCGCCCTGGCGGGGGCGCTGATCCCGCTGATCCCCACTGTGCAGGTGGCCGGAGCCCTGACCGCGCCCATCGAGCTGGCCGGAGGCCTGCTGCGGGAGCTGTCCCTGTCCGGGCCGGGGGGAAATGTTCTGGCCTGGGCCATTGTTCTTCTGGCGGCAGGACTGCCCCTTCTGCTGCTGGTGCTGCCTCCGAACCGGGGGCGGCGGCACTGGGAGGACATTTTTCTGCCTGCCAGCTCCCTGCTCCTGATCGGTCTGGCCTTCTGTGCGGTCAACCCCAGCTATTTGGACCGCTTTTTCGGTTCCACACTGCTGATTGCGGCCGCGATGATATGGGTCTCCCTGCTGGTGTTCTGGGGGGTGCTCCGTCTGCTGCGGGGGATGGAGGAGGCCCCTCTGGAGAGGCTGTCCGGCGTGCTGCGGATTCTGCTGGTGGGCTGTGCGGCCCTGCTGGTGTTTGCAGCCGCATCCCGGGTGAGCGGAGCAATCGTGGAGATCAACAATCTCCAACAGGACTGGACCCTCTTTCTGGCGGTGGCGTCGGTCCCGGAGCCGTCGGGCCTGACGGGGGATCAGGCGTTGAATATCGCCCTGGCCCTGCCTCTGGTGGAGCTGATTCCCGACCTGCTGGGGGCCTGGATGCTCCTGCTGGCGGCGGATCTGACCACGGCGCTGGCCCGGGACCCCTTTGGGGAGGAGAGCGTGGGGCGGTGCGTGACCACGGCCCGCTGGAGCCGCCTGGCTATCCAGGCCACCCTGGTGCTGGCGCTGGGGGTCAATCTGGTGAAGCTGGCCCGATACGATTCCTTGATCACGGAGGTGAAGGTCTCTCTGGACCTGCCCCTGATCCCGCTGATCCTCTCCGCCGCCCTGTACCTGCTGTGCCGGTGTGTCCAGCGGGGACGGGAGCTTCAGGAGGACAACGACTCCATCATTTAAAGAGATAGGAGTTAGGAGATAGGAGATAAGAGTTAGGAGATAGGAGATAGGAGATAGGAGATAAGAGTTAGGAGATAGGAGATAGGAGTTTTGAATTAGGAATTAGGAATTAGGAATTGATCCGGCACTGCGGCGGTTTCGGTCGGAATCAGATTGGAGACAATCTGGAAACAGGGGCAGAAGGCTGCATGACCCCGCAATATCTCCTATCTCCTATCTCATCACTCCTATCTCATCTCAACCACGGGGGGGGTGGAGCTTTGGCCATCACCGTACATTTAAGTGAAATATTAAAGGAGCGGGGGATGACCGCCAAGGAGCTGTGCGCCCTGGTGGGCATCACGGAAGCAAATCTGTCTATCCTCCGCTCCGGCAAGGCCAGCGGCGTGCGTTTTCACACCATCAACCGCATCTGTTACTATTTAAATTGTGACGTGGGGGACATCCTGCGCTTCGACGGACGATTGGAGGACGACCATGAGGGGACGTAACTGGATTTCCGGCGGACTGGCGCTTACCTTGATTTTCTCCCTGGCCGGGTGCAGCCTGGCCCAGCCGGAGAGGGAGGGGCCGGAACAGGACGAGTTCATCGGCTATCACCTGGTCTATGAGCCCATTCCCGGGGAGGGAGAGGTGATTCTGATCGAGGACGAAAACTGGGTGGAGTACGGCAGTGAGACTCTGGACCTGGGCGCCTATGGCTCCACTGAAATTCCTCAAAAGATTTTGATCGGGGAGCTCCAGGACAACGGGAGCTATCTCTTCCCCGGCAAGGAGGGGCTGAACTTCTTTTTTCCGGTTTACATGGCGGGATATGGGGAAAATGAACATGAGGTGCGACTCTCCTACTCCCAGCTGGAACTGACGCGGCAGTCCTCCCAGACGGAAGACGCCGGAGATTCTTACCGCTACGCAGGTGAGGCCTGCTACGGTCTGCCCCAGGGGGCGGCCGAGTGGCCGGAGGAGCCGGAGTACGGCTGGACCGCCTATGAGGTCTATCAGCGGGAGGACGGGACGCCCTTCGGGACCATCTATCTCACCGGAGACGGAAACCGGTACGCCGGAGCGGGGGGAGATTTTGGGTTTGGGCAGGAGCGGGTTCTGGCCGAGAAATTCAATGGGGAGACCTATCAGAAGTCCAGCCTGGAGCTCCAGGTGGACTTTCAGGCCATCCCCCGTATGGAGACCGTCACCCTTCAGCAGTACGACGGCGGCCATAGGCTTTTGACGGAGCACACCCTGTCCGCTCAGGAGGCGCTGTCCCTGGAGGATGGGTGGACCGTCCCCATGGCGGAGGGGACCGCCTATACCCTGATCGTCAAGAACAACGCCGATGGCACGGTGGACTATGAGATGTTTCCCGAGCCGCTGGATGAGAGGCTGCCCTGGGAGACCGAGCTGTGGTTTTTAAACGACGTGGGCATGGGCGTCCCGGTGACGGTGGAGCTGGAGTGAGCCGGGCGGCCTTTTTTGGAAAGAAGTGTGTGTTTTTTCTTAAATCCGCATAAAATATCCCAGCGCCCTCTTTACAAGCGCGGCCCGGCAATGATAAGATGGGACGCGAATGAATGAAAAAGGAGTGAGGGCATGGTGTGGCTTTGGGTGCTGCTGGCGTTTGCGCTGACGCCCGTTCTGGGCGGGACCTTTTGGGCGCTGGCGACGGAGGGGCGGCGGAACCACCCCAAGTGGGGCGTGTTCCGCAGTGTGCAGTATGCCCACCGGGGGCTCCATAACCGGGAGCTGGGCGTCCCGGAGAACTCCATGGCGGCCTTCCGCAGGGCCCGGGAGCTGGGGTATGGAGTGGAGCTGGACGTCCACCTGACAAAGGACGGACAGCTGGCGGTGATCCACGATAAGAGCCTGAAGCGCACCGCCGGGGTGGACGCGGAGGTGTCCGACCTGACCATGGAGGAGTTGAAGCGCTGCCGGCTGGAGGGCACCCAGGAGACCATTCCGGCCCTGGAGGAGGCGGCCCGGCTGTTCCAGGGCGGCCCCCCTCTGCTGGTGGAGCTGAAGGCGGACTACTTCGACGTGCGGGAGCTGGTGAAGAAGGCGGTGGCCGTGCTGGACCGCTGCCAGGTGGACTACTGCATCGAGTCCTTCCACCCCGGGGTGATCTTCTGGCTCAAGCGCCACCGCCCGGACATCTGCCGGGGACAGCTGTCCCAGAACTTCTGGCGGCACCGGGGGGAGCTGAAAGGCTGGCAGGCCTTCGCCATGACCAACCTGCTGTCCAATTTCCTCACCCGCCCGGACTTTATCTCCTTCCACTGGGCCCACCGCATGCTTCCGGCGGTGTGGCTGTGCCGGCGGCTCCACCGGCTGCCCGTGTTCTGCTGGACGGTGCAGAGCCGGCAGACCATGGAGCAGGTGGAGCGGGAGGGCTGTCTGGTGATCTTTGAGGGCTTCCTGCCCGCCGGGCGGCCGGTTCCCGCCGTCCCCAAGGCCTCCTGACTCATTAAAATAAAAATACCGGCGCCCGGCTCTGGAAACAGAGCCGGGCGCCGCAGCTTGTCGAAAAACCTCTGTTCAGACGAATCCGCCGGAGTGTTGGCGGGGGAGCTCGAGGGGGCGGCAGCCCGCCTCGAGTGGGATCGAATGCCCTGAATGCCTTGCTTGGCAAGGCGTTCAGCGAGCGCAGCGAGGACTTTTCCGCCGCGCGGCGGCGGGAAAGTAACGGCATTTTTGCAGGCTGTCGGAAAAGTCCTTAGACTTTTTCGACAGCCTGCGGCGCCCGGCTCTGGAAACAGAGCCGGGCGCCGGTTTTCCTTATGGGACTGTCAGACTGGATCGGTTTGAATCAGGCGTCCTTGGCGACGGACACCAGCTGGGCGGTGACGTCCTCGCTGTCCGGCTCCAGGGGGCCGGTATAGGTGACAGTGATCGAGTCGCCGGGGGCCAGGTCGGACAGGTCCGCGTCAGATTCGGAGAAATCAAAGCGGAAGTACAGGTCGTCCGAGATGAGAACCAGGTACTTCAAGTCGGTGTCAATCTGGTTCAGGGTTCCCTGAAGGGTGTACTCCTCGCTCTTCTGGCTGCTGGAGGCGTCCGGGTTGGACTGTGAGGACTGCGCGGACTGGTCGTGGCCGCCGGGCAGGTATTGGCGCAGCATGGAGCAACTGGAGAGGGCTAAAACGGCGGTCAGGCCGACAGCGATCAGCAGACCGGATTTGAAGGGACGGTTCATAGAGATAGGTCCTCCTTTTAGGGATTCGGCGCATGGGATGCGCCTGCATCCGAAGGGTAGCATGGGAGGGTGATGAAAACAAGTAGTTTTCACGAATGCTAAGGAAATGTTAAGAAAACCTTCAGAAATAGGGCCGTTCCCAGGGAAAGCGGGGGATTCCCTCCACAGCCGGAAAACCTGAGGGGCGGTTCAGAGGGTCGGCATGCAGGTTCAAAAAAATTTCGATTTGGGGTTGACAAATTAGTTAGCATATGCTAATCTATGGGTGGTTAGAGACGAGAGAACAAAAAGCCCCCTCCTCACACCTCCCTGCTTTCTTCCCCACACCTCAGGCTTTTGGAAATCTCTCTGGCCACCAGACACCCAAAGGGACAGGCATCACCCTCTTGGGGCCCCGGCCGCGGACACGCGGCCGGGGATTTTTTATGTCCGCGGCCGGGAAGATACGCGGGGGCGGTATGTTGACGGCGGAAGGCGGGCATGGTATAGTGATAACGATTTTGGAAATGAGGCGTGTCCGGGAGAGCGGAACGCCGCCGGACCAGGAGGGAGCCGCAAAATGCCGAAACAATGGATGCGGAGCGTTCTGCTGATCATCACCTATACTGTTCTGCTGGTGCTGGGCCTGATGCGCAGCGACTGGATCTTCGGGCTGCTGGGACAGATCCTGTCCGGCTGCCGCCCGCTGTTCATCGGGTTTGCCATCGCCTTTATTCTGAACCGGCCCTGTGCCTTCTTCTGCCGGCACTATGAGCGCAATCTGGGGAAGCGGTGGAAAAAGCTGGGGAGGCCCCTGGCGGTGCTCACCTCCTATCTGGCCCTCATCGCGGTCATTGTGGCCCTGTTCTCCTTTGTGCTGCCCCAGGTGGTGGAGAGCATCCGGATGCTGGCCGGGAGCCTGGGGGGGTATATTGCCAACCTCCAGACCCTGCTGAACCAGGCGGCGGACTATCTGGACTGGGAGGCGGTGGACCTGGACCTGTCCAGCCTGAACCAGTATCTGCGGGAGTTCCTGAACGGCGTGCTGACCAGCGTGTCCAATGCGGCCACCCAGGTGGTGATGGTGACGGGGAACATCATCTCCATGTTTGTGACCCTGGTGCTGGCGGTGGTATTTTCCATCTATATGCTGGCTGGGAAGGAGAAGCTGCTCAGCCAGGGCCGCCGGCTGCTGCGGGCCTATCTGCCGGAGCGGTGGGCAGACCGGGTGAGCGATGTGATCCAGCTCACCGCCGACATCTTCTCCAGCTTTGTCTCCGGCCAGCTCATCGAGGCATGCATCCTGGGCGGGCTGTGCGCCCTGGGCACTCTGTTCATTCAGCCGGATTACGCCGCCCTCATCGGGGTCATCATCGGGGTGTCCGCCCTGATCCCGGTGGCGGGGGCCTATATTGGCGCGATTCTGTCCGCCTTCCTGCTGGTGATGGTCAACCCGGTGCGGGCTCTGATCTTCCTGATCTTCCTGGCGGTGCTCCAGCAGATCGAGGGCAATGTGATCTATCCCCGGGTGGTGGGCACCTCCATCGGCCTGCCCGGCATCTGGGTGCTGGCGGCGGTGACCGTGGGCGGCGGGCTGTTCGGCCTGCTGGGCGTGCTCCTGAGCGTGCCGGTGGCCTCGGTGGTGTACGCCCTCATCAAGCGGGACGTGCGCCGCCGGCTGACCGAGCAGGGGGTGGCTCTGGAGGAGCCGGAGCCCTCTGCGCCGGAGCAGCCGGAGGAGAAAATCCAATAACCGCGCCAGCATCTCAAAAACCCTGTGCGGAACAAAATCCGTCTGGGTCTGGGCGGGGGAGCTCGAGGGGGCGGCAGCCCGCCTCGAATGGGATCAAATGCCCCGGGCGCCTTGCACAGCAAGGCGCCCGGCAAGCGAAGCGCGGACTTTTGCGCCGCTGTGCGGCGTAAAAGTAACGGTATTTTTGCACATATTGACGTATTGGTGGGTTATTCTTTCAGGCTGCCGCCCAGGATGGGGGCGGCGTCGCTCCCCTGGTGCTCCCGGGCGTACCGGCCGGGGGAGGTGCCGGTGAGGTGGCCGAAGGTGCGGATAAAGTGGGAGTTGTCGGAGAAGCCGGACAGCTCCCCCGCCTGCTGGACGCTGACCCCCTCCTTCAGCAGCTGGCGGGCCTTGAGCACCCGGCTGTATATAATGTACTCCATCACGGAGAAGCCGGTGGCCGATTTGAAGATCCGGCACAGGTAGTGCTTGCTGAGATAGAACCGCCCGGCGATCAGGTCCAGGGTGAGGGGCTCGGACAGGTGGTCGCGGATGTAGTCCAGGATGGGGGCGACCCGCAGGAAGTCCTTGCTGCGGACGGCGTCCCCGGCGGAGGCGGCGTCCAGGATGGGGGCCACCTGGAGGAGCAGGTCCAGCAGGGCGATGGCCTGGTGGACGTCGCTGCCGAAGGAGCCGTCGTTCTTGTTGCGCTCCAGGGCCTGGAAGCGCTCGATGAGGGAGATCATCTGGTCGTTGGTCATGTCCGCCCGGAGAAAGGCGGACTGGGCCATCCGGCTGAAGTCGGTCTGGGGGGTGGACAGGGCGGACAGGGCCTTCCGGCTGATGTGGAGCACATAGCGGGCGTGAAAGCCGGTGGCGATGGTGCGGTGGAGGGTGTTTTCCCCGATGAGATAGAGGGTGCCCCGGCGCAGGGGATAGACCTGATCGTTGACAAAAATGTTGCCGGGACTGGTGAGGGGAAGGAAAAATTCACAGTAGTCGTGAAAATGCAGCCGGCTCATGCTCCAGTTGTCATTGTGGTTCAGCTGCAGGTGAAAGTCGATTTGGGTCATACCCGGTGGCCTCCGATGGGTAAATTGTACAATTCAGGCAAAAAAGCTGGAAAAGACTTGCTCCGATTTGTCGGCTGTGATATTATAGCACAGGAAGCGAAGATATGCAAACTTTTTGCCAAGTTCCCCAAAGACCGCTTGCATATCTTGTGCTACACTAGACCCTGATGAACCGCGCGTATCACTCTGGACCGCGGGGCGGTCCGCAGAAACCAACACCGTACATCAAAAACTATAAGTGTAATGGGGGTTTTATCTATGAACAAAGTATACACCTTGCACGACGCGGTCGCGAAATTCGTCGAGGACGGAGACTGCATCTCCTTCGGCGGCTTCACGACCAACCGGAAGCCCTACGCCGTGGTGGGCGAGATCCTGCGCCAGGGCCAGAAGGACTTCACCGTCTGGGCCGGCCCTGCCGGCGGCGACTGGGACATGCTCATCGGCGAGGGCCGGGTGAAGGCGTACATCAACTGCTACACCGCCAACTCCGGCTACACCAACGTGTCCCGCCGCTTCCGCGCCGCCATCGAGAAGGGCGAGCTGACCTATGAGGACTACTCCCAGGACGTGCTCATGCTTCAGCTGCACGCCGCCTCCCTGGGCCTGCCCTTCCTGCCCGTGCGCCTGATGCAGGGCTCCGGCCTGGTCAAGTACTGGGGCATCAGCGAGGAGCAGCGCAAGGCTCTGGACAAGGTGGACGACCTGAAGTGTGTGGAGATCGAGAACCCCTTTGAGCCCGGCCAGAAGGTCATCGCCGTCCCCGTGCCCAAGCTGGACACCGCCGTCATCCACGTGCAGAAGGCCTCTCCCGACGGCACCTGCATCATCGAGGGCGACGAGTTCCACGACGTGGACATCGCCGTGGCCGCCCGCAAGGTCATCGTCACCTGCGAGGAGCTGGTGAGCGACGAGTACATCCGCCGCGATCCCACCCTGACCAAGGTGTTCGGCGAGTGCGTCAACGCCGTGGTCCACTGCCCCTACGGCGCCTGGCCCTCTCAGTGCTACAACTACTACGACAACGACTCCCACGCCCTGAAGGAGTACGACAAGGCCTCCAAGTATCAGGACGCCGAGGATGCCAAGGTCCAGCTGGAGAAGGCCGCGGTCAAGGCCGAGAAGGCCGCCGCCGCCAAGCCCGAGGACGCCAAGCTGGCCGACGCCGCCGCCAAGGCCCGCAAGGCCGCCGAGGACGCCAAGGCCGGCGCCGCCATCCCCGAGACCTTCAAGGACTATCTGGACAAGTGGGTTTACAGCGTGAAGGACAACGAGGAGCTGCTGGATAAGATCGGCGGTTCCCGCCTGATGCGGCTGAAGAACGAGCCCCACCTGGGTTATTCCACCAGACACTAAGAGTTGGGAGGTACATTACAATGTCTGATTACACCAAGTACACCAAACAGGAAATGCAGGCTTACGCCATTGCCAAGAACATCAAGGAGAATCAGATCGTCATCGTGGGCACCGGCCTTCCCCTGATCGGCGCCTCCCTGGCCAAGCGGGCCGTGTGCCCCTCCTGCCACCCCATCGTGGAGAGCGGCCTGATGGACTGCTCCCCCGTGGAGGTGCCCCGCTCCGTGGGCGACAACCGCTTCATGGCCCACTGCGCCGTGCAGTGGCCCAACGTGCGCTTCGTGGGCTTTGAGGCCAACGAGTGGCTGCACAACGAGGACCGCCTGGTGGCCTTCATCGGCGGCGCTCAGATCGACCCCTACGGAAACGTGAACTCCACCTGCATCTACGGCAAGGGCGACTATGTGAAGCCCCAGACCCGGTTCACCGGCTCCGGCGGCGCCAACGGCATCGCCACCTACTGCAACACCATCATCATGATGCAGCACCAGAAGCGCCGCTTCATGGAGAAGATCGACTACATCACCTCCTGCGGCTGGATGGACGGCCCCGGCGGCCGTGAGCGCGCCGGCCTGCCCGGCAACCGCGGCCCCCAGATGGTGGTTACCGACCTGGGCATCATGAAGTTCGACGAGGAGACCAAGCGGATGTACCTGGCTTACTACTATCCGTTCTCCTCCCCCGAGATGGTTCAGGAGAACACCGGCTTCGAGATCGACCTGTCCCGCGCCCAGCTGATGGAGGGCCCCGGTCCAGACATCATCAAGCTCATCCGCGAGGAGATCGACCCCGGCCAGGCCTTCATCAAGGTGCCGAAGGAGTAATTGACAGTCTCTTTTGACTTACTACTTTGAATTAGGAGGAAACGACATTGGGTAACTATTCTATGCCCCGCTACTTCCAGAACATGCCCACCGTGGGCAAGGCCGTCCGTGCCAACCCGGAGAACGTGGCGGAACTCAAGGCCATTGAGGAGGACATCCACGCCCAGATCGTGAAGGGCCTGGAGAACGGCAAGGCCGACGAGGCCATGAACGCCCGCGGCCAGCTCACCGCCATGCAGCGTGTCACCCTGCTGGTGGACCCCGGCACCTGGTGCCCCCTGAACAGCCTGTATAATCCCAACAAGAACAAGACCGGCACCACCTCCATCATCAAGGGCCTGGGCCGGGTCAACGGCAAGTGGTGCGTCATCATCGCTTCCGACAACAAGAAGCACGCCGGCACCTGGGTGCCCGGCCAGGCCGACAACCTGCTCCGGGGCAGCGACACCGCCAAGCGGCTGCGCATCCCCCTGATCTACCTGCTGGAGTGCGCCGGCGTGGAGCTGGATCAGCAGGAGCTGGTGTACCCCAACCGCCGGGGCGGCGGCACCCCCTTCTACCGCAACTCCGAGCTCAACCAGATGGGCATTCCCGTCATCGTGGGCATCCACGGCACCAACCCCGCCGGCGGCGGCTACCACTCCATCAGCCCCACCATCCTCATTGCCCATGAGAAGGCCAACATGGCCGTAGGCGGCGCCGGCATCGTGGGCGGCATGAACCCCAAGCCCCACGTGGATATGGAGACCGCTCTGGCCCAGATCGAGGCCACCAAGGGTCTGCGCGCCGATCCTCCCGGATCTGTGTCCATCCACTACGGCGTCACCGGCTTCTTCCGCGAGGTCTATCAGACCCAGGAGGGCGTCATCGAGGGCATCAAGAAGTACGTGGACATGCTGCCCAGCTATGACCTGGAGTTCTTCCGCGTAGACACCCCCCAGTCTCCCCTCATGTCCGATGTGGAGCTGTACGACCTGGTGCTGAACAACAAGAACCGTCCCTACGACATGTACTCCGTCCTGGGCCGCCTGTTCGACGGCAGCCAGTTCATGGAGTACAAGAAGGGCTACGGCCCCGAGATGATCACCGGCCTGGCCAAGGTGGACGGCCTTCTGGTGGGCGTGGTGGCCAACCAGCAGGGCGTGTTCCCCAACTACCCCGAGTACAAGATGGAGAAGTACGGCCAGGCCATGGGCGCCGGCGGCAAGCTGTACCGCCAGGGCCTGATCAAGATGAACGAGTTCGTCACCCTGTGCGCCCGTGACCGCATCCCCATGGTGTGGATTCAGGATACCACCGGCATCGACGTGGGCGACGACGCCGAGGTCGCCGAGCTGCTGGGCCTGGGCCAGTCCCTGATCTACTCCATCCAGAACAGCAACCTGCCCATGATGGAGATCACCCTGCGCCGCGGCACCGCCGCCGCCCACTACGTGCTGGGCGGCCCCCAGGGCAACGACAACAACGCCTTCTCCCTGGGCACTGCGGCCACCGAGATCAACGTCATGAACGGCAAGACCGCCGCCAACGCCATGTACACCAGCCGTCTGGCCAAGGACCAGAAGGCGGGCAAGGACCTGCAGCCCACCATCGACAAGATGAACGCCCTGATCGACGACTACGACGTGAAGTCCAAGCCGCTGTTCTGCGCTCAGGCCGGTCTGGTGGACGAGGTGGTGGATCTGCCCATGATGCGCAACTACATCGTGGCCTTCACCGACTCCTGCTATCAGAACCCCGAGAGCATCTGCCCCTTCCATCAGATGCTGCTGCCTCGGACCATCAAGGATTTCGACACCTTCAAGAAGTAAGCATTTCAGATGTGACCGGTTCCCGGGGGCGGAAGCGCGCCCCCGGGGGCCGGAGAGAGTCAGGGCGGTCCATGGAGGACGCCCGTGCCTGAGACGGCCGGCGCCCGACCAAATTTCATGTGTGGAGAATCAGAACGAATGAGTATTTATACGTTAGGAATTGACATCGGGTCTACCGCCTCCAAGTGCGTGATCCTGGCCGACGGCAAGGAGATCATCAGCAAGTCCCTGATCGCCGTGGGCGCCGGCACCAGCGGCCCCCAGCGGGCCATCTCCCAGGTGCTGGAGAACGCCGGCATGAAGGAGGAGGATATGGCCTTCACCCTGGCCACCGGCTACGGCCGCAACTCCCTGGAGGGGATCGCGGACTATCAGATGAGCGAGCTCAGCTGCCACGCCAAGGGGGCCAGCTTCCTGTTCCCCGACGTGCACACCGTCATCGACATCGGGGGCCAGGACGTGAAGGTCCTCCAGATTGAGAACGGCGTGATGACCAACTTTGTCATGAACGACAAGTGCGCCGCCGGCACCGGCCGGTTCCTGGACGTGATGGCCCGGGTGCTGGAGGTGAAGGTGGAGGAGCTGGGGGCGCTGGGCGCCCAGTCCACCAAGAATCTGGCCATCAGCTCTACCTGCACCGTCTTCGCCGAGAGCGAGGTCATCAGCCAGCTGGCTCAGGGCTCCGACAAGCGGGACATCATCAACGGCATCCACCACTCCGTGGCCAGCCGCGTGGCCGGCCTGGCCCACCGTGTGGGCGCCAAGGAGCTGGTGGTGATGACCGGCGGCGTGGCCCAGAACACCGGCGTGGTCAAGGCGCTGGAGGAGGAACTGGGCCGGACCATCCACACCTCGCCTCTGACCCAGTACAACGGGGCCCTGGGGGCGGCCCTGTTTGCCTACGACCGTTATAAGAGAGCGCACAAGGATTAACCCCCGGGTGCGCGTGAGGAATTGATACTGCCTATCAAGTAGGGAGGAGATTTACTATGGCAAAAGAAGTTAGCCCTGGCGTAAAGGCTCTGCGCAAAGTCGTGGAGGACGTCTACGCCGACGCCCGGAAGGCCCATGCGGAAGGAAAGCTGGTGGGCTGGTCCAGCTCCAAGTTCCCCTGTGAGCTGGCCGAGGCCTTCGACCTGAACGTCATGTACCCCGAGAACCAGGCCGCCGGCATCGCCGCCAACCGCGACGGCGAGATCATGTGCAAGGCCGCCGAGGATCTGGGCTTTGATAACGACATCTGCGGCTACGCCCGCATCAGCCTGGCCTATGCCGCCGGCAAGCGCGCGTCCCGGAAGTTCGACCCCGAGACCCTGGAGTACATCATCGACCCCAACAGCGGCAAGCCCCTGAAGGACGAGAACGGCAAGGTGGTCATCGACCCCGAGACCGGCAAGCCCAAGAAGGACCCCAAGACCATGCAGCCCTACACCGTGCTGGATGACATCTATGAGATCGAGGCCCTGCCGGAGACCACCGAGAAGGAGATCGCCTACAAGAACTTCCGCCGTGAGGCCATCAAGCCCTACCGCCAGATGCGCATGCCCCAGCCCGACTTCGTGCTGTGCTGCAACAACATCTGCAACTGCATGACCAAGTGGTATGAGAACATCTGCCGGATGCGCAACATCCCCCTGATCATGATCGATATCCCCTACAACAACACCGTGGACGTCCACGACACCAACGTGGCCTATGTCCGCGCTCAGTTCGACGCGGCCATCCACCAGCTGGAGGAGCTCACCGGCAAGAAGTTCGACGAGAAGAAGTTCGAGCACGCCTGTGAGAACGCCAACCGCACCGCCAAGGCCTGGCTGCGCGTCTGCGACTACCTGCAGTACAAGCCCGCTCCTTACAGCGGCTTCGATCTGTTCAACCACATGGCCGACGTGGTGACCGCCCGCGGCAAGGTGGAGGCCGCCGAGGCCTTCGAGCTGCTGGAGAAGGACCTGGCCGAGGCCGTCAAGGAGGGCAAGAGCACCACGCCCTTCCCCGAGAAGTACCGCGTCATGTTCGAGGGCATTCCCTGCTGGCCCAAGCTGCCCAACCTGTTCAAGCCCCTGAAGGAGCACGGGGTCAACGTCACCGCCGTGGTGTACGCCCCCGCCTTCGGCTTCGTGTACAACAACATGGACGAGATGGCCCGCGCCTACTACAAGGCCCCCAACTCCGTGTGTATCGAGCAGGGCGTGGATTGGCGTGAGGGCATCTGCCGGGACAACAAGGTGGACGGCGTGCTGGTCCACTACAACCGCTCCTGCAAGCCCTGGTCCGGCTATATGGCCGAGATGCAGCGCCGCTTTACCAAGGATCTGGGCGTGCCCTGCGCCGGCTTCGACGGCGACCAGGCCGATCCCCGGAACTTCAACGAGGCCCAGTATGCGACCCGTGTCCAGGGTCTGGTGGAGGCCATGGAGGCCAATCAAGCGAAGAAGGAGGCCGAGGCGAAATGAGCACCGAGGTTTTGCTGAACGAGTTTAAAGAGTATTCCGAGCACCCCCATCGGGTCCTCTCCCAGTATAAGCAGGAGGGGAAGAAGGTCATCGGCGTTCTGCCCTACTACGCCCCTGTGGAGCTGGTGGTAGCCGCCGGCATGGTGCCCATGGGCATCTGGGGCAGCAACAAGAAGACCATCGCCCTGGCCAAGGAGTACTGCGCCACTTTCTACTGCACCATCGGCCAGCTGGCCCTGGAGATGCTGCTGGACGGCACTCTGGATCAGCTGGACGGCATCATCACCCCCACCATCTGCGACACCCTGCGCCCCATGAGCCAGAACTACCGCGTGGCCATGGAGGGCAAGCTGCCCTGCATCTTCCTGGCTCACCCCCAGAACCGTAAGCCCGCCTTCGGCCTGCAGTTCACCGTGGACCAGTACATGCATGTGAAGGGCGAGCTGGAGAAGATCGCCGGCAAGACCATCACCGACGACGACCTGCGCGCCGCCATCAAGGTGATGAACCGCAACCGCGCCGCCCGCCGCGCCTTCGTGAAGCTGGCCAGCGAGCACTGCGACGTGATCTCCGCCGTGAAGCGCTCCGCCGTGCTCCGCGCCGCCTGGTTCATGGAGCCCGATGTGTACGCCGAGAAGCTGGAGGCGCTCAACGAGGAGCTCTCGAAGCTGCCCGCCGCCGACTGGAAGGGCTGCAAGATCGTCACCTCCGGCATCATCTGCGACAACCCCAAGCTGCTGCAGATCTTCGACGACAACAAGATTGCCATTGCCGCCGACGACGTGGCCCAGGAGAGCCGCTCCTTCCGGGTGGACGCCAGCGAGGAGGGCGATCCCATGATGGCCCTGGCCCAGCAGTTTGCCGACCAGGACTACGACGTGCTCCTGTACGATGAGCACTCCAACCAGAACCGCCGCGGCGACTTCGTGGTGCAGATGGTGAAGGACTCCGGCGCTCAGGGCCTGGTGCTGTTCATGCAGCAGTTCTGCGACCCCGAGGAGATGGAGTATCCCTACCTGAAGAAAGCTCTGGACGACGCCGGCATCCCCCACATCAAGCTGGGCGTGGACCAGCAGATGCGGGACTTCGGCCAGGCCAGCACCGCCATCCAGGCGTTTGCCGACGTGCTGTAAGAGTTTGCGGCCTGCGCCGGAATTTCCCGGCTCAGCTTCTTGACAGATATCTTGCATAAATGCTACAATAAACCAAATGCGGTCCTCCGCTTGAAGGATTCAATTCAAGCGGAGGACCCGGGCAAAACGCATCCGGGTCCGGGACGGGGTCTGGATGACTTGCCATATTATTCAGAAAAGGGGAAAAACAACTATGAACTACAATGTCACCGTGAATGGCAAGGTTTACAGCGTCACCGTAGAGAAGACCGGCGCCGCTGCCCCCGTTGCCGCCGCCCCTGTGGCCGCCCCCGTGGCTGCCGCTCCTGTGGCTCCCGCTCCCGCCCCTGCCGCTGCTCCCGCCCCGGCTCCCGCTCCCGCCCCCGCCCCTGCCGCTGAGCCTGCTCCCGCTCCTGCCGCCGCTCCTGTCTCTGTGGGCGCCGGCGAGACCCCGGTGAACAGCCCCATGCCCGGCAGCATCTTCAAGATGGAGTGCACCGTGGGCCAGAGCGTGAAGGCCGGCGACGTGCTGATCGTTCTGGAGGCCATGAAGATGGAGATCGAGGTGTCCGCTCCTGTGGACGGCACCGTGAAGGCCATCGCCGTGTCCACCGGCGCTACCGTCAACACCGACGATCTGCTGGTCACCCTGGGTTAAGGGGGTATATGATCCATGCCGAATGCTGAAAACGCGATCTTAGATCCCTTTAGCGCCATGGCGCCCACCGAGGCCATCATGGTGGCCGTGTGCGGTCTGGTAGTCGTCTTCCTGATGCTGGCCATTCTGGCCCTGGTCATCCGGATCAACTCCAAGCTGGTCAGCCTGCTGGAGGGCCGGAAGGAAGAGCCCGCCCCCGCGCCGGTGACAAAGCATGCGCCTGCCGCTCCCGCCCCCGCGCCCGCCGCCCCCGCGGTGGATGAGGGCGAGCTGGTGGCCGTGATGATGGCCGCCATCGCTGAGGAGTCCGGGATGTCCCCCAACTCCTTCCGCATCACCAATGTAAGCGCCGCCCCCGCGGCCGCCCCTGTGGCTGCCGCTCCCGCGGCTCCCGCGCCCGCCCCGGCCCCTGCGGCTGCTCCCGCTCCGGCTCCCGCCCCCGCGGCTGAGCCTGCTCCGGCCCCCGCCGCCGCTCCCGTCTCTGTGGGCGCCGGCGAGACCCCGGTGAACAGCCCCATGCCCGGCAGCATCTTCAAGATGGAGTGCACCGTGGGCCAGAGCGTGAAGGCCGGCGACGTGCTGATCGTTCTGGAGGCCATGAAGATGGAGATCGAGGTGTCCGCCCCTGTGGACGGCACTGTCAAGGCCATCGCCGTGTCCACCGGCGCCACCGTCAACACCGACGACCTGCTGGTGACTCTGGGGTAAAAGCGCTTTCCTCCCCCCGCGAACGGCACTGTGAGAGGCAGAACTCTCTCAGTGGGTACATCCGTCTTTGCCGGTGACCGGTCTGGTCACTTCGGTTGAGTTATGAAAAGGAGAATAGAATGGAGTTTTTTTCCGAGGTAATGACTGCGATTTTGGGGAGCTCCGGCTTCGCTGCCATTCCCACAGACTGGCGGCAGCTGCTCATGATCGTAATCGCATGTGTCCTGTTGTATCTTGGTATCGGCAAGGGGTTTGAGCCCCTGCTGCTGGTGCCCATCGCCTTTGGTATGCTGCTGGCCAACCTGCCGCTGACCGGACTGTTCAACGAGCCGGTGGTGGATGCAGCTACCCACACAGGCAGCGTTGGCTTTATGTGGGTCATCTATCAGGGCGTCCAGTACGCCATTTACCCGTCCATCATCTTTATGGGGATCGGGGCGATGACGGACTTCGGCCCTCTGCTGGCCAATCCCATGTCCCTGCTGCTGGGCGCAGCCGCCCAGCTGGGCATCTTCACCGCCTTCCTGCTGGCCCTGGTGCTGGGCTTCACCCCGGCTCAGGCGGCGGCCATCGGCGTCATCGGCGGCGCGGACGGCCCCACGGCCATTCTCACCGCCTCCAAGCTGGCGACCAACCCGGTGAATTTGCTCCCGGCCATTGCCATCGCGGCTTACTCGTATATGGCGCTGATTCCCCTGATCCAGCCCCCCATTATGAAGCTGCTCACCACCAAGGAGATGCGCAAGGTCAAAATGACCCAGCTCCGTCCTGTCTCCAAAACCGAAAAGATCATTTTCCCCGTTCTGGTCACGATTTTTGTCATCCTGCTGGTGCCTGACACCGCCCCTCTGATCGGTATGCTCATGCTGGGCAACCTGTTCCGGGAGTGCGGCGTGTGCGACCGCCTGTCCGATACCGCGCAGAACGCGCTGATGAACATCGTCACCATCGCGCTGGGCCTGTCGGTGGGCTTCAAGGCCACCTATGACTCCTTCCTGACCTGGGATACGATCAAGATTATCCTGCTGGGCCTGCTGGCGTTCTGCCTGTCCACGGCCGGCGGCGTGATTTTCGGCGACATCATGTACTTTGCCACCGGCGGCAAGGTGAATCCCCTCATCGGCTCCGCCGGCGTGTCCGCCGTCCCCATGGCCGCCCGTGTGTCCCAGGTGGTGGGCCAGAAGGAGAACCCCTCCAACTTCCTGCTGATGCACGCCATGGGCCCCAACGTGGCCGGCGTCATCGGCTCCGCGGTCGCCGCGGGCTTTATGATCAAGGTCTTTGGCGGCTGACCGCTGGAAGGCAGTCCCGGCACATTCGAAGTCTGATATTGGCTTCCTCCGCTTCTGGGTAACAGAAGCGGGGGAAGCCTTCTTTTTTCAAGCAATGCCGCCAAAATCGGGCCGTTCCCATAGGGCGGCTCTCTGCCAGTATTCAGCGCCGCATGTCCCGGTCCGAGGATCAATTCAAAGCTGCGGGAACGGAAGGGGGAACCAGTTGCGGACTTCCCGAATTTGTATTATAATATGTATTGAAATGAGGGGCGTTTTCCCGGAAAAGCAAAAATTTGACCGGACTATTTTGCCGGACAGCGGAGACAGACGGACCATTTGCCAAGCCGCACCGCCGTGCCGGCGGGGGTGGTCAATTTCCCTAAGGCGGGCGGCCGACGGCCGGGATTCTTTGTCTCAAACAATCATAGCGCTTGAAAACCGTTTTTATGGGAAACAAAAATTTACGCTTTCTGAACACCTGAGGCAAACTCCTTGATGCGATTCTAACGGAAAAGGTATGTAAAATGATATCTAAGCATACATAAAACAGGAACAGGGGAGCGCCCCCTGACGCGCAGTCCAAATACGGTCTGTACCGCCTGAGCGTTTCGGGCGGGCATGAAAGAATTCGAGGGAAACATGAGCAAAGAGAGAACCATTCTTCAAGTTGGTATTGACGTAGGGTCTACCACCACCAAAATCGCCGCCCTGGACGTAAAGTCCCGGCGGGTGATCTACTCCGACTATCAGCGGCACCACGCCGACCAGATCAAGAGCGTCTCCGACGCTCTTTGGAAGCTCTATGGGCGTTTTCCGGACGCCCAGTTCCACCTGGCCCTCACCGGGTCGGGGGCCAAGCGGCTGGGGGACGCCCTGGGCGTGCCCTATGTCCAGGAGGTGGTGGCCAACTCCATCGCCCTGCGCTCCAAGTATGAGGATGTGGGCACCGCCATCGAGCTGGGCGGCCAGGACGCCAAGATCATCTTCTTCCGGAAGAACGCCGGCTCCGGCCAGCTGGAAGTGGCGGACATGCGCATGAACGGCAGCTGCGCCGGAGGCACCGGCGCTTTTATTGACGAGGTGGCCGCCATCCTCCATGTGTCCATCGAGGAGTTCGACGCACTGGCGGCCAGAGGGGACTGCGTCTACGACGTGTCCGGCCGGTGCGGCGTGTACGCCAAGACCGACATCCAGCCCCTGCTGAACCAGGGGGTGTCCAAGGAGAATCTGGCCCTCTCCGCCTTCCACGCCATCGCCAAGCAGACCATCGGCGGCCTGGCCCAGGGCCTGGAGATCAAAAAGCCGGTGGCCTTTGAGGGCGGTCCCCTCACCTTCAACCCCACCCTGATCCGGGTGTTCGCCCAGCGGCTGGAGCTCGCCCCCGAGGACATCCTGGTCCCGGAGCGCCCGGAGCTGATGATGGCCTACGGCGCGGCCCTGTCCCTGGAGACCCTGTACGCCGGACAGGACACCCAGGTCCACCCGGAGCGGATCATGGACGGCCTTCAGCATGTAAAAGAGACGGCCGGAGAGGGGGAGAAGGGCCAGCCCTTCTTTGAAAGCCAGAAGGAGCGCCGGGCCTTTGAGGAGAAGCACGCCCTGCCCCTCTGGGAGCCCATCCGGCTCCACCCGGGACAGAAGGTGCGGGCCTACCTGGGCATCGACTCGGGCAGCACCACCACCAAGTTCGTCCTCATGGACGAGGAGGAGAACATCCTGGACTCCTTCTACTCCCCCAACCAGGGCGTGCCCCTGGACGTGGCGAAAAAGGCCCTGCTGGAGCTGCGGGACCGGTACCGCAGCGCGGGGGCGGAGCTGGAGATCCTGGGGGTGGGCACCACCGGCTACGGGGAGCAGCTCTTTGCCAACGCCTTCTCCGCCGAGTGCCACGTGGTGGAGACGGTGGCCCACGCCCGGGCCGCCGCCAAGTATGTGCCCAACGCCACCTTCCTGCTGGACATCGGCGGCCAGGACATGAAGGCCATCTGGCTCTCCAACGGGGTCATCACCAACATTGTGGTCAACGAGGCCTGCTCCTCCGGCTGCGGCTCCTTTTTGGAGAACTTCGCCGCCTCCCTGCATATCCCGGTGGACCAGATCGCCCAGGCGGCCTTTGACGCCCAGAACCCCGCCCAGCTGGGCAGCCGGTGCACCGTCTTTATGAACAGCAGCATCGTCACCGAGCAGCGCAACGGCAAGCTGCCCGGGGACATTATGGCGGGATTGTGCCGGTCCATCATTGAGAACGTCTTTACCAAGGTCATCCGCATCTCCAACCTGGACTCCCTGGGGGACACCATCGTGGTCCAGGGGGGCACCTTCCGCAACGACGCGGTGCTCCGGGCCCTGGAGCAGTACACCGGCCGCAGCGTCATCCGGGCTCCCTACCCCGGGGTGATGGGGGCCATCGGCGCGGCCCTGCTCACCAAGGAGCGCATGGCGGGGCAGGAGCGCACCTTCATCGGCCTGGACGCCCTGGAGGACTTCGCCTACACCCAGCAGGCCAACTCCCCCTGTCCCTTCTGCGCCAACCACTGCAAGCGCACCATCATCACCTTCTCCAACGGCAGCTCCTGGGTGACCAACAACCGCTGCGAGCGGGGCGAGATCCTGGGCGACCCCAGGGACGAGGCGGTGCGGGAGCAGCTCCAGGCCAAAAACCAGGAGAAGGAGAAGATCCCCAACCTGTTCCAGCTGCGGGAGAAGCTGCTCTTCCAGGAGTACCCCGTTTCCCGGGTCAAGGAGCGGCGGGACACGGTCATCGGCCTGCCCCGGGTGCTGTCCTTCTGGGATACCATGCCCTTCTGGTCCACCTTCTTCCGCGCCCTGGGGTTTGAGGTGAAGCTGTCCCGCCCCAGCACCCGGAAGATGTACGAGAGCGGCCTGTCCGCCGTCACCTCGGACACGGTGTGCTTCCCAGCCAAGCTGGTCCACGGCCACATCCGGGACCTGGTGAAGCAGGGGGTGGACCGGATCTTCATGCCGTCGGTGACCACCGTCCCCTCGGAGAACACCCAGAAGACCAGCGAGTCCATGTGCGCCGTGGTGAAGGGCTATCCCCTCATCATCCGCAACTCCGACGACCCGGAGCGCCAGTGGGGGGTCCCCTTTGACGCCCCCCTGTTCCACTGGTACACCGACGAGGACCGGCTGGAGCAGCTGACCCGATACATGGAGGACGCCTTCCAGATCCCCGCCCAGGAGACCCGCGCCGCCGTCAAGGCGGCGGACCGGGCCCAGTGGATCTTCCGCCACAGGCTGGTCAAGGCGGGGGAGCAGGTCCTCAAGCAGGCGGAGGAGCAGGGAACCTACGCGGTGGTGCTGGCCGCCCGGCCCTACCAGACCGACGCCCTGGTGAACCACGACCTGCCCGCCCTGTTCACCAGCCTGGGGATTCCGGTGCTCACCGTGGACTCGGTGCCCCACGCCAACGAGGTGGACCTGAGCCGGAGCGCCCTGGATATTGTGAACAACTACCACGCCCGCATGCTGTCCACGGCCATCCTGGCCGCCCAGGACCCCCGGATGGAGTATGTGCAGATCGTCAGCTTCGGCTGCGGCCACGACGCCTACCTGTCCGACGAGATCATCCGCCTCATGGGGGAGATCTCGGGCAAGACCCCCCTGGTGCTGAAGCTGGACGAGAGCGACGTGCAGGGGCCCCTGCGCATCCGGGTGCGCTCCTTTGTGGAGACCCTGGCCATGCGCCGGGAGCGGGAGAAGTCCCGCCCGGTCCAGGAGCTGGAGGACCCCTATCCGGTGAAGTTCAGCAGGCGGGACAAGAAGGAGCGCCTGGTGCTCATCCCCAACGTGTCCCACGCCTTCTGCCGGGTCATGTCGGCGGCCATGGGCAAGGACGGCCTGCGCACCGTCCCCCTGGAGGTGGGCCGGGAGGAGGCCATCCGCCTGGGCAAGCAGTACGTCCACAACGACATCTGCTTCCCCGCCCAGGTGGTCATCGGGGAGGCCCTGGCCGCCCTGCGCAGCGGCAAGTACGACCTGGACCACGTGGCCGTGGCCATGGCCAAGTACGTGGGGGACTGCCGCCTCACCCATTACAGCGCCCTGCTGCGCAAGGCCCTGGATGACGCGGGCTTTGCCCAGGTGCCCATCGTCACCAACGACGGGGAGGACAGCCACGACCAGCACCCGGGCTACCGCATGAGCCTGGCCGCCTCCATGCGCATCGCCTTCGCCCTGCCCATGATCGACGTGCTGGAGGAGCTTCTGAGAAAGATCCGGCCCTATGAGACGGTGCCGGGCAGCGCAAATAAAGCCTTTGAACAGGCCATGGACCTGCTCATCGGCGGCCTGGAGCGCCAGGGCATCCGGGGGGCCGAGAAGGGCTTCCGGAGGGCCGTCCAGGTGATGAAGGGGGTGGAGTACGACCGCTCCAACCCCCGGCCCACGGTGCTCATTGTGGGCGAGTATCTGCTGAACTTCCACCCGGGCGCCAACCACGACATTGAGGACTACCTGGAGAAAAACGGCTTTGAGATCATCGAGGCCCGCATGACCGACGTGATCCGGAAGCTCTACTACAACAAGGACACCCAGATCAAGGAGTACCACGTCCATAAGCCCATGGGGGAGAAGGCCTGGTACGCCACGGCGGACGCCATCTTCGAGGCGGCCCACGCCATGACCGACCGCATCGCCAGGGAGCACCCCCTCTATGAGCGGGCCACCCGCCTGCCGGAGCTGGTCAAGGCCAGCGACCCCATCATCCACCACACCTTTGACGCCGGCGAGGGCGTGCTGATC
>ERZ1643250.1232-NODE-1232-length-22775-cov-6.839393_pt1 | contig 22775 bp, 18 predicted proteins | sample MGYA00579262_ERZ1643250 | MGnify/ENA primary metagenome ERZ1643250 (study PRJEB29033, sample SAMEA4952265) | chicken gut metagenome | biome: Broiler Chicken; feature: Gastrointestinal Tract; material: Caecum | place: Ireland | collected 2018 | study: Broiler... | reverse complement strand
AACCCCTCATGATTGAGGGGCAGGGGGAGTTGAATAGGCGAAGCCTATTTTTTATCTTTTATCTCGCTGTGGAGCTGCTGGAGAGATTTTACATCTCCGTTTCCGTGCTCCTTAACATATTTTATGCCTCCGATGGCGGCTCTCGCGGCTGCCATTGTCGTCATATAGGGTATCTTTGCTTTTATGGCCGCTTTCCTCAGATAGCTGTCGTCATGTACGCTTTCCTTTCCAGAGGGGGAGTTTACGATCAGGTCGATCTGTCCGTTGGTGATCATATCCAGAATATTCGGCCGCCCTTCATAAAGTTTTTTCACCCGTTCCGCCGGAATGCCTGCCGCCTGGATCATACTGCATGTTTCGCCGGTCGAAAGGATGCGGAACCCGCAGTCGGCAAATCCTCTGGCGATTTCTGCCACTTCCGGTTTATCCCGCCTGTTGACGGAGATGAGTACGGCGCCTTCCAGGGGGAGGCAGGTCTGAGTCGCTTCCTGGGCTTTGTAAAACGCTTCCCCGTAATCAGGAGAGAGCCCCAGAACTTCTCCGGTGGAGCGCATTTCCGGTCCAAGAAGGGGATCAACCTCCGGGAACATATTGAACGGGAATACAGCTTCTTTTACCCCGTAATATGGAATCGCCTGCTCTGCAAGAGCCGGAACCGGAGACGGCCTTCCGGTGAATTCGCCTGTAATAATGTCGATGGACAAAGGCACCATGCGGATGTTGCACACTTTTGAGACAAGGGGAACGGTACGGGAAGCCCTCGGGTTGGCTTCCAGCACGTATACCGTGTCATTTTCGATGGCATACTGCATATTCATCAATCCCTTTACATGCATCTCCTCTGCGATTTTTCGTGTATATTCCTTGATGGTTTCCACATGTTCCTCAGAAATATGGACAGAAGGGATGATACATGCAGAGTCCCCTGAATGAATGCCTGCAAGTTCGATATGCTCCATCACGGCCGGGACAAAAGCATGTGACCCGTCGCTGATGGCGTCAGCCTCGCATTCCAGTGCATGATTCAGAAATCGGTCGATGAGAATGGGCCGGTCCGGCGTGACGCCCACGGCAGCCTCCATGTATCCGGCCATGCTTTCTTCGTCATATACGACTTCCATCCCTCGTCCGCCAAGCACATAGGAAGGGCGCACCATAACCGGATAACCGATTCCTTTTGCAATAGAAAGAGCCTCCTGCACAGTGGAAGCCATGCCGGATTCAGGCATGGGGATCTCCAGTTTATCCATCATGGCGCGGAACTGATCGCGGTCTTCTGCCAGATCTATGACAGCGGGGGAGGTGCCAAGTATGCGCACTCCGTTTTTCTCCAGTTCTGAGGCGAGATTGAGAGGGGTCTGTCCCCCGAACTGGGCGATAACTCCAAGCGGTTTTTCTTTCTCATATATACTCAGTACATCCTCCAGGGTCAGAGGTTCAAAATACAGCTTGTCCGAAGTATCATAGTCTGTGGATACGGTCTCCGGGTTGCAGTTTACAATGATCGTTTCAAATCCCAGCTTTTTAAGGGAGAGGGCGGCGTGGACGCAGCAGTAGTCAAATTCGATGCCCTGGCCGATGCGGTTCGGTCCTCCGCCCAGGATCATGACTTTGGGGCGGTCAGAATTGACCGGATTTTTGTCCTCCCCATTGTAAGTGGAGTAGTAGTAGGCGCTGTTTTCTGTACCGCTGACATGAACGCCTTCCCAGGCTTCTGTTATGCCCAGGGCTATGCGGCGCTGCCGTACTTCATCCTCGGGGACTTCCAGAAGAGCGCTCAGGTATTTGTCGGAAAATCCGTCTTTTTTTGCTGAGATGAGCAGTTTATCTGAGGGAAGTCCGCCCCGGTATTCCAGGAGCGACTCTTCTTCGTCCACCAGTTCTTTCATCTGGCGGATAAACCATGTCTTGACCCGTGTGAGCTCATGGATCTCATCCACGGAAGCCCCTTTTCTCAGCGCCTCATACATGATAAAGTGGCGGTCGCTGGACGGAACAGCCAGGCGGCGGAGCAGCTCGTCTCTTGTCAGGTCATTATAATTTTTGGCGAATCCCAGGCCGTAACGTCCGGTTTCCAGGCTGCGTACAGCTTTCTGAAAGGCTTCTTTGTAAGTTTTTCCAATGCTCATTACTTCACCCACAGCCCTCATCTGTGTGCCAAGTTTGTCCTCCACGCCTTTAAACTTTTCAAAGGCCCAGCGGGCAAATTTAATAACCACATAATCCCCGTCAGGCACATATTTATCCAGAGTGCCGTATTTTCCGCAGGGGATATCCTTCAGTGTGAGCCCGGCCGCGAGCATGGCGGATACAAGGGCGATGGGGAAGCCGGTGGCTTTAGAGGCCAGAGCGGAGGAGCGGGAGGTTCTTGGATTGATCTCGATTACAACGATGCGGTCGCTGACCGGGTCGTGGGCAAACTGAACATTTGTGCCTCCAATGACCTGAACAGATTCTACGATGCGGTAAGCCTGTTCCTGAAGCCGTTTCTGCACTTCTTCCGATATGGTCAGCATGGGAGCGGAACAGAAGGAATCGCCGGTGTGCACGCCCATGGGGTCAATATTTTCGATAAAGCAGACAGTGATCATATTGTTGTCCGCATCCCGGACGATCTCCAGTTCCAGCTCTTCCCACCCCAGGACAGACTCCTCAACAAGCACCTGTCCTACAAGGCTGGCCTGGAGCCCTCTTGTGCAGACGGTTTTCAGTTCTTCTCTGTTGTAGACCAGTCCGCCGCCTGCGCCTCCCATTGTGTATGCCGGACGGAGAACAACAGGATAGCCCAGCTGCTCTGCAATATCCAGCGCTTCTTCCACACTGTAGGCTACCTGGCTCCTTGCCATTTCAATGCCGATGGCATCCATGGACTTTTTAAATTCGATCCGGTCCTCGCCTCGTTCAATGGCGTCTACCTGGACTCCGATCACCTGAACATTGTATTTGTCAAGTACGCCTTTTTTCGCAAGTTCCGCGCACAGGTTCAGGCCGGACTGCCCCCCGAGGTTCGGCAGAAGGGCATCGGGGCGTTCTTTTGCGATGATCTGTTCCAGACGTGCGGCGTTGAGCGGCTCGATATAGGTTACATCCGCGGTCTCGGGATCCGTCATTATCGTGGCGGGATTTGAGTTGACCAGCACGATCTCGTAGCCCAGCCTGTGAAGAGCTTTGCAGGCCTGAGTGCCGGAGTAGTCAAATTCACAGGCCTGTCCGATGATAATGGGGCCGGACCCGATGATAAGTATTTTATTGATATCTGTTCTTTTTGGCATGGAATCTCATTCCTCCTGAATATTTATTAAATTTTAAGTATTATTATACATCAGAATGAAAGACAGTGGAAGTAAAACATTTTTGTCTGCAGCATTTCAGCCCTGCCAATGGCGGGGAATGAAGATCTGCTTTTGCCCACAGTATAAAGCGGGCAGGGACTTGACTTTACAATGCTGCATATGTACACTCTCTATACAAGGGCAATATTACTGTGCTGAAAATAAAATGAAGTAAAACAGAGATTCCCGTCCGGCGCTTTTGGCAGTGACGGCACGGACAGAAAAGAGGAATTATGAAAAGGATCAGAGCCGGACTGGCGGCGATTTGTATTTTGAGTCTCTGTACTGCCGGATGTGCAGGGGAGACGCAGCCGGATGCGAACAGCAGTCAAAAACAGGAAAATACAGAGGGGCAGGAACTCTCAGCCAGCCTGTATGCGAGCGCAGAGCAGGCGGCCGGATACTGCCGTGACATTTATGAAGCCAACAGTGACACAGAGAGTCTGGAAAAAAACAGAGCGCTCGTAGAGCGCCTGGGAGAACACGGATTTGCAGCAGCGGATACAGAAAATCAGCTGAATATGATGAACGCTATCCAGGTAGAGGAGTTTTGTGCTTCCGCGTCAGCGGGAGAGGAAGATGAGGTGCAGATCCTTCTTGTGATGAGCCGGAATGGCATCGTATATTATGATCTTTGTTCGGAAGACGGGAAACTCTATGTACAGCAGTGTACGGTTTACTGGGAAAATGGAGAGCCCCGGGCCGGGTATCATACGGCATACGAAGTGGAAAAGTGGGAATATACCCAGAAGGGCTACTTCCTTTTTGAAGAGTATGACAGAAAGGGGTATGACGGCCCTCCCGGGCAGACCGGGATCCGGGTAAAGCCGCTCAGCGATGAGTGCCGGGAACTCAACCGGAAATATGTCAGGCCTGTCGGATATGAGAGGAATAATATGCTGATCCTTGACTGGGATTCTGAAGACTATGGAGAACTGAATTTTTATGATATGTATGACGCTATGTATAAGATGAAATACGGGACAGATTCCCCGTACCGATATGACTATCGGGGCGCCCAGTATGACATTCCTGCCGCAGGATTTGAAGAGGTGGTGCAGAGTTATCTGCCGGTAGACACCCGGACCCTGCGGGAAAAGACAGAATACAATGCCGAAAGCGGCACATATCATTACCGGCCGAGAGGGCTGGAGGATTCCGAAGGCCTTTACGGGCCCTATCCTGAAGTGACCGCCTGTGAAATGCAGGAGGACGGCACCTGGAAACTGACGGTTGAGGCGGTGTGGGTGGAGGAATTCTGTGACAGCGCTCTTACAGGGGAACTGGTTGTCCGTCCGCTGGAAGACGGGGGATTTCAGTATGTGTCCAATCACATTACTAAATGGGCGGACGGAGTCAGCGGAGAGTGGTACTCCACCAGACTTACCCAGGATGAATGGGAAATATGGTATTAAATCATTGTATAAGCCCGCAGAACATTCGCCATACAGGAGACGACGGGAACAGATCTCCGTAAGTCGTCCTGCGGCGGAATGGCTGCGGGCTTTATCAGCTTGTCTGTATTGTATAGATCCTGCTCAGCCGCGATGCTTAGATACGGGCCACGCCGCTCTTACGTGCAGCTTCTGCCACAGCGCTTGCAACAGCATCTTTTACGCGCGGATCAAACGCAGCCGGAAGGATATAATCCGGGTTCAGTTCTTCGTCGCTTACCAGTCCTGCGATCGCATAAGCGGCAGCGATCTTCATCTCGTCGTTGATGTCGCTTGCGCGCACATCCAGAGCGCCGCGGAAAAGTCCCGGGAAACAGAGCACGTTGTTTACCTGGTTCGGGAAATCGGAGCGTCCGGTGGAGACAACGGCTGCGCCGGCTTCTTTTGCCTCATCCGGGAAAATCTCCGGTGTGGGGTTCGCGCAGGCGAAGATGATCGGATCTTTCGCCATTGTGCGGACCATATCGCCTGTCAATGTGCCGGGGGCGGAGACTCCGATAAAGATATCGGCACCTTTTAATACATCTGCAAGAGAACCTTTTTCATGGTTCTGGTTTGTGATCTTTGCCATCTCTTCCTTGATCGGATTGAGGCCGTCGCGTCCTTCATAGATCGCACCCTTGCGGTCGGTCATGATCACGTTTTTCAGTCCCATAGAAATAAGAAGCCTGATGATCGCGATTCCGGCGGCGCCGGCTCCAGATGTAACGATTTTTACGTCAGACAGATTTTTGCCGACGAGTTTCAGAGCATTGATCACGCCTGCAAGTGTAATAACAGCAGTTCCGTGCTGGTCGTCGTGGAAGATCGGGATATCGCAGCACTCTTTTAATCTTTTTTCAATCTCAAAGCAGCGGGGCGCGGAAATATCTTCCAGATTTACTCCTCCGAAACTTCCGGCCAGAAGACGAACTGTTTCCACGATGTCATCCACTTCTTTGCTGCGGATGCACAGAGGAATGGCGTCAACATCGCCAAATTCTTTGAAAAGTACGCATTTTCCTTCCATAACAGGCATACCTGCCTCCGGGCCGATATCTCCCAGTCCGAGGACAGCGGTACCGTCTGTGACAACCGCTACGGTATTCCAGCGGCGGGTCAGGTCAAAGCTTTTGCTGACGTCCTTCTGAATCTCGAGACAGGGCTGTGCTACACCGGGGGTGTAGGCCAGGCTTAAAGCCTCTTTGGAATTCACGGAAGCCCTTGATGTGACTTCAATTTTTCCTTTCAGTTCATAATGCATTTTCAGTGATTCTGATGCGTAATCCATGGTAGTTCCCTCCTGTTAAAATATATGTATTGTCAGGGGAAAAAACATCCCGGCAATTTTACCATACGTCTATTCTACACAATTTTTTACAGCATGTAAACCCGGAATTCAAAAGCTTGTGTATTTATTTGGTCTGTGTTACATTTTATGAAAAACAGGAGGCTTTTTATGGAAGTGTTTGAATATTTTCCGGTCTGGGACAAACTGACATCTGAACAACAGAATACCCTGTCCCGATCTGCCCTGCGGCGCAGTGTGAAGGCGGGCAGTCTGATCCACGGAGGAGAAAAAGAGTGCCTTGGCCTCCTTCTTGTGTCTTCCGGCCGGCTCAGAGCCTATATTTTCTCGGAAGACGGACGCGAAATCACACTTTATCGCCTGGTTGAGAGGGATATCTGCCTGTTTTCAGCATCCTGTATGATAAACAGCATCCAGTTTGCCATCAGCATCGAAGCCGAAAAAGATACGGAATTCTGGCTGATCCCGCCGGATATGTATAAAAAAGTAATGGAAGATTCTGCGCCTCTGTCCAACTATACAAATCAGGTGATGGCAGACCGCTTTTCTGAGGTGATGTGGCTGATAGAGCAGATCATGTGGAAGAGCGTTGACCGGAGGCTTGCCGGGTTTCTTCTGGAGGAGAGCACCCTGGAAGAAAGCAGAATGCTTATGATCACCCATGAAAAGATTGCCAATCATATGGGAACAGCCAGAGAAGTGGTCACCCGTATGTTGAAATATTTTCAAAACGAGGGGCTTGTGGCTCTGTCGAGGGGGAAAATTGAAATTTTAGATGAAAAGCGCCTGACAGAATACGCGGAAAAATGAGAATCAATTTCAAAAACTTCTTGAAAATTTAATATGACTAGTGTATTATACTAACATGAGTTAGGAGAAACTAACTTGCAGAGAGGCACAAAGACAAAATAAAAACCGTATTTTATGATTTTTCAGGAGGTTATGCAATGAGTGTTGTGATCATAGGCGGCCATGACAGAATGGTATGTCAGTACAAAAAGATATGTAAGCAGTTCAACTGTAAAGCAAAGGTATTTACACAGATGTCGGCAAGTCTGGGAAAACAGATCGGCAGCCCGGATCTGATCGTGCTTTTTACCAACACGGTTTCCCACAAAATGGTCCGCTGCGCCGTAGAAGAGGCAGAGCGATGCAACGCAGATGTGGTCCGGTGCCATACAAGCAGCAAAAATGCACTTGAAGAAATCCTCGGAAATGTTTGTGCATAATTTGGATTTATGAGTGGAGAAAGTTTCCGGCTTGAAAAGCGTAGAAAATGACCGGATGCTCCGCGCGGAGCATCCGGTCATTTTCGGACGTTTTCCCCCGTCAAGTTCATTTCTCCAAATCCAAATTACAGTTTCAGGTTCTTGAAGAGATCCCCCAGGCTGGTTCCGATGTTTTCACTCTTCGGGATCACAACCTTTTCCTCAGGCTCTTCTTTCACTTCTTCCAGAGCTTTCATACTCAGGCTGACTTTGCCGTCTTTTATACCAATGACTTTCACTTTGACTTCGTCCCCCACATTCAGTACGTCAGACGGAAGCTTTACGCGCTTCTGAGAGATCTGGGACACGTGAACCAGACCGGACAGTCCGTTCTCCAGCTTGATGAATGCGCCGTAGTTCTGAAGAGTCTCTACCTTGCCTTCCAGGACAGTGCCGATCTTCAGATTTGCGATCTGTTCTTCTCGGGCTTTCTTTTCTTTTTCCTTGAGAATCTCGCGGGCAGAAAGGACAAGGCGGTTGGATGCCTGATCCACGTCGATGACCCGTACTTCAATATCCTTTAACAGGTAGTCTTCCAGATTCTCAATGTAAGAAAGGGACAGTTTGGAAGCGGGAACAAAACCTCTGAGTCCTTCCACCATGACGATAACTCCGCCGTTGACAACACCTTCAACTTTCACGGGGAGAACAGTCTGGTTTTCCATATATTCCGCAACCCTGTTCCAGGGATTGGCGTCGTCAAAGTGTTCTTCATAGTCAGCCATGGTTTCTTCGGGTTTGTCAGCCGCTGTGGCTTCTGTTCCAGCCGCCGTTGTCTCAGCAGCTTCGCTTGTCTGTAATTCTTCCTTTAATTCTTCGCTCATTGTGCAGCACCTCAACTTATTTTCTTTTTTGTTCAATGGCAACAGTATACCATATTTCATGCAGAAAAAACAACAGTAAGCCGCAATCCCGGCCTAAAATCTGCAAATCCGGTTGACGAAACTGCAAAAAAATGGCAATCTGTAAAAGGGAAAAAACAGAAAGCTGTCTGAACAGCTGCTTGGTTACGAGGATATGAATGGAGAGACAATATGAATAAGGAAAAAGAAAGAAAAATATATGTAGTAGGACATAAGAACCCGGATACGGATTCCATCTGTTCCGCGATCGCCTACGCTGCGCTGAAGACCGCTGTCACGGGGAAAAAATATGAGCCCCGCCGTGCCGGCCAGCTCAATGAAGAGACCCAGTATGTGCTGGAACGCTTTCAGGTCAAGACACCGTCACTGCTTTCTGATCTGAGAGAGCAGATCAAAGATGTGGAATTAAAGGAAGTGGAAGGCCTAAAGGACAGCGTTTCTATCCGCACGGCCTGGGAAAAAATGATCGAGTCCAATATACATACGCAGCCGGTCACAAGGAATGGGAAGCTTGAGGGGGTCATTACCATCGGCGATATTGCGAAGACCTATATGGAGGTCTACGACAGCACGATCCTGTCGAAAGCAAGGACACAGTACAGAAATATCGCCAGAGCAGTAGAAGGAGAGATCATCACGGGAAACGAGCATGGATATCTCCTGAAAGGGAAGTGTGTCATTGCCGCTTCCAGCAGGATCCTCATGTCGGATTTTATAAACAGGGACGATCTGGTCATTATGGGAGACAGAAAAGACGCCCAGCAGTGTGCGGTAGACGTGGAGGCAAGCTGCATGGTCGTGTGCCAGAATGCCCGCATATCAGACAAAATCATAGAACAGGCCAAGGAAAAGGAAATCGTGATCATCCGCACGCCGCACGATACGTTTACTGCAGCGCTTCACATCAACCAGAGTATTCCGGTGAAATATTTCATGTCCAGGGACAATCTCGTGACGTTCCGCATGAAAGACTATGTGGATGATGTAAAGGAGGTCATGGCAAGAAGGCGGTTCCGTGATTTCCCGATCGTGGACAATAAAGGAAAATTGCTGGGGCTTATATCCAGGCGAAGACTTCTCAATGTACATAAAAAACAGGTTATACTTGTGGATCATAATGAGAAGAGCCAGGCTGTGGACGGGATTGATGAGGCGGAGGTGCTGGAAATCATCGATCACCACAGACTGAGCAGCATCCAGACAATGGCTCCCGTATTCTTCAGAAACCAGCCTGTGGGATGTACGGCTACGATCATATATCAGATGTACCAGGAAGCCGGCGTGGAGGTGGATCCTGTAAATGCCGGGCTTCTCTGTGCGGCGATCATCTCAGACACCCTGATGTTCCGCTCGCCCACCTGCACGCCGCTGGATGAAAATACGGCAAGAACCCTTGCAGATATCGCGGGGGTTGAGATCGAAAGCCTGGCGCAGGAGATGTTCAACGCGGGAAGTAATCTGAAAGGGAAGAGCGCGGAAGAGATCTGCTTTCTTGATTTTAAGCAGTTTACGGTCAATGATACAGTATTCGGCGTAGGCCAGGTCAATTCCATGAGCGCGGAGGAACTGAAGGAAATCCGAAAGGTTGTGGAGCCCCATCTGGAAAAGGCGCGGAATGCGCACGGCCTGGATATGATCTTTTTCATGCTTACAAATATCCTGACGGAATCCTCCGAACTGCTCTGCTGCGGCCCGGAGGCGCGGGAGAAGCTCCTGGGCGCCTACGATCTGCCCGAGGATACGGAAGAACTGATGTTAAAAGGAGTTGTCTCACGAAAGAAACAGCTGGTGCCGGCGCTGGTTTCAGCGCTGCAGCAGTAGCAGGCGAAGGAGGCAGAAGATGTCAAAACAGATCTGGAAGCCGGGAAATATGCTGTACCCCCTGCCTGCGGTTATGGTGAGTACAGCTGACCCGGATGGAAACGACAATATTATAACGATCGCATGGACGGGAACTGTGTGTACAAACCCTCCCATGACGTATATCTCAGTACGTCCGGGGCGGCACTCGTACCATATGATAAAAGAAAGCGGAGAGTTTGTCATTAATCTGACGACTGAGAGGCTGATGCGGGCCGCTGATTTCTGCGGCGTCCGTTCCGGCAGGGATACAGATAAGTGGAAACAGTGCGGCCTGACCAGAAAAGCGGCGGCTTCTCTGAAATATGCTCCGGTGATAGAAGAAAGTCCGGTCAATATTGAGTGCCAGGTCGTCAAAATTGAAGAGCTTGGCAGTCACCATATGTTTCTGGCCCGGGTCACCGCCGTTCAGACAGACGAGACATATATGGATGAAAAAGGGAAATTTGAATTGAACCGATCCGGCCTGGTGGCATATTCCCACGGGGAATATCTGGCATTGGGGAAAAAATTGGGGACGTTTGGCTGCAGCGTAAAGAAGAAAACTACTTCCGGGCGGTCCGGCGTACGAAAAGACAAGACCGGCGTTGCCGGAAAGTCGGGAAAAAGAATTCAAAAAAAGCGAATGAAAGGGCAGGATACAGGGAAAAGATAAGGAGTAGTAAAAGGAAAACAGAAACATAATTGAGAATCAATATCGTTAAATGCCTTGAACAGAAGGAGTATCTTTGATAAAATACATATAGTTAGTCAAGACTAACTGTATGTGAATAAATCATGGATGCTCCTTTTGCCCTGATAATACCTGATTTCAGGGCGGGAAATCCATGGGAAAGGACGAAGAAAAGTATGGATTACTTAGAGATTGAAAAGGTGATTGGACGTGAAATTATTGATTCCAGAGGAAATCCAACCGTAGAGGCGGAGGTGCATCTCGCAGGAGGCGCTGTGGCCAGAGGAGCGGCACCCAGCGGCGCCTCCACAGGCGAATTTGAGGCTCTGGAATTAAGAGACGGAGATAAGTACAGATACTGCGGCAAAGGGGTCTCTAAAGCGGTAGAGAATATCAATACAGTGATCTGCAGCACGCTGCGGGGCATGGATGCGTCTGATATTTACGCAGTGGATCAGGCCATGATCAAAGCGGACGGGACAAAGGATAAGTCAAATCTGGGAGCAAACGCCATCCTTGCCGTGTCTATAGCATGTGCGCGGGCGGCGTCGGAAGCCCTTGAACTTCCACTCTACCGATTTCTGGGCGGCATCAACGCCAACCGTCTGCCCGTGCCAATGATGAATATTTTAAACGGAGGCGCCCACGCGGCAAATACGGTGGATGTGCAGGAATTTATGATCATGCCTGCAGGCGCAGGAAGTTTCCGGGAAGCGCTGAGATGGTGTACGGAGGTGTTCCACGCCCTGGCTTCTCTGCTGAAGGAGAAAGGCCTTGCCACGTCGGTTGGAGATGAAGGCGGATTTGCGCCGGATCTGGGAAGCGATGAGGAAGCCATCGAATATATCCTCGAAGCGGTGAAAAAAGCGGGATATGAACCGGGAAGAGACTTTGTCCTTGCCATGGATGCTGCTTCCAGCGAGTGGAAGGGTGAAAAGAAAGGGGAGTATATCCTGCCGAAATGTGGAAAGAGGTTTACCTCCGCCCAGCTTGTGGAGCATTGGAAAACTCTGTGTGAAAAGTACCCCATCTATTCTATAGAGGACGGCCTGGACGAGGAGGACTGGGAAGGCTGGCAGATGATGACAGAAGCGCTTGGAGATAAGATACAGCTGGTGGGAGATGACCTGTTTGTCACAAATACAGAGCGGCTGGAACAGGGGATCCGTATGGGATGCGGAAATTCGATCCTGATCAAGCTGAATCAGATCGGGTCTGTCTCCGAGACTCTGGAGGCCATTAAGATGGCGCATAAGGCCGGATATACGGCGGTTACGTCCCACCGGTCCGGCGAGACGGAGGACACAACGATCGCGGATCTTGCCGTGGCTCTTAATACGTGTCAGATCAAGACAGGCGCGCCCAGCAGAAGTGAGCGTGTGGCAAAATACAACCAGCTTATCCGAATTGAAGAAGAGTTGGGGGAAGGAGCGGTTTATCCGGGGTTTTCAGCGTTTGGCCTTCAGGAGCGGTCAAGATAGGAACAGGAAGTACAGAATCAGGGTGAATAAAAAGCGGATCTGCATAGAAAGGCAGGTCCGCTTGCTTTCTGAAAAGGGTTTCTGTATAATGGCTTGTAGTGTATGAAATCAAAAGCAGAGGAGGAGGCTCATATGAAGAAACCGGTACTGGTTATTATGGCAGCAGGAATGGGATCCAGGTACGGGGGCTTAAAGCAGATTGACCCGGTGGACCAGGAGGGCCATATTATCATGGATTTCTCTATCTACGACGCAAAAAAGGCGGGGTTTGAGAAAGTTGTGTTCATTATTAAGAAAGAAAATGAGAGGGACTTTAAAGAAGCGGTAGGCCGGCGGATTGAAAAGGTCATGGAAACCGCATATGTCTATCAGGAACTTGACAGGATCCCGGAGGGATTTGATATTCCCGAGGGACGCGTAAAACCGTGGGGAACGGCTCATGCGATCTTGTGTGCGGCAGGGGAGATCGATTCACCGTTCGCAGTGATCAATGCCGACGACTATTACGGACGCAGCGCGTTTGAAAAGATATATCAGTATCTGACGACCCATGAGGATGACGAAAAATACAGATACACAATGGTTGGATACCGCCTGAAAAATACGGTGACAGACAACGGCTACGTGGCCCGGGGCGTGTGTACGCTCAATGAAAAGAACGAGCTGGTCAGCGTGACGGAACGGACGAGGATCGAGAGACGGGGCGGAGGGATCGCCTATTCTGAGGACGGCGGCAGTACCTGGACGGAGATTGACGGAAATACCCTTGTCTCTATGAATATGTGGGGCTTTACAGAAAGCATCCTGGAAGAGATCCGCACCGGTTTTCCTGCATTCCTGGAAAAAGGTATCGCTGAGAATCCTCTGAAATGCGAGTATTTTCTCCCGTCTGTGGTCAGCGGGCTTTTGAGCGGGGGAAAAGCTTCCGTGGCGGTCCTGGAGTCTGAGGACAAATGGTACGGGGTGACATACAAAGAAGATAAACCGGCAGTAACTGCGGCAGTTCAGGCTATGAAGGACGCAGGAAAATATCCGCAGAAGCTGTGGGAATAGATGACGGTCAGAATGGATGCAACATTTTTACCAGAAGATGATAGAAAAGTATAAAGATTTCTTCTGGAGGTTGTGGTATACTGTGCCTGCAGACGGGAAAGAGAAAGCGTTTAACGGCTGCGCCTGAACTATATAAATACGTTTACATGGATTAGGAGGAAATCGTATGTCAATTTTAGTAACCGGAGGAGCCGGATTTATCGGAAGTCACACCTGTGTGGAGCTGCTTAATGCTGGTTATGAGGTCGTTGTTGCGGATAACCTGTACAACGCGTCAGAAAAGGCCATTGAGCGCGTGAAAGAGATCACGGGAAAAGAACTGACATTTTATAAAGCGGATATCCGGGACAGGGAAGCAATGAACCGGATCTTTGACAAGGAAGATATTGAGTCTGTCATTCATTTTGCAGGGCTTAAGGCGGTGGGAGAGTCTGTTGCCAAACCTCTGGAATACTATGAAAATAATATCGGAGGTACCATTGCCCTGTGCGATGTGATGAGAGATCACGGGGTGAAGAATATAATCTTCAGTTCTTCTGCAACTGTATATGGAGACCCGGCGTTTATCCCGATCACAGAAGAGTGTCCGAAAGGCACGTGCACCAATCCCTATGGATGGACGAAGTGGATGCTCGAGCAGATCCTGACCGATCTTCACACAGCGGATCCTGAGTGGAATGTGGTGCTCCTGCGCTATTTTAATCCCATCGGCGCACACAAGAGTGGAAAGATCGGAGAAGACCCGAAGGGGATCCCGAATAATCTTATGCCATATATTACCCAGGTCGCCATCGGAAAACTGGAGTGTCTGGGCGTATTTGGAAATGACTATGATACACCGGACGGCACTGGAGTGCGCGACTATATCCATGTGGTCGATCTTGCGGTGGGACATGTACGTGCAGTGGAAAAACTGAAAGAAAAGGCAGGCGTGTCCGTATATAATCTGGGAACAGGAAACGGGTATTCTGTACTGGATATGGTGAAGGCATTCAGCAAAGCCTGCGGAAAAGAAATTCCATACCAGATCAAGCCGCGGCGCGCGGGAGATATTGCAATATGCTACTGTGATGCGACAAAAGCAAAGGAAGAACTTCACTGGACAGCAGAACGGGGACTGGATGAGATGTGTGAAGATTCCTGGAGATGGCAGAGCGATAACCCCAACGGATATAACGACTGAGTCGGGACAGCCTGATAAAAACCAAGCCGCAGGCCTGCAGTCCATATTTTACGGGCTGTGCGCATGCGGCTTTTCTGCGTCAGGTCCCGGGAAAGGAAAATGGTTTGAATATATGAAACGGATGATTGATCTAAGCCAGGTGTCCGACGGACGGCTGTATTCATCGGGGGACATGGTGAGAGCAGACTGCCGGGACTGCCGGGGATGTTCGGACTGCTGCCGGGGAATGGGCGGCTCCATCCTGCTGGATCCGATGGATGTATGGCGGTTTCAGACCGGTCTGCACAGAGATTTCCAATCTCTTCTGGAGAAGGAGGCGGAGCTTGGGATGGCGGACGGCATGATACTCCCGAATCTGAAGATGGATGCAAAGAGCGATGCCTGCCTTTTTCTGGATGAGAATGGAAGGTGCAGCGTCCATGAGTTCCGTCCGGGACTCTGCCGGCTCTTTCCGCTGGGAAGATATTATGAGGAAAACGGGTTCCGCTATTTCCTCCAGATCCATGAGTGCAGGAACAAAGAACGGGGAAAAGTAAAGATAAAGAAGTGGCTGGGGATTCCGGATCTGAAAGCCTATGAGGCTTATATCCTTTCCTGGCATGACTTCCTGGAACAGTGTCGGGAGGGGGCGGGTTCTCTTGACGGGGAGAAGCGGAGAATACTTGCCCTTTATGTCCTGCGCACATTTTTTGAGACACCTTTCCGGGCCTGGAAAGAAGAAGAATTTTACAGCGAGTTCTCCCAGAGGCTGGAAGAAGCAGGGCGTACGCTGGGTTTTTAAAAGAGATTCTTAAGTATTTATTGTTAAAAATGTAAGATTTTCAAAGGTCTATTGCTTTGCGGGAAAAACAATGCTATTTTATAGTCGTAACAGGCAGGAGCCGGATTGGCGGCAGCAGGTCTGGCAATAGATAATGATACAAAAGAGAGTGAATTATGCAGAGGAGTACAGATAAGATACGCAGGGACGATATAATACGCAGAGAGCGTGCATCAAAAATGCTGATGAGAAAAAGGACAGTGAGAAGGAGGATTATTCTTATAGCTGTCATGGCTCTGATCATTGTTGCATTTGCTGCGGCAGGAATTCTCATTTACAAGTTTCATCCTGTTTTTTTGAAAAACAAAGTTGTGAACCAGGAGTTGAAAGAAGCGTTCGACCCGGAGGATAATATCCGGTATGTGGTCGGAGGAAAGGCATCACAGGTTGAAGTGACGGGGGAGGTCGATACTTCCACTACGGGAGATTATCCTGTGGAATACAGATTCCGGAGCCAGAAAACAAAAGTGACGGTCCGGGTCAGAGACACAATAGCCCCGGAACTGACTGTGAAATCATATGTAACGGATCTTGCAGAGGAACTGAAACCGGAATTTTTCGTTGAGGAAGTAACCGATGCCTCCGAAGTGTCCGTAAAATTTGAAGAGGACGAAAGCTTCACCGAGCCTGGAACCTTTGACATTAATATAGTGGCTGAGGATAAGGCGGGCAATTCGACAGTAAAGACCGCTCAGGTGACGCTTGAAAAAGACGAGACTGCTCCAGAGATCCAGGGGGCGGACGACATTACGATCATGCAGGGAAGGACTCTGGATTTTTTAAGCGGTGTTACGGTCAGGGACAATATGGATCCTGCTCCGGTAGTCGAAGTCGATCACAACCAGGTGGATCTGAACGCGCCCGGCACATACACGGCAGTGTATAAGGCCAAAGACCGTTCGGGCAACGAGACGACGCTGGAGAGAAAAATCGTGGTGAAAAAAAACGAAGAGCTGACCCAGAAGATTGTCTATCTTACATTTGACGACGGCCCTTCTGAAAATACGGGAAAAATTCTTGACATACTGAAAGAATACAATGTAAAGGCCACATTTTTTGTCACGGGAAATAATCAGAAGTATAATAATCTGATGAAGCGGGCCCACGACGAGGGGCATACGGTAGGCCTCCATACATACAGCCACAATTATAAAGAAGTGTATGCGTCAGAGGATGCATATTTTAAGGATCTTCAGAAAATCTCAGACCTGGTGGAGCAGGTCACGGGAGAGAAATCCTATGTTATCCGATTCCCGGGAGGCTCCAGCAATCTGGTCAGCGCGAAGTATACGAAGGGGATTATGAGCAGTCTGACGAAAAAAGTGCAGGAAAAAGGCTACCAGTATTTTGACTGGAACTGTGATTCCACAGATGCCAGCGGGAATAATGTGCCGGTGGATAAACTGATCAAAAACGCGACCTCCTGCAGCAGCCAGCATATCAATATACTGATGCATGATACAGATGCAAAGGACACTACGGTAGAGGCCCTCCCGAAGATCATTGAGCATTACCGGGCAGCAGGATATACGTTTAAGGGAATAACCGTAGATTCTTATTCAGCCCATCACGGGGTTAACAATTAATGTAGCGTCGGTGTACGCTGACGCTGCAGATACAGAGAAATGAGATAAGGGCTCCTGCCGGAAACAGGAGCTCTTATCTCATTTTCAGGCCATTCTAAATTTATAATATTTCTATGAAACGCCGGAATGCTTTTTTCCCTTTTTCTGTATTTTTGTACACGCCTGCGTCTTCGAGTACCTGGCAAAAAACTTTTCCGACTTCCTGTTCCAGGATATGGCCGATATTTTCTTTGCTGACATCGCTGTAAGAGGGCAGGAATTCATCCACCCAGTCGGCGTGTTTGGCGATCTGTTCGTTGCCGCGGATGTCTTTCCCTTCCAGGATATACTCCCGGAGCAGTTCCATCTCGCCTTTCAGGCGGGCGGGCAGGACCGCCAGTCCCATTACTTCGATCAAACCGATATTTTCTTTTTTGATATGATGCAGCTTCGCATGGGGGTGGTACACGCCGAGAGGGTGTTCCTCTGTGGTGATGTTGTTGCGAAGGGTCAGGTCAAGTTCAAAAAGTTCTCCGCGTCTGCGGGCGATGGGAGTGATCGTATTGTGAGGCGTTCCGTCTGTCTCAGCGAGGATGAACGCGCTCTCGTCCGTGTAGCTGCGCCACTTATTCAGGATATGCTCAGCCAGATCTATGATTCTTTCCGAATCTGTACACTGCAGGCGGATAACGGAGAGAGGCCATTTTATGATCCCTGCGGTTACATCCTCGTATCCGGGCACCTGGAACTGTTCGGTCATAGGCGCTTTGGCCATAGCAAAAGTATAGTTTCCGCCCTGGAAATGGTCGTGACTCAATATGGAGCCGCCTACGATCGGGAGATCTGCATTGGAGCCCAGGAAGTAGTGGGGGAACAGCCTGATAAAGTCAAACAGCTTTGCAAATGTGTTCCGGTCAATCTTCATGGGTATGTGCTCTCCGTTAAAAACGATGCAGTGCTCGTTGTAGTATACATAGGGAGAGTACTGGAAGCCCCACTTTTTTCCCTGGATCGTGATGGGGATAATGCGGTGGTTTTCCCGGGCGGGATGGTTTGTCCTGCCCGCATACCCTTCGTTCTCCATGCAGAGCTGGCACTTCGGGTAGGAGGAAGATTTGGCTTTCCCTGCTGCGGCAATGGCCTTGGGGTCTTTTTCAGGCTTTGAGAGATTGATCGTGATGTCAAGCGTGCCGTACTCTGTCTCAACGGTCCATTTTCTGTCCTTTTTGATCCGGTAACGACGGATATAATCGCTGTCCTGGCTTAATTTATAGTAGTAGTCAGTGGCCGCCTCGGGGGAAGCCGTATATTTTTCCCAGAATTTCTCCTGGATCTGCGCCGGCCGGGGCATCAGACAGTTCATAAGCTTTGTGTCCAGCAGATCCCGGCATGTAATACTGTCTTCGATGATTCCTCTTTTCACTGCCTCGTCAAGGAGCTCTGAGAGCACGTCCTCCAGGACATTGTTGTCAAGGTCGCAGGGCACATCTTCAAAGTCATCTTCTTTCATAACATCCAGAAGAAGATTAGTCGTGTAAATCCGTTCGGATTCCGGCGTAAGCCCCGTACTGATCCCGTACTGGACCAGTTTCTTTATGGTTTCATATAGCATGCTGCCTACCTCCTTCAATCGTCAAGACGGGCGGCTCCGTCGCCGATCTGGACGGTGTAGAACTCCGCTTCATGGCCGACTTTTTCTTTGTAGGCTTTTCCGATGCTTTCGATAAACGTATCAACGGAGTCGTTTTTCACAATGCTTACCGTGCATCCGCCGAAACCGCCTCCGGTGATGCGGGAACCGATCACTCCGGGGATCTTCCACGCCAGATCTACAAGGATATCAATTTCTTCACAGGATACTGCATAGTCGTCACGCAGAGAAATGTGTGACTGGTTCATCAGTTCTCCGAAACGGGCAATATCGCCTGCCCGCAGAGAAGCCACGGCGTCAATGGTGCGCTGGTTCTCGTAAACGGCGTGTTTTGCACGCTTAAGCTGTACCGGATCAGTGATCAGCCCTTTGTTTGCCTCAAACTCCTCCGGGCTTAGTTCGCCGAGAGATTCGATGTCGAGATCTTTCTGCAGGGCGGCGAGAGCGTCCGCGCACTCCTGGCGTCTGTCGTTGTAGGCAGAATCCACCAGACTGTGTTTGACCTTGCTGTTTGTTATGATGATCTTGGCATCTTCAAGTTCAATGGGGGCATACTCAAATTTCAGGGTGCTTGTATCCAGAAAGATCGCATTGTCCTTTTTGCCCATGGCAACGGCAAACTGATCCATAATACCGCAGTTGCAGCCGTTGAAATTGTTTTCAGAGTACTGGCCGATCAGCGCCAGGTCGGTCATGCTCAAATCGCTGATATCAAAAAGATCCGTCAGGATAACGCCGGTGAGAACCTCAAGAGATGCGGAGGAGGACAGCCCGGAACCATTTGGAATATTTCCCCAGATCACCATGTCAAAGCCGCAGTCCAGCGTATATCCTTTTTCGGCAAAGGCCCATACAACGCCGAGGGGATAGTTTGCCCAGTTGTATTTGGAATTGAAGGAAAGGTCGTCAAGGGAGACTTCAACCACGCCAAACCGGTCCAGATTCATTGAATAAAAATGGATCAGCCGGTCGTCTCTCCTGCGCGCCGCTCCGTAGGTGCCGATCGTCAGGGCGCAGGGAAAGACATGGCCGCCGTTGTAATCGGTGTGCTCTCCGATCAGGTTGACGCGTCCCGGGGAGAAATAGAAGCGTGCCCCGTCCGCACTGCCAAAAAGTTCTGTAAATTTGTCAAACAGCTTTTTTTTCATGTTGTTTTCCTCCTAAAAATATTGAATCGTGAAAAGCAGGTATCAGATTTTTCATCCTGACTGTATTATAAAATGAACGGACAAAAAGAGTCTATAAAAAATACGTGCAATCACATGTAAAAATGTTGCATGAAAAATGAACAGGAATTATAATGGCGGTAAAGAGATGTCCCGGAGAGATTCAGGGGACAGAGAGGAGGAGAACTGTGGCAGATTCGTATAAACATTCCTATAAAGTAGGAGAGAACCTTTTAAATTCCCTTTCTGTTTACAATGTGGGATATCAGAAATGCGAGCCGGAGTATCAGTGGGGGCCGGGCGTGCGGGATCACTACTGCATCCACTATATACTGTCCGGGAGCGGCTATTATACGGTGGGGAAGATGTCGCGGCGGCTTTCCCAGGGAGATGCTTTTATCCTTTATCCCGGTGTGGAAGTTCAGTATCATGCGGATAAGGAGGAACCATGGGAATACGGGTGGGCCGGCTTTATGGGGGCGGACGCGGCTTCCATTATCAGGAATACGGCATTTACAAGGGATACGCCCTATATCCTGAAGGGAAAGATCCCGGAGGAAGAGATACGGAACGGGCTGGAGCAGATCTACCATGTGAAGGGGAATACTTACGAGGCTGCGGTGGCAATGGCGGGAGCCCTGTACAGTCTTCTGTCTGTGTTTATGCACTATGGGGGCGGCGAAAACCCGGAAAAAGATCTACAGACGATTTATGTGGAGAAAGCAGAGAAATACATAGAGACCAATTACTCCTATCCGGTCACTGTGGAGGATGTGGCCGCGTATGTGGGAATCAGCCGGAGCCACCTGTTCCGGTCATTTCAGGCTTATATGGGAAAATCCCCGAAGGAATATCTCTCCGAATACAGGATAAAGCAGGCCTGCCATCTGTTAAAGGAAACAGACCTGTCGGTATCGGCCATAGCATACTCTGTGGGGTTCGAAAATAACCTGTATTTTTCCAAGGCGTTTAAAAAACAGAAAGGAACCAGCCCGTCGGAATATAGAAAAGACAGAAAAACCCAACAGTCTTTTACAAAAGACAGCTTGTCAAATTATTGACAATATGGTATTATCAAGGAAGTGAAATCTGATTAATTTTTGTTTTTACGGAGGGAAAAGCAGTGCAGCTCTTTTTTTGATGAAATGACATTTGGATTAAAAAAACAGCAGCGTATTAATCTTGATTTCTTTTTTTATTGCGAGAAAAAATTAAAAGAAAGGTAAGTGGAGAACAAATGAGCAGTAAAATCACAATCATCGGCGCCGGAAGTGTCGGAGCCACAATCGCGTACAAACTTTCATATGAAGATATCGCATCAGAGATCGTTATGATCGATATCAACAAAGACAAAGCAGAGGGAGAAGTCATGGATATCAAGCAGGGAACCTGCTTCAGAAATCCGATCTCGATCATTGCAGGAGATTATGAGGATGCGAAAGGCTCTGATATTGTCATCATTACCTCCGGAATCGCCCGTAAACCGGGACAGACAAGAATTGAGCTTGCGCAGACAAACGTAAATATTATCAAATCCATCACACCGGAGATCGTAAAGGCAGCGCCGAACGCAAAATACATTATCGTCAGCAATCCGGTAGATGTTCTTACCTATGTATTCACAAAGATTTCAGGACTTCCGGAGAACCAGATCATCGGTTCCGGTACGCTTCTTGATACAGCACGTCTCCGCTCAGGATTATCAGAGCATTTCGGCGTGGCACAGAAAAATATCCATGCATATGTGTTAGGTGAGCACGGAGATTCCTCCTTCGTTCCGTGGTCAGGCGCATCCATTGCTACTGTAAATGTAGACGACTATTATGAGGCAATGAAGGCTCACGGTATTGACCTTGGAGAGCTGGACAAAGACGGAATGGAAGAGTTCGTTCACAAATCAGGCGGACAGGTTATCGCAAAGAAAGGCGCTACATTCTATGCGGTTGCGATCGCAGTATGTCAGCTGTGCAACATGGTACTGGCAGCTTCCGATTCTGTGGCAACTGTTTCGTCTCTGATGCACGGCGAGTATGGAATTGAAGATGTATGTGTAAGTGTTCTGTGTCTGGTTGGACCGAACGGAGTTCAGGGCAAAGTTCCGATGCGCCTGACAGATGAGGAAGTTGCGAAACTCCAGTCAAGTGCAAACAAGTTAAAAGAAGTAATCGCTCAGTTGGATATATAATTTATAAACCCCACAGCGGTTTCCGCGTGGGGTAAATTTAAGTGACAAGGCGGCCTGGTTTTCCGCCTGACAGACAAGGAGGTAATACTATGAAATACAGTTATTATCCCGGCTGCACCCTGAAAAACAAGGCTCAGGATCTGGATCGGTATGCCAGAGCCTCGGCAGAGGTGCTGGGATTTGAACTGGAAGAGATCAGCGAGTGGCAGTGCTGCGGCGGTGTCTATCCGCTGGGAAGTGATGAGATTGCCACAAAACTGTCCTCTGTCCGCGCGCTCAATGACGCGAAAGAAAAGGGTCAGGATCTGGTTACACTCTGCTCTGCCTGTCATCATGTGATCAAACGTGTGAACGATGATATGAAGAATGTGGAGGATATCCGGACAAGAGCCAACAATTACATGGCACTGGATGAGCCGTACAACGGAGAGACTACTGTGCTTCATTTCCTTGAGGTCCTCCGCGACCGAATCGGATTTGACGAAGTAAAAAAGAAGGTGGTAAATCCGCTGAAAGGAAAGAAGATCGGCGCTTACTATGGCTGTCTTCTGCTCCGCCCGGGCAAGCTGCTTGCTTTTGACGATCCCGAAAATCCGAAGATCATGGAAGACTTTATCCGTGCTATCGGCGCGGAGCCGGTGATCTACCCGTACCGCAATGAGTGCTGCGGAGGATACATATCTCTGAAAGAAGAGGATATGTCTAAGGAAATGTGCAGAAAGATCGAGGAGAGCGCTTCCGGATTCGGCGCAGATATGCTGATCACAGCCTGTCCTCTGTGCATGTACAATCTGAATAAAAATAACGGCGGAAATCTGCCGGTATACTACTTTACAGAACTTCTGGCAGAGGCGCTGGGCGTGAAAGAGGAGGTGAAGGAACAGTGAAAACAGAACAGAAACGCGCAGAAATGATCAAGGAAATCAGCGGAGT
>ERZ1643250.1231-NODE-1231-length-22781-cov-5.758074_pt1 | contig 22781 bp, 16 predicted proteins | sample MGYA00579262_ERZ1643250 | MGnify/ENA primary metagenome ERZ1643250 (study PRJEB29033, sample SAMEA4952265) | chicken gut metagenome | biome: Broiler Chicken; feature: Gastrointestinal Tract; material: Caecum | place: Ireland | collected 2018 | study: Broiler... | reverse complement strand
GGAAAACTTTATTGATATTTCGGTGTAAATGAGCTATAATAAACTAACTATGTGATGATATCCAGGTGGCTAACTGGGACAGGTTTTTTGATATCCTGTCTGAAATAATTTGCATAGTTCAGGAAAAGCGCCGAGTCGTGCCTACTTATTTGATAAAAAGTAATAGCAGGAGGAAGAAAATATGAACGAATATCAGGAGCCTTACGAAAAGGAAATCAGCCTGACGGAGCTTTTGTTTTTCTGTTTGAAAAAATGGCGCTGGATCGTGGCAGCCATGATAATTGTGGCAGTGCTGGCCGGAGCCTACAAATATCAGTCCACGGTGCAGAGCAATCAGACGAAGCGGGAAGCCCAGCTGCTGGCGCAGGAAGACGGAGAGGAAAAAGAGGCGGAAGTAATCTCGAATCCGAATATCGAGTATTACAATCTGGCTATTGAGAACCTTCAGGATGAAATGAAAGGGCTGAGAGATTATATTGACAGCTCAGTGATTATGCAGCTTGATCCCTATAATCTGCCCACAGGAAATCTGAGCTTTTATCTGAATACAGAAGGGGCTGCGGAGACGGTCAGAAACAGTCTGATCAGTGCTTATGAAGATTTTGTCACGGACGGAAGGCTGGCTTCCGAGATTCTCGGGACAGGCAGGGAGATTTCCGAGTCTGAGCTCCAGTATCTGATTTCTTTTGAGAGTGAAGACCGCCCTGTCATGGAAGAAAACTATGAACTTTCAGACGGAAGCAGCAGTTCCCAGATTCAGATAGCCGGTATCGGAGAGAGAAAACCGAATGTATTCCGGATTCAGATTACCGCAGAGAACGAGGAGAACTGTGCGGATTATTTGGAAGCTGCAAAGCAGGCGATAGAAGATTATTCCGCGCAGCTTCAGGAGCAGATCGCTGCCCACACAGTTACGCTGATGTCAGAATCACAGACAGAGCGCATTGACAGAGATATTCAGACATATCAGAATGAAGTGCTGAATTCCTATACTTCCACATTTAATCAGCTGAAGAATATGCAGACGGAGCTGGAGACTGTGGTGGAAGAAGAAGGCGAGACCATTGTGGTCGGCGAGACCGTCAGCTATGAAAGCCCGGTAAGAGAGGCGGTGAAGTTCGCGGTTATCGGCCTTGTTCTGGGAGCGTTCCTGGCAGCCTTTATCATAGTAGTCATTTATCTGATGAGCGGAAAGCTGCAGAGTACAGAGAGTTTCCAGGAAGAGTTCGGCATGCCCATGCTGGGACAGATTACAAAAAGCCCGGCTAAAAAGAGGCTTTTTGGTTTTGTAGACGGATGGCTGCAGCATCTGGAAGAGGGCGAGTATGCGGATGTGACTTATGAGGAGCAGTTGAAGATTGCGGCTGCAAACCTGAAGACAGCTGTGGCAAAAGAGGAAGGACTCAAGAAGATAATGCTTGCGGGTACTATGGCAAAGGAAGAGGCGGAAGCTTTTGCCGCCAGCCTGGCCTCCGAACTGGAAGGAATTACCCTTTCCTCCTATGAGCGCATTGTCTTTCAGGCATCTGCGCTGGAGGAAATGGACAGTTATGATGGGATTCTTTTTCTGGAGAAAAAGGGAGCTTCTTATACAAAGCTGATTAAAAAAGAGAAGGCTCTGGCTGCGGAAAGAAATGTCTGCGTGCTGGGAGCAGTGGTACTGTAGATATCGATCTTATAGAACAGAGGAAAAGGATAAGGGAGCCTTGGGTGATGCCGGGGCTCCTTTTTGTCCCAATGTATGTGTTATCCAGGGACCGGCTCCTTTATAGCCGGGACATTACCCTCATAAATGGATTATAAACTCTGTAAAGCCAGGATAAAAAACACTTGCTTTTTTACTGACGGTCTAATATAATGAGAACATATGCGGAAAAAGACAAATGTTCGCTATAGAAAGACATTTCAAAATATGCCGCAGGGAAAGTACAGGAGGAAGAGAGATGTATTCATTAGAGGAAGTGAGAGCGGTTGACCCGGAGATTGCAGCCGCGATTGAGGCGGAAATGAACCGTCAGAACAGCCATATTGAGCTGATTGCGTCAGAAAACTGGGTATCCAAAGCAGTGATGGCAGCCATGGGGAGCCCCTTAACCAATAAATACGCGGAAGGTTATTCAGGGAAACGGTACTACGGCGGCTGTGAATGCGTGGACGTAGTGGAAAATCTTGCTATTGAGAGAGCAAAGAAGATTTTTGGCTGCGAGTATGTGAATGTACAGCCTCATTCCGGAGCACAGGCTAATATGGCAGTGCAGTTTGCGATGCTGAAGCCTGGAGATACGATTATGGGACAGAATCTGGCTCATGGAGGCCATCTGACACACGGAAGCCCTGCTAACTTTTCTGGAACTTATTTTAATGTGGTGCCTTATGGAGTCAATGACGACGGAGTGCTGGATTACGATGAAATCCGCCGCATCGCTCTGGAGTGCAAGCCAAAGATGATTATAGCCGGAGCCAGCGCCTATGCCCGTACTCTGAATTTCAAGCGGTTCCGTGAGATTGCGGACGAGGTGGGAGCGTATCTGATGGTAGATATCGCTCACATTGCGGGACTTGTGGCGGCAGGACTTCATCCGAGCCCGATTCCCTATGCTCATGTGACGACCACAACCACGCATAAGACCCTGCGCGGACCCCGCGGCGGAATGATTATGTCAGATGCCGAGACTGCAAAGAAGTTTAATTTCAACAAGGCTGTATTCCCTGGAATTCAGGGAGGCCCGCTGATGCATGTGATTGCTGCAAAGGCAGTCTGCTTTGAGGAAGCTTTGAAGCCGGAATACAAAGAATATCAGGCGCAGGTTGTCAAGAATGCCCAGGCGCTCTGCAAAGGGCTGATGGACAGAGGCATTAAGATTGTATCCGGCGGTACGGATAATCACCTCATGCTCGTGGATTTGACGCCCTTTGATCTGACTGGAAAGGATGTGGAGCATCTTCTGGACGCAGCCAACATTACTGCTAACAAGAACACCATTCCGAATGACCCCAAATCCGCCTTTGTCACCAGCGGTATCCGCATCGGCACACCGGCGGTTACTTCACGCGGCCTGAAGGAAGAGGATATGGAAACCATAGCTGAGGCAGTAGCTCTGATGATTAAGGAAGGCGAGAGCGCTACAGAGAAGGCGAAGGCCCTGGTAAAGAGCCTGACGGACAAATATCCGCTGGATATGTAAAGGAGTATTTTGAAATGCGAACGCGTTGGTGTACAAGGAACATTGTTCCCTGCGCATCGACACCGTATTGCTATTGCATGGAAGCATGAAGCAGAAAAGATGAGAAAAGCCCCGGAATCTGGAGAAAGATTCCGGGGCTTTCTACGCAGCAGTTTCGGGAAATATCCTCGTTTAACTAACATAATATTAAAGAATTCTTAAATAGTTTTTTCGAAATTCTTGTGCTATACTTGAGCTATATGATACAAGATATGGTATTTGAGCCTGAAACAAAAGGAAAGACAGGGCTGAATACCGGCAGGAGACTGACAGACATCCGTGTGCTGTCAGAGGGCGGGAGAAGACAGAAATGGCGCAGAAAAGAGAAGCTGTGATTCAGGTGAGAAACCTGTATAAAATATATCGGATCGGCGAGAACCGGGTCAGGGCGCTGAACGGGGTAAGCCTGAATATTTACAAAGGAGAGTTCTGTTCGATTGTTGGCCCTTCCGGTTCAGGAAAGTCCACGATGCTGAATATGCTGGCCGGTCTGGAAAAACCCACAAAGGGGGAGATTGTTATAAGCGGGACCCATCTGGAAAATCTGAATGAAAGCCAGCTGGTCCGTTTTCGAAGGGAACATGTAGGCTTTATCTTTCAGTCCTTCAATCTTCTGGGAACCATGAACGCGGTGGAAAATGTGGCGCTGCCTTTGATGTTCCGGGGAGTTCCCCGAAAGAACCGGCTGGAAAAGGCGGATAAGATGCTGGATCTGGTAGGACTGTCGAAGCATAAAAACCACAGGCCGAATGAAATGTCGGGAGGCCAGCAGCAGCGGGTGGGCGTGGCCAGAGCGCTGGTGGTGGAGCCGGAAATCATATTTGCGGATGAACCGACCGGAAATCTGGATTCCAACACATCAGCCGAGGTTATGGAGCTGATGAAAAAGATTGTGCGTGAACAGAATCAGACGCTGGTTATGGTAACCCATGATAATCATCTTGCCAGCTTTGCAGATAGAATATTCCACATTATCGACGGAAAGATCGTGCAGATAGAAGACAATCGAGGAAAAGGGGAGGTAGTACGAAAATGAGGAACCTTGGATTAGCAAAAAAAGCACTTCTGCTGGCGCTGTGCGCCGCGCTTGCCGTCCCGGCGGCGGGAATGGGATGGACACCGCTGACAGCGGAGGCGGCGCAGCCGCCCGTTAAAAGCAATAATGCAGCGAATACGGTTCAGACGCTTACAGAAGATGAGAAGAATAACCAGAGCGGCACTGGAAACGAAGGAACGGCAGAAGACGGTACTCCGGTTTCAGACGCACAGAAAATAACTCTGAAAAAGGTGCTTATCAGTCATTACAACATTAAAAAAGCCCAGATTGAAGCGGCCGGGAATGGCGAGGCGGCTTTGCAGTACCTTCAGAATATGGTTGGTGATATTACAAAGCCAAATGAACTGGGCGGAACACTGACCGGTGAAATGTACGCGAGCAATCTGTCTACTTTTGAGACAGATGTAAAGAATCAGCTGGACAGCTATACGACCAAAACCGAAACTCCTGAAACCCCGGAAACTCCCCAGGAGGACCCTCAGCCTTCCACCACTAACAGCAACATCATGATCGGCGGCAACTGGGTGACGCCGGTGGCGAACGCGGGCCAGTATGTCAATGTGGTGCTCCCGGTGGTCAATATGGGACGGAGCTGGGTGGATCATGTGGTGGTGACTCCGCAGATCAGCCAGGACGCGGCTGCATGGCCCTTTGAGATTGAGACGTCGAATTACAGCCAGACGATAGAGGGACTTCCTGGAACGGATGACGGTGGTTCTGATATGGACAGACGCCGTGAGCTGACCTGGACGCTGAAGACGCGGAAAGACGCGCCCAGCGGATATGTGCCGATCAATTTTACGGTGAGCTATGAGGATGAAAATAATGTTCTGACCAATGTGACGCTGACTTCCTATGTAAAGGTAGTGGGTACCACAGGCGTGTCTGCGGATGGAAAAGCTTCTACGCCGCGGGTGATCGTCACAGGTTTCTCTACAGATCCGGAGACGGTTCACGCAGGCGAGACCTTTACCCTGACGCTCCATATGCAGAACACTTCTCAGGCTACAGCGGTAAAGAATATGGTATTTGACATTCAGGCAGCCAGTGAAAGCACGGATACCACCTATGTGGCCGCGGCATTTCTGCCGACGGCGGGTTCCAGTACGATTTTTGTGGACCAGATTGCGCCGGGAGCCACAAAAGATATCTCCATGGAGATGGAGGCGCGCGCGGACCTGTCCCAGAAGCCGTATGTGGTAAATGTGAAGATGAACTATGAGGATGAGAACGTGAACGCCTATGAAAATACGGCCAGCGTTTCGATTCCGGTCCGCCAGGAGGCGAGGATTGATACCAGCAGCATTGAGGTGATGCCGGAATCCATTGAAGTGGGCTCTGAGGCGAACGTCATGTTCAGCATTTACAATATCGGAAAGACACAGCTTTATAATACAACAGTTAAATTCATAGGGGATTCCATTACCGGTGGAGAGACTTATCTTGGAAACATCGCGCCGGGTGCCACGGGAAATGTAGATGCGTATTTAAGCGGAGCCGCGGCTACGATGGATGATGGTGTAATAAAAATTGAAATCACCTTTGAGGATGAGGCCGGTGAGGCGACTACGGTAGAGAAAGAAATGAATCTGTTTGTCACTGAACCCTATTATCCGGAGATGGATATGGACATGATGGCTGATCCGATGGCGGATCAGGGCGGCGGTTTTAAAATCTGGTATGTGCTGGTTCCGCTGGCTCTTATCATTGCCGCTGCAGCAGTCATTGTGGTTATCCTCAAAAAGAAGAAGAAAAAAGCCCAGGCGGCCCAGGAACTGGCTGATCTGGATGAAGAGCGGGATGATCTGGAGGATGTAGATGTAAGCCTGGATGAAGAAGACACCGGAGCAGAAAGCTCAGAGACAGAGGCTCCAGACACAGAAGCCTCTGAGGAGGAAACGGCAGAAGGCAGCGAAGAAAAGGAGTAGTCCATGAATAAGGTTGATTTGCTCAGAATGAGCCTGAGCAGTCTGTGGCGGAGAAAGCTGCGGACTGTCCTTACAGTGCTGGGCGTGGTCGTGGGAACAGCATCGATTGTCGTTATGATTTCTCTCGGACTTGGCCTGAATAAGAGCAGTATGGAGCAGATTGAGCAATACGGCGGACTGACTACAATTACTGTTTATCCCAACGAGAGCGGTTACAGTTATACCACCTACAGCGGCGGGGGCGTCATGATTGAAAGCTCCTCATCCAGCGACAGCAGCAGTAACGAGCCCATCCGGATTGATGATGCCATGATGGAGACGCTTTCGCAGATTGAACATGTGGAGGTAGCTTCTCCGGTGCTTTCCATCTCTGCCCTGGCAAAGCAGGGTATATGGGAAGGTAATATCTATATCCGGGGTATGAGTCAGGAAGCGCTGGAGAAAATGAATCTTGAGGCGGCGGAGGGAACGATTCCCACGTCGGAGGATGAGCTTCAGCTGTTTTATGGAAATACGGTAATTACGAATTTTTATAATGCCAGGACTCAGCAGTATTATTGGGAGACGGGAGAACTGCCGGAAGTGGATTTCATGAACGATCCCATGTTTGTGATTTTTGATATGGACGCCTACTATAATAATAAATATGGCGGCACAGATGAGAACGGCACTCCGGTTCCGGCTCCGAAGAAATATGTTGTTCCCGCCTGCGGCGTAATGGCAGGGGGAGAGGAAGAGTATGGTGAGAATTCCAGCTATGTGCTCTGCAATGTGAACGCTTTGAAAAAACAGCTGACAAAGGCGTTTAAGGGGAAAGCGATTCCCGGCCAGCCAACGAACAGCGCGGGAAAGCCATATAAGGAAATCTATTATGATGAAGCCTATATCCGGGTGGATGATATGGATCACGTGGAAGAGGTACAGGAGCAGATACGGGCGCTGGGCCTTCAGGCAAACAGTAATGTGGAGTGGATGAATCAGGTGAAGGAGCAGTCCCGTTCCATTCAGGCGGCTCTGGGCGGCATCGGCGCGGTGTCTCTCTTTGTCGCGGCCATTGGTATTGCCAATACCATGATGATGTCCATTTATGAACGCACGAAAGAAATCGGAGTCATGAAGGTGCTGGGCTGCGATTTGTCAGCTATTCGGAATATGTTTTTGACAGAGGCAGGCTTTATCGGACTGATTGGAGGCGCCATCGGCCTGGTTCTAAGCTATATTATCTCAGCAGTCATTAATTTTGTGATGAAGGGAATGTATGCTTCAGGAATTTCGTATATTCCCATTTATCTGGCGGTTGTGGCCCTGGTGTTTGCCGTGTTTATCGGTATGCTGGCGGGACTGTTCCCGGCTCTCCGGGCTATGCGGCTAAGTCCTCTGGCTGCTATAAGAAATGAATAAATTTGAGCTCTGAAGTTTATGAACAGGAAGAAAAGAGACAGACGGGCGGGTTTTCTGGAAACCGCTGTCTGTCTCTTTTTTCTGCCGGTCTTGACGAAGGCAGGAATTCTGATTTTCATGAAATGCAAAAGGAAAAGAAACCGGATGAACCGGATGAACCGACAGGGGCACAGGGTCAGCCCTGGCAGGGCAGTCCCAGAAGCCTGGCTCCGTTCTTATATAGAATCTTTTCCAGTTCTTCCTCGGTGAAACCGATTTTCCGGATATATTCCATATCCTCCTTCTGTCCGCTCCAGGGGGAGTCTGTGGCGAACAGGATCTTGTCGATGCCGTGTTTTCTGCACATCCGCAGAATCTGGCTTGGCAGGGCCAGGCGCAGGATGTAGGCCAGGTCCATATAGTAATCCCCGCCCACCAGAAGGTGCTCGGATTCATTTTCCATGTCATGGCCGCCCAGATGGGCCAGAATGAGATTTTCGGCTGAGCCTCCCGGAAAGACATCCTGGATCATGCGGCGGAGACGCCTTGGCGTGGCGTTGACCTGCTTGGGAAAGCCCAGATCCCGTCCGCAGTGGATAGAGACGAGAAGACCCAGCTGTGTGGCGTAATCGATAATGCGCTCGTAACCGATATCGTCGATATAGGTATTCTGATAGGTAGGATGGAGCTTGATTCCTTTCAGGCCCATCTGCTTTATAATATGCAGTTCCTCTTTGTAGTTCGTGGAAGCAGGATGGATGCCTCCAAAAGAAATGATGGAAAGTCCCTCTTCATCCGGTTCCTCATGAGTGATGGAATGGGCAAACTCGTTGATATGGCGGAACTGAGAGGGCTTGGTTACAATGGGAAGTACGACGGAATGAGTGACCCCCGCTTCTTTCATGGAGAGACGGAGCTCCTCCAGGGTGCCGTCTGTATAGGCGACCACTCTGCCTGTAAATTCCAGATTGTAGACAGCTCTGTGGGCAATATTGTCGGGAAATATATGAGTATGAAAATCAATGATCATAAAAAGGAACCTCCTTATGCTTACCGGCTGAAATGTCTTTGTTCTGTCAGCGGCAGTTACATTATAAGAGGTTCCCTTTCATTTTTCAAGCAGAGGTTCTGACCCGGCGGCTCAGAACTGCTGTCTGGAACTGCGGCTCAGGAGAGGGGAAGACTGGAAAGACGGATAAAATATCCCTGTTCTTCCCGGCAGACCGGGCAGCGGGGCGGTACTTCGCAGCCGGTATAAATATGACCGCAGTTCAGACAAATCCAGGATTCTTCTTTTTCAGAGGAAAACAGCCGTCCTTCTTTCATCAGTTTCGCAAAGGCGCCAAAACGGTCCCCGTGGGTTTTCTCAATGGCGGCGATGCTGTAGAAGGAAGCCGCGACTGCTGTGAAGCCCTCTTCCCGGGCGATATCGCCGAAGGTTTTATAGACGGGGTCATGCTCTTCGTATTCGTTGTGCTGGGCGGCCTTCAGCAGATCATCCATATTGGTGTAGATATCTACAGGGTAGCCTCCGTCCACATGAATGGTGGTGCCGGAGAACTGCTTCAGGTGGTCGTAAAAGATTTTGGCGTGCGCCCGTTCCTGACTGGCGGTATAGTTAAAAACCGTTTCAATGACGGGAAGCTGCATGGAACGGGCCTGCTGGGCCGCAAAGGTGTAGCGGTTGCGGGCCTGGCTCTCTCCGGCAAAGGCACGCATCAGGTTTTCGCGTGTTTCGCTTTTTTGAAATTCAACTGTCATAAAAATGCTCCTTCCTGTTTTGGGAGATAGTATGCGCAGTTTGGGGAAAATCTATCAGAAAATTTGGTTACAATTTGTTTACAACTTGGATAAGAAAAGGCTATACCTGTAGGCTATCCTTATGAAAAGGCTGTGGGCAGACAGGAAGCCGCGAGCCCGTATAGTATGTATAATTGTATAATACAGTAGAAAGAATGCCCTTCCCCAATGCGCTGGGAAAGGGTATGAGGGGGAAAACGAATTTGGAAAAACGAAAAATTCTTGTCATCGAGGACGAAAAACCGATCGCGGAGATTTTGAAATATGGCTTTGAAAAGGAAGGTTTTGAAGTATTCTGTTCCGGTACAGGGGCAGAGGGCCTCAAGGCCGCAGAGGAAAGACAGCCGAATCTGGTGCTTCTGGACTGGATGCTGCCGGATATCGCGGGCGTGGATGTCTGCAGGCTTCTGACGGAGAGAGAAAATGTTCCCATCCTGATGCTTACAGCCCGCAGCAATGTGGAGGACAAGCTGTATGGGCTGGAATCCGGGGCAGACGATTACGTAACCAAGCCTTTTGACCTGAGAGAGGTGGTAGCGCGGGTACACACCATTTTGAGGCGGTTTGAGAAGGTACAGGAGAGCAGGAGAACAGAAGAAGCTTCCTGCTGTTCCATCGCAGTGTCGGAAGAAGAACATACGGTTCTGCGGGACGGACGGCCCGTGGAGCTGACTCCCAAGGAATTTGATCTGCTTTTGTTTTTTGTAAAGCATCCCCGCCAGGTATTTACAAGGAGCGCCCTTCTGGATCAGATCTGGGGCTTTGATTATCTGGGAGATACGCGGACGGTGGATATTCACATTCAGCGGCTCCGCCGCAAGGCAGATTTGGGTGAACAGCTGGTGACGGTTTTCGGAGTGGGGTATAAATATGTTCCCTGAAAGAATACAGGAGCAGCAGGGCGGGAAACCGAAGAGGGATATGGAGCGGCAGACCGTGGAAAAGGGTGGAATCTGGTTCGGACTTCGCGCCCAGACGCTCTGCGGCCTGCTGGCTATCTTTGCCCTGAGCGCCCTGATTCTTTCCTGGATGGCCAGCCGGCAGCTGGCTGCGAACCGTGAGGAGCAGATTGCCAGAGAGCTTTCGGTAATTCGTGAGAATACAGAGGTTTATGTACGGCAGCTGCTGATCTTGAACGAAGCCAACAATGACGAAGAAAGCTTTCGGTCTCTGGCAGAAGATATAGCGCTGGAGCTGGAAGGCAGCGGCACGGAATTACTGGCGGTCTGCTCCCGGAAGGGAGAAATGCTGGCTGGTTCCCTTCAGAGCGGCTCATCAGAAGGGATGTCCTGGGAACATCTGTGGGCCAGGGGAAGAGATCTGGCGGAAGCGGTGGATGGAAATGCGGCGTTTACGCTGGTGTATGAGGAAGAAGGAGTTCTTACGGTGCTGTTTTCCATGCCGGTGTCGGTGGAAGGGAAAACCATGGGAATTATCCGCAGCGCGATGGATTACAGCGCGCTCTGGCAGCAGGGAAGACAGATGGAAAGGACAATTCTGCGGGCGGCAGCCATTGTATTTCTGGCGGCGTTTTTTCTCATTGCGCTGTTCCTGAACCGGGCATTGAAGCCTGTCGGGCGGCTGGCCAAGGTATCGCGGCAGATGACCCTCGATCTGCGGCAGGAGCAGATCAATACAGAGCTTCTCGCGGATCTGGCGGATTCCGGGCGAAGGGATGAGATCGGGGAACTGTCCCGGGATTTCAGCGCCATGCTGAGCCAGACCGGACGCTATATCAGCAGGGTCCAGGAGGATCGGGACCATATCCGGGCGCTGATGGAAAGCCGGCAGGAATTCTACAATAATGTAACGCATGAGCTGAAGACCCCGCTGACTACGATTCAGGGCTATGCCCAGCTGATTGAAGCGGATGGGGGAGAAGATCCGGAGCTGCTCACGAAAGGCATCGGACATATCCTTCATGAGAGCACGCGGCTTCACCGCATGGTGCTGGAGCTTCTGGAAATGGCGGATAAGGGCATGGCGGAGGAACCTGTGTCTGTGGACATGAACCGGCTGATCCGGAGTGTGGCAGAGGCGATGGAAATCAAGGCGAACCGCTACGGCTGTTCCATAAAGCTCCGCCTGGAGGAAAATCTGAGGGTATCCGGTGTCGAAGAACGGCTGCGCCAGATCTTTATCAACCTGCTCGACAATGCGGTGAAATACGGAGAAACAGGAGAACGAATCCGCGTTATGGGGCAGAGAAGAAGAGAAGGCGTCCGGTTCTGTGTGGAAAACAAAGCTGACAGAGCATTTGAGGCGGCAGAGCTTGAGAGTGTTTTCGAACCATTTTACAGAAAAGACAAGGAGTATTCCAGAGAACAGGGAAGCGCAGGTCTGGGCCTTTCGATCTGCAGGAAGATTGTGACGGAGCATGGAGGGCGTATATGGGCGGAAAACGCGCCGGACAGCAGGGTGAGATTTTGCGTGTTTTTTCCGGAGAAGGAGGACCAGGATGAGAGCTAAAACGGTATGGACAGCGTGGCTCTGCGCGCTCTGCCTGTTGCTGGGCGGCTGCGGAACGGCGCCTCAGACGAAGACTATACTTCTTCCGGAGGAGGAGACGGAAACGGCCGATCCGGCATATACGAAAGGACAGGACTACACAGTACATAAGATTTACAGCAGAGAAATCAAAGACGGACTGCCGTGGCTGCCGGAAATTTATCTGGATGGAGAGCACGGCTTCCGTTACTGGTCATCCGGGCAGCAGGAAGACGGCCTTTCCGCAGAGGAACAGGAGCTGTCCGGCAGTGAAGAACAGGAGAACGGGTACAGCGGGGAGAACATGGCCTGTCTGGAGACTTCTGTGGATTACCGTTATGGATTTCATGAGGAACGGGAGCTGCCGCTGGAGCCGGGAGATTCCGGCCGCCTGGCGCTGCTTCAGAAAACTGTGGCGCGGGGGCAGACAGAGGGAGAGACGGGCTGCGACGCCGTATCTCCGGATGGAAGATATGTGGTCTATATTGATGATACACAGTCGGATTCCTGGGAGCAGCTTTATCTGTTGGATACCAGGACGGGGGATGTTATGCAGCTTCTGGACGGGCGCAGAATGGAGCGCCCCAGAGAGGAATACCGGATTCTGGCGGCATGGTCGCCGGATTCAGAGGTGCTGTGCTATGGATTCTGCATGAGAGAGCTTACGGAAGAAAAAGTCCGGTTTGACGGAGATGTGCTCCATTTCAGACAGCTTTCCAGCGGGGAACATACTTTCATCGGAGCGTTTTCCTGGAATGAATCGATGGAGCTGGGAGAGCTTGCGGATATCCAGCTGTATGCAGACTGGAAAGACGGCAGGCTCCGGGCGGCGCTGGTGTACAGCTTCACTTCTGATCAGCAGAATACATCGGAAGACCTGTTCCGGGTGCAGTTTATTTTCTCGAACGATCTGGATGGAGTGAATGGATCGGAAAGTGTTGGCTGGCCCCCTTCCACAGAGATCCTGACGGACACCGCTTACGGAAAGCTCCCGGTGTATCTGGACGCAGAGCAGGATCGGGTGTATATCGCGCAGGAGAGAAGGATTTATGTATATGATGGAGCGGGAGACTATCAGGAACAGATAGAACTGGAGCCGGATACGCAGATTGCCGGTTTTCTGGTTCTGGACGATGGAAATACGGTGATTGCCGCGGAGCGGTCGTCCGGTAAGCCGGATACGGATATCTGTCTGTATCAGCGAAGCGGGGATTCTTTTGCCAGACGTACGCTTTACATGGGCTGCGGCTATGTATACTGCATGGAGTATGACGCGGATCACAACCGCCTTCTGATTGATGCCAGCAATGCGCTGGAAGAACGGGATCTTTCCTTTTATACCTGGCAGGGGATCGTGCTGGAATTCTAAGCGGCGCCGATGTACCGGAAGTACAGAGCTTCCGGTACGCTGGCGCCTGCATGGTCTGATACAGAAATGTTACAGGCGTGAGAAGTCAGCGAAACAAGTAAATGCTACACTGTCCGCAGGAATAAAGGAGGTCTGGATATGTGCGGCATTTGCGGTTTTATATGGGATGATACAGAAAGTGGAGAGGTCAGCGCGCTGCGTGGAAGATTCACGGAGAGAGCGGGGAAGGCCCCGGTTTTGGGGAGTGAAACGCGGCCTGCGGCGCTGGAGGCTATGATGAACGCGATCCATCACCGGGGGCCGGATGACGGCAGGATGTACCTGGATGACGGAGCGGCGCTGGGGTTCCGGCGGCTTGCGATCATCGATACGGCAGGCAGTGCCCAGCCCATGAAAAATGAAACGGGCAGTATCGTGCTGGTTTTTAATGGGGAAATCTATAATTATCAGGAACTGCGGGAAGAACTGATCTCTCTGGGACATCAGTTCCGGACGAAAGGCGATTCGGAAGTGCTTCTTCACGGGTATGAGGAGTGGAAAGAAAACCTGCCGGAAAGATTGAGGGGGATGTTTGCTTTTGCGGTCTGGGATGCCGGCAGGAAAGAGCTTTTTCTGGCCCGGGATTATTTTGGCATCAAACCATTGTACTATGCGCTGAGCGGAAATGTGTTTCTTTTTGCGTCAGAAATCAAGAGTATTCTGGAGTATCCGGGAGTGAAGCGGGAGCTGAACGAAGAGGCGCTGGAGCAATACCTTTCTTTTCAGTATTCTGTTCTGGAAGAGACGTTTTTCAAAGGGATTTACCGGCTGGAGCCGGGGGCCTGCCTGAAATACCGGGCCGGAAAACCCGTTCTGGAACTGCGCCGGTACTTTGTCCCGGAGCTCGCTCCGGAGCAGGAAGACGCAAGAAAAGCAGAGGAAGAGCATTGGAAAAAAGAAGTCGATAAAGTAATGCGGGACAGTGTACAGGCGCATATGCAGGCCGACGTGGAAGTGGGAGCCTTTCTGTCGGGCGGCGTGGATTCTGCCTATGTGGCAGCGCTTCTGAGCCGAGAAAACCAGGAAGGCGGAATGGAAGAGGAAAAAGAAGCGGACAAGGCTTACGGAAAGCGGGCTTATACCGTGGGCTTTGAGACGGATGGGTGCAGATATAATGAGATTTCCAAGGCAGGCCAGATCGCCGCGGAGTGCGGCCTGCGCCATAAGAGCCGTCTGATTCGGGAAAGAGAATTCTGGGAGGCGGTTCCGGAAGTTCTGTACTATCTGGATGAGCCTCTGGGAGACGCCTCGGCGGTGGCCCTGTATTTTCTGGCGAGGGAGGCGTCCCGGGAGGTAAAGGCCGTAGTGTCCGGAGAGGGAGCGGACGAGCTGTTCGGAGGTTATCAGATTTACTGTGAACCGGCGTCCCTGCGTCCTTACCAGCTGCTGCCGGAGGCTTGGAGAAAGGCTGCCGCAAAGCTGGCTGAGAGACTGCCGGATGTGAAGGGGAAGCAGTTTCTGATAAGGGGAAGCCTCGGCGTAGAGGAGCGCTTTATCGGGAACGCCCGCATCTTTTCCTATGAGGAACGGCGGAAAATTCTGAAAAAGCCCACGCAGGCAGTGCCGCCTGCCAGGCTCCTGGAAAAAGACTATGAGCGGACAAAGGGAATGCGTGACGCAGACCGCATGCAGGAAATTGATCTGCGCCGGTGGCTGGCCGGAGATATTCTGATGAAAGCGGACCGGATGAGCATGGCCCATTCCCTGGAGCTGCGGGTGCCTTTTCTGGACCGGGAGGTCTTTGCCCTTGCCCGCCGGCTGCCGGGCAGCCAGAAGCAGCGCGGCCGGACCACGAAACGCATTCTGCGCCGGGCTGCCGCTGCTTATCTGAATGCGGATGCGGCGGAGAGGCCAAAGCTTGGCTTTCCGGTGCCTATTCGTGTCTGGCTCCGCGGGGATGACGCCCAGGAACGACTTCGGACTGCCTTCAGGGGTCCGGCAGCGCGGAAATACTTTCACAGGGAGGAGCTTCTGCGTCTTCTGGAAGAGCATCGGAACGGGCGAAGGGATAACAGCCGCAGGCTCTGGACCGTGTACGTGTTTTGTGTGTGGTATGATATTTATTTCCGCGGGCAGTGAGCCAGGAGGAGGCGGCCCAGGCCGCCCCCTTAACTTTGCACCTGCGCGTCCATTTGGCGAACGCCGCGGAGCATATATTTTTGCCGGGGGTGGAAATCAGAAGGAATTTTCAGACATGAAAAAACCTCTGAAACTCAGAGGTTTTTGAGAGCGATAGACGGGACTCGAACCCGCGGTCTCGACCTTGGCAAGGTCGCGCGTTACCAACTACGCCACTATCGCATATTCTGTTATTTCTCTTGTGTCTTGCTGTTTTGCATCAGCGACATGTTGTATAATACATGAAATGGATTCATTTGTCAACAGTTTTTCTAAAAAAATTTAAAAAAAATTTTCTGCAAATATTATCCTGATATTTACAGAAATTCCAGGAAGTATTTCGTCTTGTAAATATGCCCGGAATTCCCTATAATGGAAAGAAGGCAGTTATGCAGTGCAGATGGGATTCCTTGCAGATGAGGCCGTAAGAAAGTAATTAGAAAAATATAAATGGGGAGGCTTGAAGGGAAATGAGCTATGCGGATCAGATATTTATAGACATGTGCCGGGACATTATTGAAAACGGAACCAGCACAGAAGGAGAAAAGGTGCGTCCCAAATGGGAGGATGGAAGCTTTGCCTATACGATCAAACGGTTTGGCGTGGTGAACCGTTACGATCTCTCAAAAGAATTTCCGGCTCTGACCCTGCGCAGAACAGGGCTTAAGAGCTGTATGGACGAGATCCTGTGGATTTATCAGAAAAAATCGAACAATATTCATGATCTGAACAGCCATATCTGGGACGAATGGGCGGACGAGACAGGTTCCATCGGAAAGGCCTACGGCTATCAGATCGGAGTGAAGAGTCATTATAAAGAGGGCGATATGGACCAGATGGACCGGGTGCTCTTTGACCTGAAGCAGAATCCCTACAGCCGCCGGATTATGACGAATACTTATGTGTTCGCGGATTTGAGTGAGATGCACCTCTATCCCTGCGCTTACAGCGTGACTTATAATGTGACGAAGCGTCCGGGAGAGGACCGGCTGGTCCTGAACATGATTCTGAACCAGCGCTCCCAGGATGTGCTGGCGGCCAACAACTGGAATGTGTGCCAGTACGCGATTTTGCTGATGATGGTGGCGCAGGTCAGCGGTATGGTGCCCGGAGAGCTGGTGCATGTGATTGCGGACGCGCATATTTATGACAGGCATGTGGATATCATCAAAGAACTGATTTCCCGTCCTGCGTATCCGGCGCCCAGGGTTTCGCTGAATCCGGAGGTGAAAGATTTCTATCAGTTTACCACGCAGGATCTGATCGTGGAAGACTACGTGACGGGACCGCAGATTAAAAATATTCCAATTGCAGTGTAAAGGAGAACAGACGAAGATGAATCTGATTGTAAATGTGGACAAAAACTGGGCTATCGGCTATAAGGGAAAGCTGCTTGTGAGCATTCCGGAGGATATGAAGTTTTTCCGTTCAGAGACTACGGGGAAGGTGGTGGTTCTGGGACGAAAGACCCTTGCGACCTTTCCGGGAGGTCTGCCTTTAAAGAACAGAACGAATATCATTCTGACCCGCAATGAAGATTTTACAGTGAAGGATGCCGTAGTCTGCCATTCCGTGGAGGAGACTCTGGAGGAATTGAAAAAATACCCTTCCGAAGATATCTATATCATCGGAGGGGATACCATTTACAGGCAGTTCCTGCCCTTCTGCGACGTGGCTCATGTGACGCGGACGGAGCATGCTTACGACGCGGATGCCTGGTTCCCCAATCTGGACGAAGATCCGGAGTGGGAGCTGACAGGCCAGAGTGAGGAAAAGACCTATTTTGACCTGGAGTTTACCTTCTGCCGATACGAGCGGAAGAAAAAGGATTTCTGATTGCGCAATGAAAAAAAGTGATCTATAATGAGACAAAAGCCGCCGGCAGACGGCAGATTTTAGGAGGAGACAGGTTATGGAGAAAAAGAATATTGACTGGGCAAACCTTGGATTCGGCTATATCCAGACGGACAAGCGGTATGTATCCAATTATAAGAACGGAGCCTGGGATGAAGGCGGACTGACCGATGACGCCACTGTAGTGATTAATGAGTGCGCCGGCGTGCTGCAGTATGCGCAGACCGTGTTTGAAGGTCTGAAAGCTTACACGACAGAAGACGGTCATATCGTGACCTTCCGTCCGGATCTGAACGCAGAGCGTCTGGAGCAGTCCGCGAAGCGTCTGGAGATGCCTGTATTTCCGAAGGAGCGTTTTATTGACGCTGTGACACAGGTAGTAAAGGCGAACGCTGCCTATGTACCGCCCTACGGCACAGGAGCGACCCTGTATATCCGTCCGTATCTGTTCGGAACCAATCCTGTCATTGGCGTGAAGCCTGCGGACGAGTATCAGTTCCGTATGTTCTGTACTCCGGTAGGCCCTTACTTCAAGGGCGGCGCAAAGCCGATTACCATCTGCGTATCTGATTTTGACCGCGCGGCGCCTCACGGCACAGGCCATATCAAGGCGGGCCTCAATTACGCCATGAGTATGCATGCAATCATGGAAGCCCACCGCAACGGTTTTGACGAAAATATGTATCTGGACGCGGCGACCAGAACAAAGGTAGAGGAGACAGGTGGAGCCAACTTCCTGTTTGTGACGAAGGACGGCAAGGTGGTAACTCCGAAGTCTGACAGCATTCTGCCCTCTATCACCCGCCGTTCTCTGATTTATGTGGCAGGAGAGTATCTGGGTCTGGAAGTAGAGGAGAGAGAGGTATTCTTCGATGAGGTGAAGGATTTTGCCGAGTGCGGTCTGTGTGGAACCGCGGCTGTTATCTCTCCGGTAGGAAAGATCGTGGATCATGGCAGAGAAATCTGCATGCCCAGCGGCATGGAGAAGATGGGACCGGTGATCCAGAAGCTGTACGATACACTGACAGGAATTCAGATGGGACGCATTGAGGCTCCGAAAGGCTGGATTCATGTAGTAGAGTAAGACTGCTTTGCCGGAGTTGTCCGGCAGAGACAGGACTATTCCTGAAAAACCGTTATGAAAAAAGAAGCATGAAAAATACCCCGTGGCAGGCAGAGGACGCATATTTGCGCCGGTCTTTTGCTTCCTTCGGGGTATTTTGTCTGATTTTTAGCTCTTGCAGACCGGGCAGCAAGAACGTATAATGATAAGTAGCCTGAAGGTATGTACAGATTTTCGGAGGAAGAGAATGGCAAACAGAGGAAAGAAGAGGAGAATACTCTCCTATCTGCTCAGTTATGATACGAACCTGATCGTGGCAGTCATTTTTCTGATTGTCTTCGGCCTTATTATGATATACAGTGCCAGCTATTATACAGCCAGTATGAGACAGTCCTACAATTATGATCCTACGTTTCTTTTAAAGAGCCAGCTGAAATACAGCATTGTCGGCCTTTTTGTGATGCTGCTGGTGGCGAACATCAACTACCGGACCTGGCGGTATTTCGCGGTGCTGGGCCTTTTTGGTTCCGCGCTGCTGATTCTGCTGCTGATGGTGCCGGGGCTGGGCGTTACGGTAAAGGGCGCTACCAGATGGCTCCGGATTCCGGGGTTGGGACAGTTTCAGGTGGCAGAGCCGGTAAAGGTGGCCATGATTATCTTTTCGGCGGCTTTTATCTGTAAATTTGCGTCATCCTTAAATAACCTGAGGACTTTTATTAAGGTCATGATCCCTACAGCAGTGATTTCCGTCATGATTCTGGAAATCAGCAATAATATGAGTACGGCGGTGATTGTGTTTGGCATCAGCTTTCTGATGGCCTTTATGGTATATCCGAAATATTATCCCTTTGTCATCATGGCGGCGGTGGGAGCCGTCTTTGTGGTGGGAGTCATTTATTACACAATGGAATACGCGGATTCGGATTCCGCCTTCCGTATCGCCCGGATTCAGGCATGGCTGGACCCCTATTCCTACGAGTCGGACACAGCTTACCAGGCGCTGCAGGCGCTGTACGCCATCGGTTCCGGCGGTCTCTTCGGAAAAGGCCTGGGCAACAGCATCCAGAAGCTGGGAGCGATCCCGGAGGCCTACAACGATATGATCTTTGCGATTGTCTGCGAGGAGCTGGGAATCTTCGGAGCCGGACTGGTGATCCTGATGTTTATCTATCTGCTGTACCGGCTTTACAGCGTGGCCCAGCAGGCCGAGGATCTGTTCGGAAGGCTGCTGACCATCGGGGTCTTTTCCCATGTGGCCCTGCAGGTGATTCTGAATCTGATGGTGGTGACCAGCCTGTTTCCCACGACAGGCGTGACTCTGCCTTTCTTCAGTTATGGAGGGACGGCTACCGTATTTCTCCTGGTGGAGATTGGAATGGTACTGAATGTGGAAAAAGAAAGCCGCTTTAAGAGAGAGCGGGAAATGAGGGAGGCCAGACTGGAATGAGAGAACATACAAAGGTAATCCGAATCGGGGACAGAGTTATCGGCGGAGGAAATCCGGTGCTGATTCAGTCCATGACAAACACGAAGACAGAAGATGTAAAGGCGACTGTGGAGCAGATTCAGGCGCTGACGGCCGCGGGCTGTGATATTATCCGCTGCGCGGTGCCGACGATGGAAGCGGCGGAGGCGCTGTCGGAGATTAAAAAGCAGATTACGATCCCGCTGGTGGCGGATATTCATTTTGATTACCGTCTGGCCATTGCCGCCATGGAACACGGAGCGGACAAGATCCGCATCAATCCGGGAAATATCGGAAGCCGGGACAGAGTACAGGCAGTCGTTGATGTGGCGAAGGAGCGCCAGATTCCGATCCGGGTGGGCGTGAACAGCGGTTCTCTGGAAAAGGAACTGGTGGAAAAATATCACGGGGTAACGGCGGAAGGAATTGTGGAGAGCGCCCTCGACAAGGTGCATCTCATCGAGGATATGGGATATGACCAGCTGGTGATCAGCATCAAGTCTTCGGATGTGCTGATGTGCGCCCGGGCTCACGAGCTGATTGCGGATAAGACGGATTATCCCCTCCATGTGGGAATCACGGAAGCGGGAACCCTGTTTTCCGGAAACATCAAGTCTGCGGTGGGCCTTGGAATCATTCTTTATCAGGGAATCGGCGATACGATCCGGGTATCCCTCACCGGCGATCCGCTGGAGGAAGTGCGCTCCGCAAAACGGATTCTCAAGACGCTGGGGCTGCGCAAAGGAGGCATTGAGGTGGTGTCATGTCCCACCTGCGGACGGACGCAGATCGATCTGATCGGTCTTGCAAACCGGGTGGAGCGCATGGTAGAGGATATCCCGCTGGATATTAAGGTAGCTGTCATGGGCTGTGTGGTGAACGGCCCCGGAGAGGCAAAGGAAGCGGATATTGGCATTGCCGGAGGCGTGGGAACAGGTCTTCTGATTAAGAAAGGCGAGATTGTAAAGAAGCTTCCGGAGGACGAGCTTCTGGACGCCCTGCGCTATGAACTGCTGCATTGGAATGAGGAGTAAATCTATATGACCAAAATGTTCGCGGAGGTATTTCCGCCCCTTGACCTGGAGCAGGGACTTCTGGACCTGCTTGGCCAGGTGCGGGTGGAAAAGGTGACCTCAAACCGGGCGAAAAATTTCATACAGGTCTATCTTGTAAGTGGAAAGCTGATCCATAAGGAGCAGCTTTTTCATCTTGAGCGCGTTTTGAAAAAGCAGCTGTTTGGCAGAACGGAGGTAGAACTGAAAATTCTGGAGCGCTATGAGCTTTCGGGCCAGTATACGCCGGAAAAGCTTCTGGAGCTTTATAAGGACAGCATTCTTTATGAGCTGAAGCATTACAGCATTCTGGAGTATAATCTGTTCCGGGGAGCGAAGATTTCCTTTCCGGAGGAGCATGTCATGCGGATGGAGCTTCCGAAGACCACGCTGGGAGAAGATGCGGCTGATGAGCTGATCCGGGTGCTCTATAAGATTTTTACGGAGCGGTGCGGCATGGATCTGCGGATTCAGACAGAGTTCGTGGATCGTGAGGATGACGAGAAAAAGAAGAAAGGCCGGATTGACATCGACAGGCAGGCGGCAAGGCTGATCGAGACTATGATCCAGTTTCAGCAGACCGCGGGTCAGAATGGGGACGCAGCGGCAGAAGGGCAGCCGGAAGAGGCTTCTGTCCGTGCGCAGAAGAAGGCAGAAGGAGCAAAGCAGACAGGGGCTCAGAAAAAAGAGGCTCCGAAAAAATCCGGAGAAAAAAAGGGCTATGGAAGCTTTGGACAGAGCGAATACGCGTATGGAAAGCATTTAAAGAGCCCGAATGCCCGTTTCCGCAGCGGAAAAAGCAATAATCCGGACGTGTTGTTCGGCCGTGATTTTGACGATTCTGAGATACTAGATCTGGTGCAGCTGGTGGGTGAGATGGGCGAGGTCGTAATCCATGGACAGATCACAGGCTGGGACGAGCGGGAAATCCGGGGAGGAAGGACGATTGTCACGCTCACCGTGACGGATTACACGGATACCATCCGGGTGAAGCTTTTCGCAAGGGACGCGGAGGAGCTTGCAAATCTGCAGGAAAAAGTCAAAAAAGGAGCGTTTGTGCGCATTAAGGGACTGTCTGCCCAGGACCGGTTTGACAATGAGCTGACCATAGGCTCTGTCACAGGCATCAAGAAGTCCTCCGATTTCCGTACCCCCCGGATGGACAACAGCGAGATGAAAAGAGTGGAGCTTCACTGCCACACGAAAATGAGCGATATGGACGGCGTCTCCGACGTGAAGGATATCATCAAACGGGCAAAGTCCTGGGGACATAAGGCCATTGCCGTGACTGATCACGGCGTGGTGCAGGCGTATCCGGATGCCAGCCACAGTCTGGATAAGGGAGATTCGTTTAAGGTGATCTACGGCCTGGAGGGCTATCTGGTAGACGATATGAAGGATATCGTGGAGGACGCCAGAGGACAGAGCCTGGATGACCCTTACGTGGTCTTTGATATTGAGACCACAGGCTTCAGCGCGGAGAATGACCGGATTATCGAGATCGGAGCCGTCCGTGTGGAAAAAGGCCAGATCACGGATAAATTCAGCGTTTTCGTGAATCCGCAGACGCCGATTCCCTTTGAAATCGAGAAGCTGACCGGCATCAATGACGAGATGGTCATGGGAGAGCCTACGATTGAGGAAATTCTGCCCCGGTTTCTGAAGTTCTGCGAGGGAGCCGTCATGGTGGCCCACAATGCCGGCTTTGACATGAGTTTTATCCGGAAGAACAGCGAACGTCAGGGGCTTCCCTGCGTCTTTACGGTGGTGGATACGGTGGCCCTGGCTCGTGTGCTGCTGCCGCAGCTGAACCGCTATAAGCTGGATACGGTGGCGAAAGCCCTGAATGTTTCGCTGGAGAACCATCACCGGGCTGTGGACGATGCAGGCTGTACGGCAGAGATTTTCGTAAAGTTCGTGCAGATGCTGAAAGACAGGGATATCA
>ERZ1643250.1226-NODE-1226-length-22841-cov-10.032213_pt1 | contig 22841 bp, 23 predicted proteins | sample MGYA00579262_ERZ1643250 | MGnify/ENA primary metagenome ERZ1643250 (study PRJEB29033, sample SAMEA4952265) | chicken gut metagenome | biome: Broiler Chicken; feature: Gastrointestinal Tract; material: Caecum | place: Ireland | collected 2018 | study: Broiler... | reverse complement strand
CGATTACAGAAGCTGTAACTGTTGCACCTTCAACAGTCGGATTACCAACGACCAGCTTGTCATTATTTACAGCGAGAACCTGGTCAAATGTATAAGTCTCTCCGGCATCTACACCAAGTTTCTCTACTTTAATGATATCGCCTTCAGCTACTTTGTACTGTTTACCACCTGTTGCTATAATCGCGTACATATGGCACCTCCTATAAACATTACTCGCCAGCTTCGGTGTCTGCAGCTGTTGCAGAACTTATAAAACCTCGCTGTGCGGCATACTAGTGTAGTATAGCATACGAATTTTTATCCAGTCAATACTTTTCCGGTAAATTTTTCAGTTTTTCATAACAATATTCGATGATACTCCGACGGGTTACGATCCCGATAAATTTTTTCTGGTCATCTACCACCGGTACAAAGTTCTGATCCATTGATTTTCGGATCAGATCTTCCATATCAGAGTCTGCAGAAACAGGAGCATAATCTGCTTTCCTCGGAAAATCCTGGATGAATATATTCTCGGCCTCTTTCAGATTCAGATTTGTGTAGCGCTTGATCCCCCAGAGAAGATCGCCTTCCGTGATCGTTCCGACATACTCTCCTGCCTTGTTTAACATAGGAATAGAAGCATATTTGTGATATTCCATTGTCTCGAGGACCTGACGCAGGGTGCCGTAGTCATACACATAAGCAACTTCGCTTTTCGGTTTTAAAAAGAACAGGATATTCATTTTAAATGTCTCTCGCCTTTCCTAGATCTGGGTAAGAACAAAAATCTCATACAGTGCACGTATTGCAGCCTTGAAATCTTCGTGTCTTACACCGATGATAATGTTCAGCTCACTGGAACCCTGATCGATCATCTTAACATTGATATGCGCGTGAGCCAGTGCGGAAAAGATCCTACCGGCAGTACCTCTTGTTGACTTCATGCCGCGGCCCACAACCGCAATCAGTGCAAGGTCAGATTCAAGTTCAATGTGATCCGGGTTTACAGTCTTGCTGATATCGGAAAGGATTTTCTGCTCCTTTTCTTCAAAAGAGTCTTTGTGTACAAAGATAGACATTGTGTCTATACCGGACGGCATATGCTCGATCGATACTCCATTGTCCTCAAATACCTGAAGTACTTTCCGGCAGAATCCGACTTCCGAATTCATCATCGCTTTTTCGACCGTTATCGCGGCAAAACCGTCTGTACCTGCAATACCTGTGATCGTATACCTCGGCTGACGGCAGGTGTTCTCGACAATAAGTGTGCCTTTATCTTCCGGTTTGTTTGTATTCCGGATGTTGATCGGAATACCAGCTTTACGTACCGGGAAGATCGCATCTTCGTGGAGTACACTGGCGCCCATGTAAGACAGCTCACGCAGCTCTTTGTATGTGATCGTCTCGATGGACTTCGGGTTTTTGACGATCCTCGGGTCTGCGATCAGGAAGCCGGATACGTCTGTCCAGTTCTCATAGAGATCTGCGCCAACGGCAAGTGCCACGAGAGAACCCGTGATATCAGATCCTCCGCGGGAGAATGTCACGACTTCCCCGCTCTCTTTCGCTCCGTAGAATCCAGGGATCACAGCCGTATGCATATCCTTCAGCTTCGCAGAGAGAAGCTCATTTGTAATGTCCGCATTAAATGAACCGTCATTATCAAAACGTACGACTTCTGCTGCGTCGACAAAATCAAAGCCCAGATATGCAGCCATGATCTTTCCGTTCAGAAACTCGCCGCGTGACGCCGCATAATCCTGTCCGGCCTGATTACTGAAATCTTCGCGGATCTTTTCAAAATCGCTTTCCAGTGAAAAGGAAAGATTCAGTCCGTCGATGATCTCCTGATAGCGCTCTTTGATCTGCTCAAGCTGTTCTGTGAAATCTGAGCCGTTGACAGCTGCCTCATAACAGGCATAAAGCATATCTGTCACTTTGATATCACTGGCAAAACGCTTTCCCGGAGCTGACGGTACTACATATCTTCTGGATTCGTCCTCGCTGATGATGGCGCCGACCTTTTTGAACTGATCAGCGTTAGCCAGAGAACTTCCGCCGAACTTAACCACTTTCTTCATTTCTTTCATTTCCTCCAAACGTGTCTCTTCATTATAATATAATAATCTGTCATTCTCGAAACAGTCCGTCCCGCTTCATATGCAGAAATTCATATATCTGATGTCTGCTGCTCCTTATGCGGGCACTCTCGATTCAATATTATAACGCCGTATTCCCGGGTTGTAAACGAAAAAATGTGAAAAATTCAGCCATTCCTTATTATAAGTGGTATGGCTGAATTTCTTGTCTTTCTTTTACTGCAGCTCCTCTTCGTACAGGGGGCGGCGGATCTTTTTTCTGGTGACTTCTACAAGGCCGAGCGCTGTCATATCCACAAGGGTGGTCTGGATCGGGTCCTGTGCAAGAAAGTATTTGAACTCGTGCAGGAGTTTCCGGGTGTTTTCCTCCTCTTTCTGGTTGATAAAATCTACAATGATAATACCGGACAGATTGCGCAGGCGGATCTGGCGTGCCGCTTCTCTGGCTGCCTCAAGATTTACTTTCAGGGCCCCTTCCTCACTGTCTTTTTTAGATGTGTTCTTTCCTGAATTTACGTCGATCACAGTCAGCGCCTCTGTAGGCTGGATAATAAGATATCCGCCGGTTTTCAGCCAGGCCCGTTCCGCGAGCGCTTTGTCAAGTATCGACCGGGTGCTGTAAAGTTTATCAAGAGGAAAAGACGGATCATCATACAGCTTCAAAAGTCCGAGCTTTTCCGGAAGTTCTGATTGAAAGTATAAACGTATACGTGTATACAAATCTTTATCTCCGACAATGATCGCTTCCATACCGTCCATATATACATTTTTCAGGTCAGCTATATATGACGGCGGGGCTGATTTCAGACAGGAAAAACATACTCTTGTCCGGGCTGCCTGGATCAGGCTGGAATATTCTTCTCTCAGAGCATTGATCTCGTCCGCTACATCTTGAAACAAAGCATCCTTTGCGTTGGTGCGGACGATGATGCCGAAATCATCATTCTGAAGTCCGCTCAGTTCTTTTTTATATGTTTCCCTCAGAGACTTTGGGATCTTTGAGGAAACGCCGATCCGTGTGTTTCCGTGAGTCAGCACGGCATATCTGCCGGTAAAGCTCAGATTGCTGGTCACAGTAGGTGCTTTTGTCTTGATCGCTTCGCGGCTGATCTGCACGACCAGTTCATCGCCGATGCATAAGGTCTTTTTTCCTGATTTGCGGGTAAATACAGCACTGGCTGCATCTTTCATATCGTAGTAGCAGTTAACGCCTTTCTCGATTTCGATAAATGCTGCACCGATATTGGGGACGATATTACTTACTTTTCCGATGTAGATGTCACCCAGCCGGTGCCTGTCCGCGTCTCCGCCGGACGCCGGGGTACTGTGGATCTCCACAATATCGTCATTCTCGATGAAATAAGTTCTTATCTTATCGTCCCTTTTTTCAATCAGGAGTTTTCGTTTCAATGGATTTCACCTCCGAGAGATTCCAGCGTGACAAGATTTCTTTTTTCGTCTTTTCCTGTATCTGCATACATTTCAAGCCGTCTGTAGGTAAATGACTGTGCGCTTAAAGCATGGGAGGATTCGGAGACTTCTTCTCTTTCCTCCGGTTTATCCGAAATGTTTCCGGTATATTTCAGAAATGTATCCATGATCAGATCAGGCTTTAAGTTCTCACTGCTCCCTGCAGCAACACGTAGAAAGATCGAGTCTCCGCGGAATTCCCAGTCATAGATCAGCGGGCGCAGATCGACTTCTCTCTCACTGCGTTTTGTCTGTTTCATGACGCGGATCTCGTTCTGTTCCATAAAATTGTTAAACTGATCTTTCCAGTCGGAAGAAAGGCTGTCTTCTGCGGAGCCGGCATCCGGCAGGATCTCCTGTTTCGGCGCAACAAGATAATCTGCGGCAGCGAGGATCGTCATACCGGTCATTTTTTTCTCTTCTGCAATCTGAAGGAAACTTAATACTTCAATCCCTTCCACGCCGGCTTCATTCATCCTGCGAACAGCTTCATTGCTCGCAATTGGCTCAGTGAGCTCGATATCCAGATATTCGCCGTCGCTCTCAAGACCGATCCCGAGAGGACTGGCGAACGACATGATCATATGAGGGCTGAATCCGCCGGTAAATGCGATCGGGATTCCTGCCCTGCGCATTACTTTCTGGAAATAGCGCATTACGTCAAGGTGTCCGATAAACTTCAAGACGCCGTATTTTCTGAATTTAATTCTTGCCTTCATAGCAGACACCTCCTCCAAAGCCTGCTGCCCCGCAGCCGGAACACTTCTCCCGGCAGTTTGGAGTTACAGTCTCATTCATTGCCCGCTCCCATTCCCGATAAAGGAAAGAGCGGCTCACGCCTATATCGATGAAGTCCCATGGGAAAATCTCGTCTTTTCCACGCTGACGTTGATTATAGAAAGAGATATCCACATTTGTATTCTCAAATGCCTTCATCCAGAGGTCGTTGCGGAACGTTTCTGTCCATGAATCAAAAAGGCAGCCCTGACGGTACGCCTCTTCAATCACAGGGGCGATCCTGCGGTCGCCTCTTGCCATGACGCCTTCGAGAACGGTGACCTGCGCGTCATGCCAGTTGTATTTCAGACTTTTGCGGTTCAACTGCTCACGGAATTCATCATTTACAATGTGCGCCCTGCGGTCATACTCTTCTGCGGTATACATGGATGCCCACTGGAACGGTGTAAATGGTTTTGGTACAAAGAAAGAAGAACTTGCCGTGATCTGACATTTTCCGTGTCGCTGTTCTTTCGGGATTTCATAATATCTGCGTGCCACCCGGTCGGAGAGTCTGGCAATCTCTTTCATGTCTTCTTCCGTCTCGGTGGGAAGCCCCAGCATGAAATAGAGCTTCACTTTTGTCCAGCCGCCTTCAAATGCCTGTCCGGCGCCGGTAATGATATCTTCTTCTGTCAGACCTTTGTTGATGACATTTCTCATACGCTGGGATCCTGCCTCGGGGGCAAATGTCAGGCTGCTTTTGCGCACGTCCTGCACCTTGCTCATGACGTCCAGAGAGAAGGCGTCGATACGGAGAGAAGGCAGAGAGATATTGATTCCCTTGTCTTTAAATTCGTCGATCAGGAAGGTTACAAGTTCATTCAGTTTCGAGTAATCACTGGAGCTTAAGGAACTGAGAGAAATCTCTTCATGTCCCGTATTTTTGAGCATTGTGCGCGCATATTCTTTCAGTGTCTCCACGCTGCGCTCTCTGGTCGGCCGGTAGATCATCCCCGCCTGACAGAAACGGCAGCCACGGATACAGCCCCGCTGGATCTCAAGCACAACCCTGTCCTGCGTGGCTTTGATATAGGGAACGACCGGCTTCATCGGATAAGACGCATCGGTCACATCCATGGCGACCTGCTTTCTCACTCTCTCAGGAGCTGCCGGATCATTGGGAATAAATGATTCGATCGTGCCGTCTGAATGGTAGGTTACATCATAAAACTGCGGTACATAGAGCCCTTCGATCCGGGCAGCCTGCCGCAGAAAATCCTTTCTAGAAGCGCCGGATTTCTTCCATTCTTTGTATGTGTCGAGAAGTTCATCGTAGACAGTCTCTCCCTCGCCGATATAAAAAATATCAAAGAATTCAGCCAGCGGCTCCGGATTGTATGCGCAGGGGCCTCCGCCGATCACAATGGGATCCTCCTCTGTCCTGTCAGCTGCGTGGAGTGGGATCTGGCTGAGATCAAGGATCTGGAGAATATTTGTATAGCACATCTCGAACTGGATCGTAATGCCGAGGAAGTCAAAATCTCGCACCGCGTCCTGTGATTCCAGCGCAAAAAGAGGGATCTTCTTTTCTTTTAATACCTTGTCCAGATCCAGCCAAGGTGAGTAGACGCGCTCACACCACGTGTCTTCCCTGCGGTTGAACATATCATAGAGAATCTGGATGCCCAGATGGGACATGCCGATCTCATAAACGTCGGGAAAACACATGGCGAAACGGATATCCACCAGATCCTTGTCTTTCATCACGGAATTGACCTCGCCGCCGATATAGCGGGCGGGCTTTTCTATGCTTAATAAAACTTCATCACTTAAGGCTAATTTACGCATTGCTCCTCCTGTTCTCTTCTGCTTTTTACGGAAGTATCCTGTGTAAGTATACACGAATCAGCCGCTTATGACAAATAAAAGTTGAATTCAAAAAGTTCATTTGTAGAGGGAACGATATAAAAGGACCGCCGAGCTTCGCATAAGTCCGGCGGTCCGATGCTCTGTTTTTATTTTACAGGATTTTTCTGCTGCTTTCTATCACTTTCTTAATCAAGCAGAAAGAATTTTTATAAAGGTAATTACAATGCTTTCCACGTCTCCATGATCGCGTCCGTATCAACTTCTTTCTCAATCTGATCGACAATAGCGTCACTGTTTACCTGCGCGATCTCCGCCTTACTCTGATCCATATACACGAAGCAGACAAAGCAGAGGATCCCGATCACCAGACGTATGTAAAATGTACCTCCGGACGGTTCCTGCTCTTCCGCGTTATTATCATACAGATTGTGATAGATTCTTCCGTATCTGGGATGTACGGCGGGAATTTCTTTTTTGTCGTCATATAGTCTGCGCGTCTGCCTCAGCAGTTCTCTGCGGCGCATTTCAGAATCATTCATATAAAACCTCAGGGGCATAAAATATGGTTAACATATTTTATGCCCCTGTATTTTTTAATAGAACTGTATAAGCTTACCGGTCTGCCAGTTCGTTTGTGATGTCTTCCCATGTGACGCCCCGTTCTACCATGAGCACCATGGCGTGGTACAGGAAGTCGGAAATCTCATATTTGATCTCTTCCGGATTCGGATTTTTGGCAGCGATCACGATCTCGGTCGCTTCCTCTCCTACTTTCTTCAAGATCTTATCAATGCCTTTCTCAAACAGATAATTTGTATAAGATCCTTCTTTTGGATGCTCTCTGCGGTCCACGATCGTATTGTATACAGACTCAAATACCTGAAGCGGGTTCTTTGCGTCGTAATCGGCCCCCACGATCGTCGTATAGAAGCAGGAACGATTTCCGGTGTGGCAGGCAGCTCCGACCTGTTCGACTTTAGCAAGCAGTGTATCTTTGTCGCAGTCGATGGCAAGTGATTTCACATACTGGAAATGTCCGGATGTCTCGCCTTTTACCCACTGGCACTTTCTGCTGCGGCTGTAATAGGTCATACGTCCTGTCTTGACTGTACTATCAAAAGCTTCTTCATTCATATACGCCATCATAAGGACCTCATTTGTCTTATGATCCTGTACAATGACCGGGATGAGTCCGTCAGAATTCAGTTTGAACTCCGAGAAGTCCAGTATACTCTCGAACGATGTCATCTTAATTCCTGCATCAGCACAGATTTCCTTAAATTCGTTGAAATCCATGTTCAGGCTGCTGATGAAGAGACCGGATACACCTTTGATGCCGTCGCATTTTAAGATTCTCAGGATCTCGCTCTGCTCCATCGTATCTGTAAGAACAACGCAAGGAAGCTTTGTAATATTCATCACAGAGTTCAGATCCAGACGGTGCATGAATACAATCTCTGTGCTGTACTCTTCTATCAGATGCTGCTGCTTAAACAGTGTGTCAAAATCATTGAGAGAAACTGCGATTCTTTCCTTTCCAAAACGTTTTGAGACTTCCTCGATCAGATCGAAGGAAAGTGGTTTGGAAAAATTGAGGATCGCACGTTTCGCCCCTGCGTAGAGGATCTTCTTCACATCCTCGGCGCGCCGTATATTTCCACCGGCGATCATAGGAATACTGATCACCCGGTTTATTTTCTTTATAAGGTCAATTGCCTCATCGTGCTCTTCATCCGATGTGGACAGATCGAAGACGATCAGTTCGTCTGCCCCTCTGTCGCAGTACTGCTTTGCAAGGGAGACGACATCGTCAGACAGCAGTGTCCTGTCATCAAACCACTGTACTGCCTTCCCGCCGTCGATAAAGATGCACGGAGTCAGTCTTTTATAGCTCATGTATATCAATTCTCCTTTTATCAGTTCTTGTTAATTCATATATACCAGTGATTGAAACGGCTTAATATCGGATTAAAGAGAGCCCTTGGTAGACCAGACTTCTTTGATCCGCGGCTCTTCGGAAACAGCCATATCGAGAGCTTTTCCGAAGGCCTTGAACAGAGCTTCCGCCATGTGATGGTTATTGCCCGGTTCCATGATCTTCAGATGAAGGTTCATGGCGGCGCTGTAGGAGACAGCGTAGAAAAATTCCCGGACCATTTCTGTGTCAAGAGTGCCAAGTGCCGGCACAGTAAATTCAGCGTCATACTTCAGATACGGGCGTCCCGACAGATCCACAGCCGAGAGCGCAAGCACTTCATCCATAGGAAGGATAAAATAACCGTATCTCTTGATCCCGGCTTTATCTCCGAGAGCTTTTGCTATTGCCTGTCCTAATACGATACCCGTATCCTCGATTGTGTGATGGCTGTCTACTTCCAGATCTCCCGTTACTTGCACGTTCAGGTCAAACAGACCATGGCGGGCAAATCCGTCCAGCATATGATCGAAGAACGGGATTCCGGTATCGATCTGATTGATTCCCTGTCCGTCCAGATTGATGGTCAGGGCGATATCTGTCTCTTTCGTTTTCCTTGTACATGTTCCGATCCTTTTTTTCATGGCAGCCTCCTTTATTCTTTTCCGTCAAATCGCACCTTGATGGAATTAGCATGGGCGGTCAGGTGTTCTGCCTCGGCAAACTTCTCGATGTCTGTGTGGATCTTCTCCAGTGCGTCTCTCGAATATGAGATGATACTGGATTTTTTGATAAAGTCATCCACGGAAAGGGGGGAGAAGAATTTGGCAGTCCCGTTTGTCGGCAGTACGTGGTTCGGTCCGGCAAAATAGTCTCCCAGCGGTTCACTGGAGTATTCTCCGATAAAGATGGCTCCTGCATTGCGGATTTTTGTCATCACTTCAAATGGATCAGCCGTTACGATCTCCATATGCTCCGATGCAATCTCGTTTGCAGCGTCAATGGCGTCATCAAGGGTATCTGCAATAAGGATATGTCCGTAGTTATCCAGTGACTTCTGGATAATCTCGCCTCGTGAGAGCTCACGGATAAAGCGTTCTGTCCAGTCAGACACCTCGTGTGCCAGTTTCTCGCTCGTTGTCACAAGGATCGCGCTTGCAAGTTCATCATGCTCAGCCTGTGAGAGCAGGTCAGCTGCAACATATCTGGGATTGGCCGTCTCGTCTGCAAGTACGAGGATCTCACTGGGGCCGGCGATGGAGTCGATGCTCACATGACCATATACTGCCTTCTTAGCAAGGGCTACATAGATATTTCCAGGGCCTACGATCTTGTCTACTTTCGGAATGCTTTCTGTACCGTAGGCAAGTGCAGCGATCGCCTGTGCGCCGCCTACTTTGTAAATGCGATCAGCTCCTGCCTCGTTTGCAGCGACAAGCGTTGTAGGAGTCACTTTTCCGTCTTTTCCCGGCGGGGTTACCATGATGATTTCTTCCACCCCTGCGACTTTGGCCGGCATGATATTCATAAGTACGGAAGAAGGATAGGCTGCTTTTCCGCCGGGTACATAGACACCGACTCTTGCCAGGGCTGTCACCTTCTGCCCCAGGATCGTCCCGTCCGGTTTGCTGTCAAACCAGCTGTACTGCATCTGTTTTGCATGGTAGGACTCAATATTTTTAAGTGCTTTCCGTATGATCCCGACCAGTTCCGGGTCTACGCTGTCATAGGCTTCTTTGATCTCTGCTTCCGTCACAAGAATATTTCCTGCATTGATCTTTGCACCATCGAATTTCTCAGTATATTCAAAGAGAGCCTGATCTCTCTTTTCTTTTACCGTATTGAGGATCTCGCGGACGCTGTCCTCATATTTCCCATAACTGTTGGGACTGCGCTTCAGAAGTGTTTCCAGCAGGTTCTTCTTTGTATTTTGATCCAGTTTTTCGATTCGCATAATTTCCCTCCTGTATCTTAAACATCTTCTCTGAGCAGTGCTCTTAAATCTGTGATCAGTTTCTTGATCCTGTCATTTTCCATCCGCATGCTGACCGGATTGACGATCATACGGGCAGACAGCGGGCATACTTCCTCAAGTACGACAAGTCCGTTTTCCTTCAATGTAGATCCGGTTTCCACGATATCCACGATCACCTCGGAGAGACCGACGATCGGCGCCAGCTCAATGGACCCGTTCATCTTGATGATCTCTACGGTCTGATGTTTTTTATTATAAAAATAGTCTTTGGCGATTTTGGGATATTTCGTGGCGACACGGATCAGTTCATGATGCTGTAAAAGCTCCGCCGCGTTCTCGTATCCACAGACACACATCCGGCATTTCCCGAATCCGAGATCGAGCACTTCATGGACTTTCCTTCCCTCTTCTACGATGGTGTCTTTTCCGACTACACCGATGTCGGCGGCTCCGTATTCTACATAAGTTGGCACATCAGGGCCTTTCGCAAGGAAGAATTTCAGTTTCAATTCTTCATTTGTAAAAATCAGTTTTCTGGACTCTTTGTCCTTCATTTCGTCACAGGTGATGCCGAGTCTCTCCAGCATCTCCAGCGTTTTGCTCGCCAGGCGCCCTTTTGTCAGGGCAAATGTCAAATATCTCATAAGTCATGCTCCTTTAATCCCGCTTCTAAATATCCGCGATCTTTTCTTCACCTGTCTTAAGATTGACCATCTCAATCTTCTCGTCATCCCGGAGATACAGGAGAGCCGATGCACCAGTCCGGCGTGCATACGCTTCAAAAATGTCTCTTTCTTCCTCTGTCTCCCGTTTGATCAGCTCGATATTCCTTCCTTTTTCCCGGAAATTGCAGGCAAGTGCGATCGCGCGTTTCTCTGTCTCCTCCGTATATACGATCAGGTTCTGATGGACGGTATCCACAGAGATTTTCTGACGGTTCAGTGCATTCATCAGTTCATCCAGGATAATGGCAAAACCGATGGACGGTGTATCCTTTCCGAATTTGGCAAGCAGATGGTCATATCGGCCGCCTCTTACGACAGCGTCGCCTGTGCCGTATGTATAGGCACGGAAGATAATACCGGTATAGTATCCATAGCTTCCGCTCATACTCAGATCAAAAGTGATATGGTCTTCCGTTCCGTAGAGCTTTAACAGCCGGTAAATCTGCTGAAGTCTTGCTACGCCAAGACGTGCGTTCAGATCTGGTGCGATCCTGAGCGCTTCATCCAGGACCTCCGGGCCCCCCACCAGTTCGGGCAGGATACGGAATGCCTCTTTTACATTTGATTTTACATTCCGACTGTCCAGAAGCTCTTCCACACCGAAGAAATTACGGTTTGTGATCAGCGTCCGTACCTCTCTGCTTTCCTCTTCCTGAAGATCAGCTGCATTCATAAGTCCCTGGATAAAATCTACGTGACCGATGCTTACCTGAAATTCTTTTAATCCGGTCTTTTTCAGCCCGTCGACTACCATGGCGATCATTTCTGCATCAGCTTCAATGGCGTCCAGGCCGATCAGCTCGGCGCCCAGCTGTGTGTTCTCCTTCAGACGTCCCTGATAGCTGGAATGATTGATAAATGTATTACCTGCGTAGCAGAGCCGGATCGGGAAATCTTCGTTTTCAAATAATGTGGCAGCCGCCCGTGCGATCGAAGGGGTGATATCCGGCCTGAGTGCAAGGATATTTCCTTCCCGGTCGAAGAATTTATAAAGCTCCTGAGTCGATGTGGAACCGATCTCTTCACGGAACACATCATAATATTCAAATGTCGGCGTCTGTATATCTTTGTAGCCGTACAGATGGAGTACGGTGTTTAACTTTTTCTGAAGTGCAAGTTTGGTTTCGCATTCTTTGTTGTATATATCCCGGACACCTTCCGGAGTGTGAAGTTTCTGTTCCATATGCTCTCCTCTTTCACTTTACTGTGCTAATACGTTAAATTTCTATGTAATTATACGGATTTTACAGGATTCTGTCAATCCCTGAAGCGAGATATCCTATTCTTCACGGCAGTCCAGATCTTTCTGGATCATGTCGAGGTACGGGATAAAGTATCCCTGTTTGAATTCCATAAACCATCCCGGATCCAGTTCGTCATAGCGAAAGCTTTTTCTTCCGCCGTTGTTTCCTCTGTTCCAGAACCTGCGGATCTGACTGTATCTCATATAGTACAGTTCATCTCTGGTACTGTAGTAGATGAGAAGGAAAGCGATGCCGCCCTGTTTCTCAAACTTCTCCATAAAGTCCACCTGATGTTCGTGAATATTCTGGAGAGGAAATGTATCGACTTTGCATTCCTTGGCATCGAAGCAGACCGGAATGCCCTGGACAGCCCCGATATAATCGACAGTACTGATCTTGTCAAAATAAGCCAGAGTAATATGCCGGTGCTCCTGATCGATCTTTACCGGTGTGATGGGGGTAGGGATCTTCTGGATCAGTGCAAGGCCCATTTCTGTATAACGTTCATTTGTATGATTGACAAATTCTTCTAATGTAGATCCTCTAAGTCCTCTTGAACCCCATGTGGCCATATAAGACAGCTCCTTTGTATCTTTTTGTCCTCACATATTTTCCGGAAAAGTTTAGGGACAGGCGCCGTGATCACTTTACCCGACAGGTCCGCAAGTGCGCCGGAACATTCAGGGATACAGAGCCTGACGGAATGCAGAAGCTGCGAGGTGAGCCCGTACACTTCACGGTATCTGTCGTTGATCTTCCGGCTGCCATATTTGTAGTCGCCGATGATGGGATGCCCCATGGAAGCCATATGCGCGCGGATCTGATGGGTTTTTCCCGTGATCAGATGAACCTCGAGCAAGGTTACGCCTTCACCGGCACAAAGCGGATGATATTCTGTCTCAATTCTTGCAGCACCTGTGTTCTCCTTTTCCGAGAAAGAAACACGGTTGGTCTGCTGGTCTTTTGTCAGAAACCCGCTGATATGTCCTCCTTTTGCTACAATCCCGGCCACCAGACAGAGATAATATTTCTTCAGGCTGCGCTCCCGAAACATGGCACTTAATTCCTGAAGTGCCGCCAGTGTCTTGCCGGCAGCTACAATCCCGCTTGTGTTGCGGTCCAGCCGGTTGCATACAGCCGGATGGAATGTATGCAGCTCTTCTTCCGTGATCTGCCGGCTCTCAAAAAGATATCCTATCACATATTCTACGAGAGAAATGTCATCTTTTGCCGCTTTCTGTGAGAGCATACCTGCAGGCTTGTTTATAAAGATCGTATTCTTGTCTTCATATAATATGTCAAGTTTTACCGGGGCAGCAATGCTTTTCTGCGACGGGCGCTTCTGTTCTGTGAATTTATCGATCGTTTCATCGGATAAGAACAGCTTTACTGTATCTCCTTCACAGAGTTTTTCCTGCCCGGAGGCTTTTTTTCCGTTAAGCGTGATATTCTTCTTACGCAGCATCTTATAGAAGAAACTTTTCGGTGCAAGAGACATGTACTTGGACAGATATTTATCCAGACGCTGTCCTGCCTCATTTGTGCGAATGATGATCTCTCTCATAACAGCTCCTCTGCTCTTAATATCAGTCGGTGCGGCAGCAGTCTGGCACCAATGCGGGCGGCTTTCATCGAAGCGCCATACACGGAGACTTCCCGCCTTTTCCTGCTGTCTTTGAGTGCCTTGTGGACAACAGCAGGAGCTTTCGCCATCGTCAGTTTTTTCAGTGGATCGGTAAGTTCACCGCTGACCTGGAAAAACTCTGTATCTACAGGACCCGGACATACCGCTGTGACGATGATGCCTCGGGAACGCAGCTCCGAGGAAAGTGCTCTCGAGAGGCTCAAGACATATGCTTTTGTGGCAGCATATACGGCGAATCCGTTCTGCGGGCAGAATGCTGCCGCGGAGGCCAGATTGATGATCCGGCTGCCCCTGCTCATCCGTGGCAGTGAAAGCTGGATCATGCGTGTCAATGCCCTGCAGTTGAGGTCGATCATATCCGGCTGAAGCTTTTTATCTTCAGATGCAATTTCAGAAAAGGTGCCGGACTTTCCGAAGCCGGCTGCATTGACCAGCATGCGGATATCAGGCTTTTTCTCTTTCAGCCCGCTGTGATACTGTCTGTACACCTGTTTTTTCAGCAGATCTCCGTCAAAGATGCGAAGAGGTACCCGGCATTCTTTTCTGAGAGATTCCAGTCGTTCTTTTCTTCTTGCGATCACCCAGATTTCATCCAGACTGCGATAAAAATATCCAGCCTGACGGACGAATTCCCTTCCCATTCCGGAGGATGCACCTGTTATAACTGCTATTTTCATAATGAACGCCTCATTTCTTTTTGTGGATATTGCGTATCGTTTTCTTCTTTTTGTGAGAGCGCGGCATCTCTGCTGTCTTCCGGTTTACGCCGCTCTTTCCGGTATGCCGGGCATTTGCCCGCCGGGAGACAGTTGTACGGTTTTCATGGCTGTGCTTCGGACGGATCAGACATTTGGGACCATAGCCTATAAGATCCATTCGTCCTGCACGTCTGAGGGCTTCCAGTACAAGATCATAAAGTTTTGGGTTCCGGTACTGGATGAGTGCTCTCTGCATCGCTTTTTCGTGCGGATTTTTCGGTATATATACCGCTTTCCCGTTCCGGGGATCGATTCCCGTATAATACATGCATGTAGACAAGGTAGATGGTGTAGGGTAAAAGTCCTGGACCTGTTCCGGCATGTACCCCAGATCTCTGCAATATTCGGCGAGTTCCACAGCTTCTTTCAAAGTGGAACCGGGATGCGAGGACATCAGATAGGGAACAAGATACTGTTTTTTCCCTATCTTCTCATTCATTTTATTAAATTCTGCTGTAAATTTCTCATATACACTGTGCTCCGGTTTTCCCATCAGGGCAAGCACAGGCTGAGCCACATGTTCCGGTGCAACTTTAAGCTGGCCGCTTACGTGATACTGGCAGAGCTCTTTTAGGAAGTCTTTCTTCTTATCTGCAAGCAGATAGTCAAACCGGATCCCGGAGCGGATGAATACTTTCTTCACTCCGGGAATCTGCCGCAGTTTTTTTAAAAGCGATACATAGTCACTGTGGTCTGCGTCAAGGTTACCGCATGGCTTTGGAAACAGACACTGGCGGTTTTGGCAGACGCCGTGCTCAAGCTGTTTGCTGCACGAGGGATGACGAAAGTTTGCAGTCGGACCTCCTACATCATGGATATATCCCTTGAAATCTTTTTCTTTTGTGATGAGTTCTGCCTCTCTGAGAAGAGAATCATGGCTTCTTACCTGCACGATCCTGCCCTGATGGAATGTAAGGGCGCAGAAACTGCATCCTCCAAAGCAGCCTCTGTTGCTTATGAGACTGAAACGGATTTCTGAAATTGCCGGTATGCCGCCTTTCTCTTCGTAGGAAGGATGATATGTCCTTGTATATGGAAGATCATAGACGTTATCCATCTCAGTGACGCTTAAAGGTTTTGCCGGCGGATTCTGCACGACATAGAGGTGATCTGAATAGGGTTCTGCCAGCCGCTTTCCGTTAAAAGCATCTGTATTGCGATACTGAGTATAGAAACTTCGGGCATAGGTTTTCTTGTCCGCTTTCAGTTCCTCATAGGACGGAAGAAATTCCGCATCGTAGATCCGGTCTCTGTCTTTGACTTTTACCACGGTGCCGTCGATGTAAGTCAATTCGCTTACCGGAATGCCGGCGTCCAGAGCGTCTGCGATCTCTACGATGGAGCGCTCTCCCATTCCATAAGAAATGATGTCGGCTCCAGAGTCCAGAAGGATGGAACGTTTCAGCCGGTCTGACCAGTAATCATAGTGCGCGAGTCTTCTTAAGCTGGCCTCGATCCCGCCGAGGATGACAGGCGTTTTTTTATATGTCTGCCGGATCAGATTACCGTAGACTACACATGCATAATCCGGCCTTTTTCCCATCTCGCCTCCGGGGGTGTAGGCATCCGTTTTTCTGCGCTTTTTTGATACGCTGTAGTGATTGACCATAGAGTCCATATTGCCTGCGGATACAAGAAAACCAAGACGGGGCTCTCCGAAGACCTGGATACTCTCCGGATCTTTCCAGTCCGGCTGGGAGATGATCCCTACCCGGTATCCGTGTGATTCCAGCACTCTGCTTATGATGGCATGCCCGAAAGACGGATGGTCTACGTAGGCATCCCCGATCACGTAGGCAAAGTCTACACTGTCCCATCCCCGCCCGATCATGTCATTTTTGTTTACCGGTAAAAAATCACTGCGTGTCACTGCTCTTTTTTGCACCTTTCATATGTATGTCTGAAAATATCATTAAAGTCATGGATAAAATAATCAGCGAGCTGTTTCTTTTCCTTTTCCAACGGTCTGGAAAATTCATCGTCCACGGCGCACACTTCCATGCCTGCGTTCTTGCCTGCCAGGATACCGTTGGGAACATCTTCAAATACGAGGCAGCAGGAGGGATCTACCTGAAGATCTTCCGCCACTTTCAGATATACGTCCGGCGCCGGCTTTCCGGCTGATACCTCACAGGCCGTGCGTACAGAATCAAAATATGGAGTGAGCCGGCGGGCATTTAATGCTGCGTCAGCGATGGTCCTGTCATTACTGGTGGCAATGCCAAGCAAGATTCCGCGTTTCTTCATATCTTCTAGAAACTCTACTGCTCCGGATTTGGGAAATACTTTTGTGGCATAAAGATGAGTCGTCATATCGCGCCACTCCTGCATTACCTGCTCCACGGTCCGGTCCAGTGTCTGAAATGTATCCACGAAATACTGTGCCGTCTCCGTGTAGCTCATTCCTTCGATATCCTTATGGAATGTGGCCGGTTCTGAGAGATGATATTTCTCCATATAGATCCGGTCTACTTCGGGCCAGATCCACATGGAGTCTACAAGAGACCCGTCCATATCAAATATTACGGCTTTCTTTCCTGTGAGCATAATCTTTCTACCTCTTCTTCTGTCAGTCTGCGGTATTCTCCCGGCTTCAGGCTTTCGTCCAGAGCAATGCTGCCCATCCGGAGACGTTTCAGATAAACAACTTCTTTCCCGACAGCCTGGAACATGCGCTTCACCTGATGGAATCTGCCCTCGCGGATCGTCAGCCGGATCTCGGAGACCTCATCCGATGTGCAGATAACAAGATCTGCCGGAAGAGTCGGTTTCTCGTCCCCGATATCCACCCCGCGGGAAAAGTTATCTACATCACTTTGCGTTACCTGCCCGTTTATCCTCGCAAAATAGACTTTGTCCACATGTTTCTTCGGTGAGAGCAGGCGGTGCGCAAGCTCCCCGTTATTGGTAATGATCAGGAGTCCTTCGGTATCTTTATCGAGCCGTCCCACCGGAAAGAGATCGTCTCTCTTTCTGTCCCTGATCAGATCGATCACTGTCGTTTCCTGGCAGTCGCTTGCAGCTGATATCACCCCTGCAGGTTTATTCAGCATAAAATATTCATATTCCTCATACGTGACAGGCTCGCCGTGAAATATGACCTTATCCTGGCCGGTATCAATCTTTACTTCCGGCCGGCAGATGGATATGCCGTTTACAACAACCTGACCGCTCCGGATCTCCTTTTTTATCTGGCTTCTTGTTCCAAGACCCATGTCTGCGAGATATTTGTCAAGTCGGATCTTCATGCTGACTGCCACCGCCATCCCGGGAGATATTTGTTCTTAAGGACCTGGCCTGCAAGCTTGCCAAATCCCAGCGGATATCCGTCTACACAGACGAGATACCAGCCCTTTTCTTTGGGAGAGACGAGATCTTCCACATCCAGAGTCTCCCCTTTCAGATATTTGATCACCCGCTCGTCGGATACAGGCAGATCGATGATCCGGGGATACTCCTCCTTCTTCAGATTCATGGCAAATGCCTGGCTGGGTTCAAATCTCTTTTTCTTCAGCTCTCCAAGAAAAAGACCTGTGCGCAGAAAACGTATCCCGTTTAAGGCAGGCAGATCTTCGGGCATATAATAGACTTTATCTGCCCGGATATCAAATCTGCCGGGATCAAATTCCCTTCGGATGTCAGCCAGGAAATCTGTAAGATCTTCCGGCAGTTTTTTTCGTCCCGTAGTGTTTTTTACATCGGAAGCTGTTAACGTATCGGAATCGGCAGCGGCGTGTTTTTGTAACAGTGCCAGAAAATGTCCTTCCCCTTTCATGCGATGGGGGAAGATACGGACTGTGCGGCTGAGGCGCTTATCTTTAGAAGCTGTCACTTCCGGCATACCGCAGGTAAAACCTTCATATCCTTCTATCTCACATACATCAAAGTCAGAATACTGCTCCAGGAGATACTCGATCGTCTGTTCATTTTCCTCTGGAGAGAATGTACAGGTCGAATACAGGATCATTCCACCGGGTTTGAGCATCTGTGCAGCCTGTGTAATGATGCTTTTCTGGATCCTGGCAAAATAGTCCGGACCGTGTTCCTCCCATGCACGGATCATCTTGCGGTCCTTTCGGAACATTCCTTCGCCGGAACATGGGGCATCGATCAGGATCTTGTCAAAATATTCAGTGAAATATGGGATCAGTTTCCCCGGCTCTTCACTTAAGACGAGAACGTTGCCGATCCCCATAAGTTCGATATTCTTTAAAAGACCTTTTGCGCGCGAATTGCTCAGGTCGTTTGCGGCAAGAACGCCGGTGCCGTTTAATCTGGCTCCAAGTTCTGTCGCTTTTCCGCCGGGAGCGGCGCAGACATCCAGCACCTTATCTCCCGGTTCGATGGGAAGCCGGTCGGCGGGCGTCATGGCACTCGGTTCCTGCAGGTAGTAAAGTCCGGCAAAGTAGTAAGGGTGTTTCGCCGGCTGGCAATTCTCACCGTCATAGTAGAAGCCGTTGTGTATCCATGGAATTTTCTCCAGCGGCCACGGGGAGATCTTCAGGAAATCTTCTACAGAGATCTTTGCGGTATTGATGCGGAGTCCATAGTGCCTCGGTTCATCAAAACAGCCGAGATAATCGCTATATTCCGCTCCGAGCAGATATTTCATCTTTTCTTCAAATGCTGATGGCAGATTCATTTCTTTTCCTCCATAGTTGATAGTATATCATTATCTGTCTTCATAGTCGATAATTTTCTCTTCTGTATATTTCAGTGCCGGATAGGGATTCACGCTGATTTCCTGCCCGCCCTTGTCTATGTAAATGCCCAGATGGAGATGCACAGGAAATTTCCCTTTGGTACCCTCTGTTGTACTATATCCGGTATCCCCCATATATCCCAGCAGGTCTCCTGCCTTTATTTCATCCCCTTCCTCAATATCCGCATAGGAATCCAGGTGGGCATAGTAGAAATAGGCGCCGTGGGGAGCGCGGATGCCGATCCGGTATCCTCCCAGCTCCAGCCATCCCTTATTCTGCACAACACCGTCAGTCATGCTCACGACGGGAAGTACACCTCGCTCGTTTTTATCCGGCATGATATCCGTCCCTTCATGTCCGCGTTCTCCCTTATATGTCCTGTCGAACATCCAGGAATCTTCAAAGGATACATTAATATTGCCACTCTGTGATAAAGCGACAGGAAAATAGACAAGATCATTCCACACAGCCTGGCAGGCACTTAAGTAATCGCTCCAGCCATCTGCCCTTTCCCAGCGTTTTCGCATCGCCAGGGCATCTTCAGGAGAAAGTGAGATATTCTGTTCTCCAAAACCACTTTCCAGCCAGTATACTGCCAGGTATTCACCGGGAGCATCAATCCCGCTGATCACCCGGGCCGTCTGTGTGTCTACAGGCTGCTCCCTGAAGCCGTCACTTAGTACAGTGTCGGCATCGAGCCTGCTGATCTCGCTCATATACCGCAGTCTGGGTATCCAGAGTGAACATGAAAAAACAAGAAGAAAAAGGAGAAAGCTGATTTTCAGGATCCGTTTCAAGAATGACTCCTTTTTCTTTTACTATATGAGCAATTCATAAAGAACATACTATCGTCATATATCTAAAATAACTATTTAAGCTATGGAACGGAGGGCGTCAATGAAACAGTTATTATCAGGTCTGCCCGTTCTCGTTCTCTTTCTGGCGATGCTGTTTTCACCAAAAGCAGTTTTTGAGGGGGCCGAAAGCGGGCTGCTTTTATGGTTTCAGGTGGTATTTCCGACGTTGTTCCCCTTTATGCTCGTATCCGGGCTGATGCTTTCGGGCGGTGGTCTTGTAGTCATATCAAGGATATTCGGCAGGCTGTTTTCCACTTTATTTGCCACATCGCCGAATGGCTCTTTTGCAGTGATCGCCGGTTTTCTGTGCGGGTATCCGATGGGCGCAAAAGTATCGGCTGATCTTGTGCGCTCCGGCAGAATTTCACGGGATGAGGGAGCATATCTGCTTTCCTTCTGCAATAATACAAGCCCGATCTTTATTATGAATTTCATTGTATGGAAAACATTTGACAGAGAAGAACTTATGATCCCAACACTGCTGATCCTGATCGGTGTTCCCGCTTTCCTCAGCCTGTTCTTCCGCAGATTTTATCTGAAGGGAAGGAAAAAATTTCCTGATCTTTCTGATAAAAAAAAGAACAATGTAAAGCTGTTGAATTTTGAAATGCTTGATTCCTGTCTGGCGGACAGTTTTGAATCCATTGTAAAAGTCGGCCTTTACATCATATTTTTTTCCATTCTGATCGCCCTGCCGGGGAAATTATCAGCCGGTCATCCGCTGCTTGCCGGGATCCTCCCCACATTGGAAATGACAAATGGCATTCTTATGATCCATAAGGCGGCTCCGGATCTGACTGTCAGCTATCCGCTCATCCTGGGACTTACTTCATTTGGCGGCTTCTGTTCTGCAGCGCAGACTAAGTGTATGTTGAAAGCTGCTTCTCTTCCGATTCTGCCTTATATCATACAAAAACTGACTGCCGCAGCGGCAGCCAGTCTGTTAGGCATTGTATATATGCATGTATTCTGAAAGAGTTTTGCGTCTGCTAATTCTGAGAACCATAGTTTGTATCGTCTTCTTCCGGAATCTCAAGCTCGGCACGATTAGAACGGACAGTGTCATAGCATTCCTGAAGGGAATTGATCAGGCCGTCGTATTTTGTTGTGTAACTGTCAAGCGTATGCCCGATGATGCTCTCGGCATTAGCAAGCAGGTCATCTGTATACTGGATCGCGCCGATACGGATAGCATTGGCATCTGATGTTGCATTGTCAATGATCTCCTGCGCCTGTGCAGTCGCCTGTGTTACGATCTCATTTGCCTGTGCATATGCCTGCTGCATGATCTCATGCTCGCTGACAAGCTCTGTGGTCTGTACCTGAGCTTCCTCGATCATGGCATCAGCCTTTGCCTTTGCATCGGCAAGTATGGCATCGCGGTTGGCGATGATCTTCTGATAACGCTTGATCTCATCCGGCGTTTTCATCCGGAGCTCTCTGAGGAGTTCGTCAAGATGCTCCTTGTTAACGATGATCTTAGTCGTAGACAGCGGCTGGAATTTACAATCTCTGTCGATGTACTCCTCGATCTCTTCGATAATCTGCTCAATACGGCTGCTCATTTGTTACACTCTCCTTTTGTACTCATCTTTTTCCTAAGTTCCACAGCCACTGCTTCCGGCACAAATTGTGAAAGATCTCCCCCAAAAGCAGCAATCTCCTTTACTGTGGTGGAACTCAAATATGAATATTCAATACTGGTAGTCAAAAACATTGTCTCAACATTTGGTTCCAGTTTATGATTGGTCTGTGACATCTGCAACTCATACTCAAAATCCGTGATCGCACGCAGTCCTCTTATGATCAGATCTGCATCCATTTTCGCTGCAAAGTCGACGAGCAGTCCGTTGAATGGAACGATCCGGACATTTTTCAGATCTTTTGTCACTTCCTCTAACATTTTAACACGTTCTTCTACAGAAAACAACGGCATTTTCGCTTTATTACACAATACACCGACGATCAGTTCGTCCACGATCTTGGAGGACCGGATGATAATATCCATATGACCGTATGTTACCGGATCAAAACTTCCCGGATAAATTGCTCTTAACATATTTCCTCAATCCCCGCTCTCTCGATAAACATATGTTTATTCGTTTTATAAATCTTTTCGCGTATGATGGAGAATCCCAGATCTTCTACATAAGAAAAATCCGTCTCCTTTGATGCCTCGACGATGATCGTTGTGTCATCATACACAAGATCCGAACCTGACAGATACTCGAGCACTTTCTTTTCCAGTCCCCGGTCGTATGGCGGGTCCATAAAAATAATATCAAATATCTTTTCGCCCTCGAGCCGGTACAGTGCGTTCATGACATCGGCAGTCATAGTTGCAGCCCTGGATTCGAGACGTGTGAATCTGAGGTTGTCTTTGATACAGCGCATTGCTTTCGGATTGTTCTCAACAAATACCGCCTCTTTTGCACCACGGCTTAATGCTTCAATCCCGATCCCGCCGCTGCCGCTGAACAGATCCAGAAAGATGCTGTCATATATGGTCGGACCAATGATATTGAATAATGTCTCTTTGATCCGGTCTGTTGTAGGTCTTGTATCCAGCCCTTCCAGAGTCTTTAATTTCAGACTTCTTGCGCTGCCGGCGATCACTCTCATAAAATGCCACCCCGTTTCCTGATATGCTGAATTTTAGCAGAAAAAAGCGCCCAGGTCAATCCCGGACGCTTTTCTCTTAATCTGCAGTAATGTCAGATGCTATTTGCCTGCCATCTGTTTTTCCTGCTGCTCGATCATTTTCTTGACCATATATCCGCCGACAGATCCGTTCTGCTTGGAAGTAAGGTCGCCGTTGTAACCGTCAGATAACGGTACCCCCAGCTCATTGGCCACTTCGTACTTGAATTTGTCCA
>ERZ1643250.1221-NODE-1221-length-22901-cov-13.029152_pt1 | contig 22901 bp, 24 predicted proteins | sample MGYA00579262_ERZ1643250 | MGnify/ENA primary metagenome ERZ1643250 (study PRJEB29033, sample SAMEA4952265) | chicken gut metagenome | biome: Broiler Chicken; feature: Gastrointestinal Tract; material: Caecum | place: Ireland | collected 2018 | study: Broiler... | reverse complement strand
AAGAAAATCTGCTATAATAAAATCAGGGAAAGGCGGATAAAACGGTATGGCAGAAAGTAAGAAAATAAAAGCAGATGTAATCTTGAAAGATTTTTGGAGGCAGAATGACAGATTTGCCGATTTGTTCAACGCAGTGGTGTTTCAGGGAAAAGAAGTATTAAAGCCGGAAGCACTGCAGGAGATGGACACGGATTTATCTGGCATCATTCGGTTTAAAGATTACGAAGAGTCTCTTGTAAGAACCAGAGATGTGGTAAAAAAGATGGCGTTTGGCGTGGAATTTGCAGTTTTGGGAATCGAATCGCAAATGAAAACGCATTATGCAATGCCCTTACGGACACTTTTATATGATGGGATGGGATACCTGAAGGAATATCAGGAAATTGCTCATTCCAGAAAAACGGAAGGCGGTATGACGGAGGCGGAATTTCTTTCCGGAATGCGCAAGGAAGACCGTCTGCATCCGATTATCTCGATAGTCGTATACTATAGTGAGAATGCCTGGGACGGACCGATGTGCCTGAAGGATATGATTGTAGAGATGCCGGAGGAGATTGAACGCATCTTTTCCGATTATAAGATGAACCTCGTGCAAGTGAGAGAAAGTGAACAGTATGTATTTCATAATGAAGACGTAAAGACTGTGTTTGAGATTTCCAGAGAAATATTCAAGGGGAATTTTGATAAGATTAATACGGAATATAAAGACCGGGAAATCAAATCGGAACTGGTTACGGTAATTGGCAAGATTACGGATTCGGTGGAACTGATGCGTCAGGGAAATAGCAAGGAGGTTGTTAGCATGTGTACTGCTTTGGAAAAATTAAAAGAGCAAGGTCGTGAAGAAGGGCGCCAGGAAGGTCGTGAAGAAGGCCGTCAGGAAGGCCTGAAAGATTTAATCATGGAGTGGACGAAAGATGGTTACTCAGTCAGTGAGATTGCGAAACTTCTGAAAAAGCCAGAGGAATTTATAAAAAAAATACAGGAAGAATCAGCGTCTGTAATATAAAAATTTACGGAAAGGCACCGGAACTTACAAGGAGGTTTTGGTGTCTTTTTCTTTTGCAACAGGAATACTAAAGATCATGTGGGAGGTAAGATATGACTACTATACAGTACATAAAGAAAAATGGATGGCAGGTAGAATGTGAGCCTGAGTTGTTGTGCGGGGCAATGAGCGTTACGATTGGGTTTATCAATGAAAAAGGACGGGATGATGAAACGCAGCTGGATATTCTGCCATACGATGAAGGGAATCTTAGCAGCCTGTTTTCTGAGTTTTGCAAAGAAAATGGGTTTCCTGAAGATACAGTTACTTATATACATATTGTCCAGATGGCTGAAGGCATGGAAGCATTAGTTTGATTTAGACGGTATATCTTAATGGCAGCCCTGCGATTGTAAATTAGGGAATTGCAGGGGATGAGTGGTGCAACATGCTGGATATTTCTCTTCATGGAATAGACTCTGACCTTATAGGAAGCGTTTGTCGTCTGATACTTGGAGATTATTTATGAATAAGAGACAGCAGAATGAGAAAAACAAGGGACAGATAGAATAGATTGGATATATACTAAATAAAGGAAAATTTAATTGACGTATACAATATGTTGTGTTAATATGATTTTGAAATCAATTTTTATACGTCCCTTCAGGGATGGGTAAGAGATTTTGGTTCCGGTTTAAATGCCGGGAGAAAAGTTTGAAAGCGCAGAGTGCTTTTGTGTTTTGTTAAAAACTGAATCATGGAATCAAAAAGAGACATTCAGAATGGAGAATTCTGGGTGTCTTTTTTTTCTGCGCAGAGAAAGGAGGGATTGCAGAAAAAGAACAGATGAACAGGCGGCAGATATAAGAAAAACACAGGCAAAGGAGGAAACGAATGAATCATTCAATTTTAATGGGAAGACTAACCAGAGATCCGGAAATCCGTTATTCTCAGGGGGAAAATTCTATTGCGGTTGCAAATTTCCGTCTTGCAGTGGACCGTACATACCGCACGAGAGATGACGAAGAAACAGCGGATTACTTTTCCTGTACGGCATTCGGCAGGCTTGCGGAATTTGCAGAGGACCATCTGGCACAGGGAATCAAAGTAATCGTGGCAGGAAGGCTCCAGAATGACAACTATAAGAACAGGGATGGAAACCGGGTATATGGAATGAAGCTGATCCTGTCCCAGATTGAGTTCGCCGAGAGCAAGAAGATCAATGAAGGTTATCGTGATGGAAATTACAGGGATGATGACGAGGATGACAGGGAATCTGGTCGGAGAAGTTCTTCCGGGGAAAGAAGGTCAGGCCACAGTTCCGGACAGAACGCAGAGCAGCGCCGCTCTGGAAACAGAAAGAGCGGCAGCTCCAGAGAAGAAGGGCGGAGGAGCAGTTCGAGGTCCGATTCCGGACGCCGTTCCAGGGGACGGGATGACCGGGACCCGGACGATGAATTTATGGATACGGAGAGCGCAGACAATTATGCGTTTAACTAAGAAAAGATGGAAAAATAAAAAGTCGGTAAGCGGCAGGGGACTTCCCTGCCCTTTCCGTAGAAAGGATTATTATGGAGGATAAATGGAATCAGACGGAGGCAAGAATCAGAAGTTGGATTAAGGACAACAAGGCGCTAATGTCAGTTTCCGTCTTGGTTGGCTTTCTCCTGACGCCGTTTCTGTGGCCTTTTTTTCTTGCAGTGGTCTATACGGCGCTGTCATTGGCAGTGCCGGTTTTTCTCATCCTTCTTGGGATTAAGATGCCATGGAGAGCAGAGCCGCATAAAGAGAAAAAAGATACAGAGAAAGACAGACCGGAGAATAGTCCGAAAGATGAAGAGGAGGATACATATGAGCAGAGGAAAGACACTTTTTCGCAGGGGCAGGATTCAAAGAATGGGGCTGCACCAGAACCGGAGCACAAAGAAAAAAAGGATTGCGCAGACCGAAAAAACAATGACGGAGAAAGAGACGCAGCTATATCGTGGTATGTCCAAGAAGGAAAGGTACGTATCCTGAAGCTGATGCACCGGGCATGCGAAGAAAATGCGACGGGGATTTCCATCCGCAGGGACGGAATCTGCTCCGCAAAAGGAAAGGACGGATATTACCGGATTGGGGCGTTTCGGAACTTTCCAGGAAATCGTATGGAAGTGATTGCCAGCCAGTTTAGAAAGGAGGTCCCATCGGTTTCTGTGAGAGTAAAGGGGAAATACCTGTGTATATTCTGGAAGAAGGAGGAATGTGCATGATTTCTTGCAGACCGAAGCCAGGTGGGAAAATTTTTTATAATCCGTCAAACGGCTATACGATTGCAGTATATGAAACAGAGGAAGAACTTCCTCTTGAAGCTGCGAAGCAGACGCAGGACGGACACAGTTTTACGGCTGTGGGACTGGAGCTTCCCCTGTCAGAAGAGCTTATGGTCGATTTGGAAGGGGAGTGGAAACAGAATGAGAAGTACGGGATACAGTATGAAGTGAAAGATTACCAGATTCAGACCCCCACAACGAGGGAGGGGATGATTGGTTATCTGTCTTCCGGACTAATCAAAGGGATAGGACCTGTTACCGCAGAAAAGATTGTAGATAAATTTGGACGGAGAACCTTTTACATCATTGAAAATGAACCGGAACGGCTGTTGGACATCCGGGGCATTACGGAAGGGAGGCTGGAAGAGATTCTGGCCGGATACCGAAACAGCAATGAAGTAAAGGAGCTTATGACATTTCTGGCACCAATGGGAGCAACACCAAGAAAGGTAGCGAAGATACAGGATCATTTTGGAAAGGCGGCCGCCAGCATTGTTAAAGAAAATCCTTACCGGTTATGTGAGGTTCGTGGATTTGGTTTTAAAACGGTAGACCCGATTGCTATGAACAGCAGGAGGATACGGCCGGACAATCCGTTCCGGCTGAAGGCTGCAATCCGGCATGTGTTGGAAGAAGCGGAAACCGAAGGGCATTTGTTTTTGCATAGCGGAGAGATTGTGGAACGGGTTAATCTGCTTTTGAACCATAGGGAGCGCTTTCAGGAAGTTCCAGAACGTGCAATCCGGGATGCCGGAAATGGAATGGTATATCAGGATAAAGAGCTGGTTGCTGATAGGAACAAAGCTATTTACCTGAAAGAATGCTTTCAGGCGGAAAAAGGGGGTGCAGTATGCCTGTCAAACTTGATAATCCATGGCCCGGCTCCAGTTGATATTGAACCTTATCTGAAACGGGTAGAAAAACTGGAAAATATCATGCTGGACGAAAAGCAGAAAGATGCGGTACGCATGGTGTTCCGTCATGGTGTAAGTCTGATTACAGGGGGACCTGGTTATGGAAAAACAACAGTCATCCGGGTTATCATCGGCGTGCAGGAAGAAATCAATAAGGATGCGATGATTCTTCTTTGCGCACCGACTGGAAGAGCCCGCCGAAGAATGTACGAGAGCACACACTATCCGGCGCTTACAATCCATAAAGCAATAGGGGCAGGCAATGAGTTTGGATTTGGGCGGAAAGAAGAACTTTTGCCGGACGACCTGATCATTACAGATGAAAGCAGTATGCTGGATATGTTCCTCGCATATAAATTTTTTTCCAGGATTAAACGTGGCGCAAGGCTGGTGCTGGTGGGAGATAAGGATCAGATTCCTTCTGTACGGGCTGGAAATGTATTTAAGGAACTGCTGGAATGCGGTGTGGTTCCGAAGACTGTATTGACGACCTGCTTCCGTCAAGGGAAAGATTCCACAATCAGCGCCAATGCAGAACGGATTAACAAGAATATTACCCGTCTGATAGAAGATGATACGTTTCGAATCATCCCGGCTTCGACGGATGAGGCTGCAGCGGAGAAAATCCGGGAGATTTACAAGGAAGAATGGAATCTGCAAGGGAAAAACGTAGATGCAATCCAGGTGCTTTCCCCCCTGCGCAAAGATACACAGGCAGGGGCCGATGCATTAAATGAGATGCTGTGCGAGATTGTAAATCCAAGGTCACGTGGAAAGCGCCAGATAAAAAATGGAGGGCGCATCTTCCAGATTTACGATAAAGTGATGCAGGAAAAAAACGATGATGAAGTATCCAATGGGGATATAGGTATGGTAATCCGGATTTACCGGGAAGGTGGAAAAGAAAAGATGGAAGTAGATTTTGGGGATGAGCGGCAGCTAAGTTATGAAGAAAAGGAACGCTGGCCGCTTACCTATGCCTATGCCATCAGTGTCCATAAATCTCAGGGGTCGGAATATCCGGTAGTAATCTTGCCAATGCTCCCCTGTTTCCGCAGAATGCTGAAACGGAACATTCTGTATACAGCAGTCAGCAGGGCACAAAGGAAATTGATCATTGTCGGGAGCCGCAGGGCAATCGCACAGGCTATCCATACGGATGATACAGACAAGCGCAATACGATGTTTGGAAGCCGCATCCGTGAAATCATGGAGACAGCAAATAAGCGGCGGGACCATGCAGCGTAGGTCCAAGCAAAGGAGGGAATCGTATGTATAAGTTGGTAAAAAAGAAGGAATGGGAACGCACCGGACTTCAGCTGCAAATTAAGGAGCAGATATTAAAAGACAAAGAGAACAAGATTGAAGAATTGGAAAGCCTCTGCCAGATGTTGGAGTCGGAAAACCGGCGGAGAAATTCCCGGCTGATGGAAGCAAAACGGGAAAACCGGAGACTGGAGGAAAAAGTTCGGGAGAGATTATGGAAAAAAGTCCAGGAAATCCTGATCCATAAGGAGAATCAAGCAGATTTTGCAAAGGAAATCTGCGGCTGCTATCACAACAGTGAAAATGGCAAGTGGGAAGTTGTTACCGGATTTGGTCTTGCAGACAAAGAGGACGCAGAACGGATGCTCTTTTCCGAGCCGGCGGATGCCCGCTGCTATTATGAACTGATGCAGGTGTTTGGAATGTCTCCGTTTAATGAGAAGAGCGAGGAGACGTGCTGGAACGATATGGCAGAAACAGCCTGACAGGGGAGGAGATATATGGGATATGAGTATGATTACGAAGAAGAATTAGCCCAGAAAAAACGTGAGATACAAGACCTCGAAAACGACCTGGAGGCCTGCCGCTGTGAAATCCGGAGGCTAAGGAACGTATGCCGGGAATATGAGGAACAGTTGAAAAAGTATGAAATAAAGCAGGAAGGAGAAACGAATGAAGATCATATGTGAAAAAACAGAACTGGCAAAGGGTGTACAGACCGTATTAAAGGCAGTGCCGGCAAAACCAACACAGCCTATCTTGGAGAACATCCTGATTGAAGCCTCAGACAGCATCCGTCTGACAGGAAATGATTTGGAACTGGGGATCACAATGGAGATTGACGGAAGTGTTGCAGAAAAAGGAGAGATTTCGGTCAATGCAAAAACACTTTCGGATGTGGTGCGCAGGATGCCGGAAGGCGATGTGACACTGGAGACGAAAGGGGAAAGCGAAGTATTGGTCCGCTGCAAGAAAGTAAAATATAACCTTCCCATGCAGCCGGGGGAAGAATATCCCCGCATCCCGCAGGTGGAACGGGCAAACAGCGTATGGATTTCGGAGTTTGATTTAAAAGAGGCAATCCGGCAGACTATTTTTTCTGTATCCGATAATGACTCCAATAAGATGATGACAGGCGAGTTATTTGAAATTAACGGAAAAAATATGAAAGTCGTGTCCCTGGACGGTCATCGGATTGCTATGCGTAATATCCGCTTAGGTGAGAACTACGCGGCAAAGAAAGTGGTGATTCCAGGAAAAACGCTGGTGGAGATTGGAAAGGTAATCAGCAGCGACCCAGAAAGCATGATTGGGCTCTTTTTTACCGATAATCACGTCATGTTTGAGATGGAGAAGATTGTTGCGGTATCTCGGCTGATTGAGGGAGAATATTTCAAGATTGACACACTTATGAATACGGAATACCACACGAAGCTGATGATTGCTAAGAAAGATTTGCAGGAGTGTATTTCCAGAGCTGGCATCCTGCAGAAACGGGATGAAAACAAACCTGTGGTTATGGACATCAGAAAGGGCGGCATGGAATTGAAAGTGACCACTCCGCTGGGTTCTATGGACGAGAATCTTCCCATACAGATTGAGGGGAAAGAACTGAGAATCGGCTTTAATCCACGGTTTTTGCTGGATATGTTGAGAGCTATTGATGATGAGCAGATTGATGTTTACCTGAATAATGACAAGATGCCTTGTGTTGTGCGGGATAAGGAAAACAGCTATCTTTATGTGATACTGCCAGTCAATATCAGAAAGGCAGCATAGCCTTTAAGAAAAGCTTTGATGCATAGGAGTATAGGGTAACAAAAAAGCTCATTCCATAAAAAGGGAAGAGCTTTTTTGCTGCCCCAATGGCAACTTCACTTTTAAATCAGAAAGGACAAAAGAGGTGGTAGATTGAAAAAAAGTGTGTTAAAGAAGATTCCCTACCTGAATGCAGACGAAAAAGATAGAGAATTTCTTATGCTGTATGGACACTTGTATTTAGCGAAGCCGGAATGTCTTGTGGCAGAAGGGCAGAAGATACTACTCCTGAATATCTATGAACGGGAACAACTTCTGAAAGGCAATATGATTCCGATGTACCGGGTATTTGAGGGGAAAAAAGAATTTATTACAGAAATAACAGACCTCAGCCAGTGGACCTTGCATACACTGAACCATCTGATATATGGCGGTAGGGAACGGCCGAATATCGTCTTTAGGAAAAAATGCGAGGAAAATATAGTAAAACGCTTTTTCAGGGAAGGGAAAACAAAGAAAAGAGCGCTTGATATATTCCATAGAGAGCAGGAAAGGATAAAAAAAAGAGAAAGTCTCGAAAGAAAGAGAAAAAAGGAAAAGATAAATAAACACCTGTTTGCAAAGGTAAAACCATTTTCGCCGGCATTTCTTGGCTGGCTGGATGACCAGGCAATGTATGATAGCCAGTATATTTTTTACGATTATTCCAGAAAGAAGCATATCTCATGTGTCTGCACCCATTGCAGGGCAGAATTTGAACTGGACAGGAGTATTCCCAGACATAATCAGACTGGAACCTGTCCGGTTTGTAAAAGACCCGCCATCTTTAAGGCAAAAGGAAAAATGAAGTGCGGAAGGATTACAGATTGGGGCGAAGCGGTTAAACTGGAGCGGATAGAAAAAGGAATCCTGCTGCGTCACATTTACCTGCGAAAATCTTATAAGATCAATAAACCAGAAACGTGGACAACAACCGCCAACGAGGATTACCGGGTAATACTGGAAGAAAATGGTAATGTAAAGTATTACGAATATTATTATTCTCAGCAGCAGAAAAAATGGAAACAGATATATTTGCGTCAAGATTATTATTACAGTGGTCACATGCCGTATACGGTAATAAAGTATAACTGCCTAAAAAATATGCCGGGAGTTCTGTATATGCGGAACCTGAAAAAATGTCTCAAGGGAACTGCTTTCCAGTATTCGGGGCTTAACCTGTATGCAGAGAAATACCGGAACGGAGTAATCCTTGTAAAACGTTATCTGGAAACATATCTGGAATCCCCCCAATTAGAGTATTTTATAAAAGCAAGGCTTTATCGGATCAGCGATGAACTGATATTGGGCCGGATTAACAGATATGTAAATCTCTATGGAAAAGGGATGAAAGAAATACTTGGGATTTCAAAGGAAGAAATCCGGATGCTCCAGAAATATGACCTGGGCAGCAAATATGTGGAATTATTTCAGAAGCTTCGTGAGTATAAGATAAGCCTTGGTGAAACAGAAAAAAGGAATTTCCTGAATATTTATGGGATGAATGATACCTTGCTGGAAAAAATAGCCCTGTTGGGAATATGTACCCCAGTATCCATGCGGAAGATTACTTCCTACATTGCAAACCAGTTGGAATGCAGTCAGGAATGCAGGGGATACAGGCTGGATTGTGATTTGCCAGAACTGTCGGGAAAAGAGCAGCATCTCTATAAGAACACTGCAAAAGATTGGGTGGACTATATTACATGGGCAGAGAAATTAGGACATGATATAAAAAGCAGAGCGGTCCTATTTCCAAAAAAACTGAAAAAAGCGCATGATCAGATGTACAAAGAGTATCAGGAATTTCAGAAAAAAGAGGAAAGAAAAAAGTTAAGGAAGATGAGGAATACTGTAAACAAAATATTTAAAGAGGAAGGAGCATGGCTGGAGGGACAGATTGAAAACAAAGACTATCTGTTTGCAGTACCAAAAAAATGGCAGGATCTCCGACAGGAAGGAGACGTGCTTGGGCATTGTGTAGGAAGCTATGTGGAGCATATAGCGCAAAAGCATTGCAGCGTTTATTTTATACGCAGGAAGGAAAAACCAGAAATGCCTTTTTATACGGTAGAGCTGCAAAACGGAAAGGTCGTGCAGTGCCAGGGAAAAGGCAGATGTGTGCCAACAGAAGAGGTGAGAAGATTTCTTGACTACGCAGAAAAGAAACTGCAGGCTTTAAAAACAGATGTAGAGAAAGCAGCATAAAAAGTTATGATTTCAGGAGGAAGACATCAGCATCCGCAGGATTCTGGTGTCTTTTCCTGCAATGAGATTAAAAGAAGGTGGAAACATTGAAAGGACAATTGAGTTTTTTTGAAGCTCCGTATATCAAGGATTCTGAGTGTACAAGTCAGACGCCTGTTGTGCGTGGAAAGCCGGACACAGCAGTTTATGGAAAGGGCATCTGCATCAAACCAAGAATCCCTGGTCGGAAGGATTCTGAACATTTTAAACGGATTTATTTGGAACATTTGCTGCCGTTAGAGGAATATGACATGGTGGTGGTTCTTCTGTCCGGAGGAAAGGACAGTATCGCCTGCTACTATAAGCTGCGGGAGTTGGGCGTTCCAAAAGAGAAAATAGAATTTTGGCATCATGATATTGATGGAGGACATCCGAGCCGGAAGATGGACTGGCGCTGTACACAGAACTATATTAAGGCGCTTGCAAGTGCAGAGCAGATTCCGCTTCGAATTTCCTGGCGTGTAAATGGTTTTTTTGGGGAGCTTTACCGGATTGGGGCCAGTGAGCCAATAGAGTGGGAAGAGCCTGAGACCGGGGAGGTCATACGGTGCAGGCCATCCCGAAAGTATTTACAGTGCGAAAAGATTAAAGAAGAAATGCTGGGAGATATGGAAGAAGAGCTGGAGAAAATGGGGCTGCGCATGAAATTTCCGGCAAAAAGCGGGGATTTGAGCCGCCGTTGGTGCAGTGCTTATTTAAAGATCATGGTCATGGACAGTGTGATGACGAACCTTATTCGGCTGGAAGCATTGGAAAAGGAAGGAGGGAAACGGCAGAAGTTTCCGGCAAAGGGAGGAACCCATCAGGGACGTTGGTGCAGTGGGCACTTAAAAGCGTCTGTACAGGACAGTATGACGGCCAATCTGAATAAAACAAGAGCGGATGTGAAAATCTTAGTGGTATCAGGAGAGCGCCGAGGGGAATCGTCTGGCAGGGCAAAGTATAATGAAATGGAGATTCACCGGACAAATGCGGAGAAAAATCTTCATCGGCTTGTACATCAGTGGCGTCCGGTCATCGATTATTCAGAGATTGACGTCTGGGAAGTGCTGAAGCGCCATCGGGTCAATCCGCACCCTTGCTACAGGGCAGGCTGGAACCGCTGCAGCTGTGCCATGTGCATTTTCTCTACGCCTAAGCTGTTCGCCGGCATCCGGGAATTGTACCCCAGGGACTACCAGATGCTGAAATATGACGAAGAAATCTTAGGATTTACATTGGATAATAAGTATGATTTGGATACGTTTGTTGGAGATGCAAAGTCCTGCGTTTATCATGGAGACCAGGAGGCAATCCATAGCCTGCTTACCGGAGAGTTCCCGGTGGATGACATTTATGTGCAAGAGCAGTGGAGGTATCCTGCCGGGGCATTCCATGGTGCGGAAGGCGGTCCATGTTAAAAGGGATAGACAGCATTGAATGAAACTATCTATATAGTAGGGGGATTGAATCAGAATTGATTTCCCGGAAATTTAAATTCGGCGGAGGTAGAGTGTGAAAGTAGAAATAAATAAAATTTTTACAGTAGAAAAAGGAAAGAGAAAAGCAAGATGGAAAGTAATAGAACATCCAAATTTTCCTGGACAGCTGACACTTATTCGGGACTATGCAGGAATGATGAATTATTTTCAGGAAGAAGATGCAAAGCACACAAATGGCTGCGTGTCCATAGAGAATGCTTATTCTGTAGCATATGCATTAACATAATGAAATGGAAGTATGGGGGATTATAAATTTTCTTTTCAAAGGAGGTACATACCGATAAAGATTACAAGACAAGATTTTATAATTCTAGTCCAGTTAATGGATAGAAAGCAGGCGTAATCACGTAGAAGATGAAAAATGCAGGGAGGTAGAATATGACAGAGAATAAGCAAGTGACATATAAAAATCTGAAAAAAGGGCAGAAAATCAGCGGAATAGCATCATTGAACAGTTCTTCTGGATTTAGTGCTTACGTTAAAGAAATAAATCCGGCATTTGTAACAGTGGAAATGTGGCATCCTGGTGGCAGAGAAGAAAAAATAAATGCGGATGTTATGTTTCTGATTGAACTGACGGAGGAAGAAATCCGTGAAAAGTACAATGAAAAAGCTAAAGATGCAGTTCGGAATATTCAGACGGTTATGCTGCGTGATGAGATTGGATACCATGAGATGTGTAATGGGTGGTTATCAAATAATCCGTGGGAGTTAGCACAAGCATGTGTCAGGCAAAATTTAACCATATTGGGGCATTGCAGGGACATCATTCCTAAGACGGCAATGTTTTCAAAGGATAAATTAGACGTGGGAGTTTGTGCTGAAACAGACGGAGACAGGTTCTGGTGTCATTTTCGATCTGAAGACATCAGGGTATTAGTAAGAAGATATGATAAATATCAGGAATGGCGTACAAAAGGAGCAGGAAATATTGATTACCTTCTGAGTATTGTTCCGATTGAAATGGGACAGTAACAGAATTAACCATTATAAAATGGATGAAAAATCTTTTAGGTGTACATGAATTAAGGAGAGAAATTATGAGTGAATATATTATGAATATGGAAACACAGAAACTGGAATTACATTTTGAGAAAGCGGATTATATGGCTTTATCGGAAGAATTAAAAAAGGAAATTAAAAGCAATTTTCTTTTCAGCTGTAAAGCAATGCATGGATAAGCTGCGCAAAGTTTCCTAACTTATCAGAGAATGCTAGGGATAAAGCAGTAGCATTACAAAAAAACATCAACGATATGCGTGGAGATATTGCATTTTTCACACAACAGAGTATAAACAGCAGTAGTGGACGTGCTTTCACAAACAGGCGTAATCGAATGTTTGCAGCATGGGAGAGGGGCTTTGATGAATTTAAGAAGTCTGAATATTATGCGGAACGTGCAGAGGCAGCAAGACAAACGGCAGCAGAGACGAAACCTACGGATAAGGGATTTATTATTAGGCGAATCAAAGAGGCAGAAAAGACCATACGGGCGCAAAAGAAAATCTTGAATCATATCGTAAAACATTGGAACAGATTAAGCAGGGAAAAACATTCAAGCGTTATAATGGTACGCCTATAACCGCAGACACGTTCAGAAATGGGTTGAAGATGCGGAACTGATAATTGAAAATGCAATCAGCAAATCCATCTATTATCATGAATGTTTAGAGAAAGTTGACGGCGTGGCTTTTTCAAAGGATAATATTAAAGCCGGCTATATCGTCAAAATTAAGAAATGGGGAAAGTGTAAAGTAATAGGAACTGGAAATTTCATTTAGCACAAATCCTATTTTCAGAAACTACTAGTGTACTGACATTATGATATTTGAACTAACTTCTTTGTATCCAAACTACAGTTCAGGATATAAAGAAGTTAGTTTTATACGGGCATCTTTCGTTTTAAACTGCCAGTCTACACCTACCTGACTGCTGTTACGTTCGCTTTCCCATGCAGACAGTTCATTCCGAAGTCGTTCGATAGAATCAATCCGCCGGGAAAGACACTGCCGTGTCATTACATTTAATTCGATTTCCGCTATGTCAAGCCAGCTCCCATGCTTTGGCGTGTAGTGTATTTCAAAACGTTTTAATATCTGCCTCGCTTCTTCCGGTGGAAATGCTTTATATAGAGATGCCGGGCTGTGCGTGTTCAAATTATCCATGACTAAGACAATCTTTTCCGCATCAGGGTATAGGGTATCGGACAGATATTTTATTTCTTCTGCCCAGTCCTTTGCTGTGCGGTGTTCCCGCACACTTATGTGGTGCATCCCTCCAAGCGGTTCAATAAATGCAAAAATACTACAGGTTCCATTACGGGTGTACTCAGAATCCACCTTTTTATCGTCCCCCGGACGCATGGCCCAGGAATCCCGCAATTCGCCCAGAAGCTGGTATGGCTTCTCGTCCATACAAACTACCGGAGCCGCAGGGTTATAAGGCATTTCATAAACATCAAGGATATCTTCCATACCGGCTACAAACTCGGCGTCTGCCTTGTTTGGGAGGCACCAGTACTGGCTGCGGTGAGGTCTAAGCCGGTTTTTTTAAAGTCCTGCGGATGGCCTCTCGGCTGACAGGTTCCTCAAATTCTATTTTTGCCTGCCCTTCAAGGAGGCGAATCGTCCATCGGCTGTGCCCTTCCGGCACAGGGCCACAGGCAATTTCAATAATCCTTGCTTCCATGCGCCCATCAACTTTACGATGGGCATTGTTGGAATTAGCATTCCGCTTGATTTTCAGTGTCTCTTTCAGGCCGCTTTTCGCAAAGGTTTTAGCCGTATTAGAAATCGTTGGGCGGCTGACACCGAACAGGGCCATGCATTCATCATAAGTCCGTACAGGCGGATGATTTTCATCCAAAGCCAAAAGAACCCGGCAGCGGTTGATAAGTGTCTGGCATGTATCTGTTTTTTGCAACATACCTTTTAATTGTTTTACTTCATTATCAGTCAGCTTAACTATATTTTTCTTAGGGCGAGCCATTTGTAATATCCTCCATAGACATATTTTACCATCTATGGAAATCATATCATAGAAAAATAATTAGTTCAAATATCTTCATGTCAGTACACTAGTAATGAGGATTAACTCAAGTTATATGTGGAAGGATATAATGACATGTTAAACTATTAAAAATTACATGGTCAGTAAATTTAGAATTTTTTATCATAAAATAGCAATACAAAATAAATAGAGCTGCATTACCCCAACACAAAGGGGAAGAAAGGAACAGAGATGAAAGAATTAAAAAAGTATAAATTTTCAAATTATAACCACAAAATAGAATTAGAAGAAAAGCTGTATTTATATAATGCTTATTCGGGAGGGTTCTGCAAATTGGATGATGAGTTTAGAGATGTTATTTCCGACATTTCATTTGAGCCGGAAGATGATGTTAATAGATTAGCAGAATTACCGGAGTTTATAATTTCAGGTTTAATTAAAGGGAAATTTATTATTGATAAAGGCATTGATGAGTTTGCCTTTATTAAAGAACAACATTTGTTATCTAGATTTTGCGATACTAATACTTTGGGGCTGACACTTATTCCAACAATGGGATGTAATTTTAGATGTTCATATTGTTTTGAAGCAGATAAATGTTATCCTAATGATTCTATGAGTGATGAGGTAATGGATGCAATTATTCAATTGATTGATACACGGCTGAAGGATAATGGTTATTTAACAGTAGCGTGGTTTGGTGGAGAACCTTTGCTGAAAATGGATATTATTAGAAAAATGCAGAAGCGTATGAACGAAATTGCTAAAAGAAAAAATTTGGTTTTTGGAGCTAGTATTATAACAAATGGTTATACAATGACAAAAGAGGTTTCAGATGAACTGGTCGAACTGGGAATAAAAGGAGTTCAGATAACTGTTGATGGCCCGCGCGAGCTACATGATAGCAAACGCTTTTTAGCTAATGGAAAAGGAACATTTGACAAAATAATAGAGAATATACTGGCAAGCAATTCTAAATTACATATATCAATACGTGCCAATATAGAAAAAGATAGTTTACCATTAATGCCAAAATTTATTGATTATTTAGTGGAAATCGGAGTAAATAAGAAGAAAAATATTTCTGTGTATTTTGCTATTGTAAGAGACTATAGTTCAAGTAATGGTGTGGCTTTATGTAGTTGTATTTCTGTAAAAGAGTTTGCAAAAGAGGAAAGCAAATTGAATCAGATGGCACAGAAGAAAGGCCTTAGTATACCTGAGAAAATCAATCCTAATATTTCATTATGTGGATCGCTTTCACCAAAAGGCTTGGTAATTGAACCAGACGGGACAATACAAAAATGTTGGGGGCTTGTTGGAGAACAAGAAAGTGCGGTAGGAAATATACTGAATCCTACTACAACCAACACGCAATATCGCATAAATGAATCAAAATGGTATTCGTGGACTGGTTTTGATAAAAAAGAATGTAGAGAATGTAAAATTCTACCTCTTTGTATGGGAGGCTGTCCGCTGCACACAATGGATGATAGTTTAAAAGACGATTTCAAGTGTTCGACTTATCGGTATAATTTAGATACCGTATTAAAATTAGTTGCTTTAAGGCATAATGAACAAGCTAAAAATATGTAAATTTAATTTTGCATATTTTTATATAAGAAATGAAAGGAGGTAAAGTATATGCAGTGGTTAAATGAACCGGATACTGGTATTGAGCCAAGAGGGTGTCTACTTGACTGTGACCTTTGTCTGCTAGTATTTAAATAAGAAAACATTTAAAATAGGAGGAAATAAGTATGGAATGGATTAATGAAAGTAATGCAAATGATGGTGGACAGCCAACAACGATGTGCGGACCATTATTGATTGCTGGAGGAGTAGGTGGTGCTTGTTGGGCTAGTGGAGCACTGTGTGGTTCCTTTTGTGCTATAAAGTTTTAAGTAAAAATCCCTTAGAATAAAATTCTAAGGGATTTTATCAAAAAAACTAATAAGACAGCGAGGGATTGATTGTAGCGTGGGTGAATGAAGTGAAAGAAAATTTTATAATAAATCGCATCTTAAATTATAAATACAAAATAGTTTGTTTAATGGGATCCTGTTTGCTTTATATGGGAATAAGCATAGCAAAGACAACATATATGGGGAAATATGTAGATTTTTTAATCGATGATTTCGGATATGGTAGTTTGCTGGAGTTTGTGAAGTTGCTATTTATACTCGGAATGATAAGTATTATAGTAGGGATTGCTAATCAATATTTTAGTGCAAAAATGCAGGCTAATATTGTTTTTGATATAAATTACGAACTCTTAGAGCATATAAAAAAGCTTCCTTTAGAATTTTTTCGTGGAAAAGACTCATTTTATATAAATCAAAGAGTAAATTCTGACAGCAATGTAGTTGCTACATTTATATTAAGCTTGTGCATGAAAACAATTACCTTATTAATATATTTTATTAGCCTTTTTTTTATACTTATTAGGTTGGATATTTGCATCACAATTGTTGTATATTTGGGATTACCAATATATGTTGTGTTTTACAATCTTTTGAGAAATTCTTTGTATGTAAAAACATTAAAGTTTAAAGAGGCACAAAACAGACTTTTTTCATTTATGGGCAAACAACTAAAAAATATATCTTATATTAAGTTGAATTCACTATATGAACAACTTAATGAAAAATTTAAGGAGGAATTTCCGAGATTCTTTTTAATAGTCCAAAAATATTTAAAAACTGGCATTTTTTTTGGTAGTTTAAGCAATATACTTGAAAATCTATTTAATATATTTTTGTTTACATACGCAGGAGTAAGGGTCATAGATGGGACAATGACAGTTGGTGAATTCATTGCGATACAGGGCTATTACAAATTGGTCATGTCCAGTATAGAAGAGGCAGCAGGATTATTAAAACAGTATCCAGATTATAAAGTTTCTTATGCACGTTTAATGGAAATATGGAATACTCCAAGAGAGAATAAGGGAGAGATGAGTTTAAATAATATTAATTCGATTAAGGTAAAAGATTTAGTATTAGCTTTTCATGAACAAAGCATATTTAATCGAGTCTCTTGCGAATTCAAAAAAGGTAAAATTTATCTTTTGAAAGGTAAAAATGGAATTGGGAAAAGTACCTTGATTAGAACAATCTTAGGCTTATATATTTCTGAGATGAATGGAAATATCTGGTATAATGACTATAACATTAGAGATATTGATTTGTATTGTATAAGAAAAAACCATATTGCTATAATTGATCAGGATAGCGAATTCTTTTTTGACTCGGTAGAAGAGAATATAAGCATTAATATTTCAGAATTTAATGTTCAGAAAATGCAAGAATTGGCAATGATGTTTAATTTACAAATAAGCAATCAAAAATATGCTTCTAATATTACATCTTCACAGCTTTCAGGAGGAGAACGGCAGAAAATAGCAATCATTAGAGCTTTGTTAAAAAATCCACAGGTTCTACTAATGGATGAACCAACGTCTGCACTGGATAATAAAAGTGTGGATATTATGTTGTCTGAAATTAAGAAGAAAAAGGGAGAACGAATTACGATTATTATTAGCCATGATAAGAGATGTGATAGTATTGCGGATAAAATTATTTTTTTGTAGAAATATATTAACGGAAATAGTACCCTCTCTGGACAAGGGCATACATGTGTGCTCTTGTCCAGAGAGGGGATTATTGTTGAACGAAATATATTTATATTAATGCAGTCTTGCGTCCACAAAACCAGGTAAGATAAAAGTAAAATAAGAATAAACAGGCACAGACGATGACTCAGAAATTTAATTATATAGATATTACAGTCTAAAATAAAAGTGTTGAAAAAGAAAAAGATTTTTTCTAGAATTATAGATTTTAAATGGCAGCAGTTATATACTGTCTTATTTTAACAGTTAGATGTAAAATGGGATATGGGGAAGAAAAATTATAAATAAATATATTTTATTATAAGAATGAGTGAGTAAAAGCTGAAAATAAGTTTAAGCTTTTTCCCCTTTTTAAATGCCTTCTCTTATATTCTTCTGTCAGTTCTGCTTCTTCCTTGCAGACCTTTTTCCCACAATGCCTGGATGACATTCCATACTCCCATTGCACTGATGGTCTGCCCTGTCGTCTCACTGACCTGCAAAGCGCATTCTCTGTAAGACAGTTCCGTAATCCCTTTTACCAGCAACTCTGCCATGTTCGTCGAGAACAGACCCACGTGATTCAGTTCCAGTGTTTCATCCAGCAGATATACAAAACGCCTAGTCCCATCTTCCACGGTCGCTTTGTAGACCATTCTCTGATAGGTCACTTCGCCATACACAGTTTTATGGTTGTCTGTCTGGCGCCCCTTATTCCGGTACTTCTTCTTATCCCTGCCCTCCATCAGTATCCGGTCATACCGCTCCAGGAATTCTTTTGTGAACTCTCTTCCAATCTGGCAGATCCATGCATAAATATTTTTCTCTAACTTGAATGTTACGCTGTTTTCCTTTATCATTGAATTCATCATACAGACTCCTTATGTTTTTCTCGTCAATTAAACAATAAGATAAATCTGTATGATTGGAAAGAGGTTTCGGTCTCTTCCCTTTATTTTTTTCAATGATAATTATATTCTAAGCCTGAAAGTGTTGCTTGAAATGCGCTAGAGCGCTATTATATCCATTCGTGTTATCCCTACCACGAAATGTCCGGTAAGTGATGAAAGGTGTGAAGATGAAGTTTAACATACAGAACGCAAAAATTGAAGTTATTACAGGAAAGTGAAACACACTATGCCAGAGCTTTCGATGATAGGGGCATGGAGTATTCAAAGAAACACTTTAAATTTAGTAATACAGAATCTGAATTCGTGACATTGAAAGTATGGCAAGGATAAGGTGATTTGGGGAATGGAACCTGTAGGACATTGTTGGTTCAATTTTGGTAAGTCTCTTCAGGATAACGAGGTAAAATTAGTGTGGTTGCTATTTTCATGTCTATCTATTCCATAATTATCGTTAGCGAGATATTGGATTTTTGTATCCCAGATAATCTTTCATTTCCGTTACCAACTTTTCTTTAATTGCTTCACTAAGCAACGGCTTGAGAATATTTTGAATATCGTATTCCTCCAGTAGACGATGAATAATATTAAATTTTTCTTCTGTAATTTATGTCCTATGGATATGTTTCTTTTATTTTTTTCTATAATAAAAGGCTCTTCTATAAATGAAATTTTATTATAGAAGAACCTTTGGTGACATATTTATAGAAAATGTGTCATACTACTTGAAAATATAATAATTAGTTAATCCTTATACTTAAAGTCGTTGCCAGAAGAATGATGATTCAGGATTAATCAAATGTAGAATAAAGGCAATAAGAGCGATGACTACTACGAAGCCTAATATATATATGAAAACTTTACAAATACATTTCGTGATAGCCTTGCCCTTTTCGAAATCATTAAATATTGAGGCTACCTTTTCATCAGTTAAAGATTTATTCCTAACATCTTGTACATCAATATCTTTTACAAGTTCATCTAGTGTCATATCAAAAAAATCACTTAACAGAACCAGACGCTGAAAATCCGGATAAGAAACACCGGCTTCCCATTTGGATATAGTTTGACGTGATACGCCTAATTCTAAGCCTAAATCCTCTTGAGATAAATTGTTCTTTTTCCTAAGCATAAGTACTTTTTCATGAAATTGCATTATGTGATACCTCCTAAAATTATTTGTTTGATAAAAAAAGTATATATGATTAGAAGAAGCATATCAAGCAATCTCAGTTGACAATTTGTCAACGGCTGTTAACAGATGAATTAGGCATACCAAATTAACAGAAAAAGTTACTGATATTTACATATTGTCATAGCTTCTTATCTATTAGTTTTTTCATATTTATATTATTTTGAATGGAATACTCAAAAAAGTTTGTTCTTGCCAATTCCCGGATTTTCTGACAATGTGATATTTGATCTTTTATCACTTCAAAAGGAAAATGTTTTCCTATAATTATAGACGTCGATTATTTCTTGCCAGAGCCATTCTTCTCAAAATATATTGGTATTACATTAAGTGATGAATTCTTTTAACTATTTTCAGAGCAGATAAAAAAGGTATTGGATTCATTTCTCTGCTTGTGGTAGAATAATAGTAGAAATATGTCAGAGAGGAATAACGGTGGATAAAAGTGGAAAATACATTGTCAGAACACATTACCGCTGCTGACAGCGGCGCAGCCTATGATGCCGCCTGTAAACGATTATTGGCAAACAAGAAGATATTGGCATGGATTTTGAAATGCTGCTTGGAAGAATATAGGGAATGCTCTGTGGAGGAAATTGCAGAAAAATATATTGAGGGAACCCCACAGATTGCACAGGAGGCAGTAAATCCTGATGAAGTAGCCAGCAGTGAGCGGATTCGGGGAATCCAGACAGAAGACAGCAGTATCTGCGAAGGCACGATTACTTATGATATCCGTTTTTTGGCAGCAGTGCCGGGAACGGACGAAGCGATACGTTTAATCATCAATGTGGAAGCTCAGAATGACTTTTATCCTGGCTATCCTATTATCAAGCGGGGAATCTACTATTGTGGAAGAATGATTTCTTCTCAATATGGAACGGAGTTTACTGCTCCGCAATACTCTAAAATAAAGAAAGTATATTCGATATGGGTATGTAAAAATCCTCCAAAGAATCGTCGCAATACAATCAACCGGTATTCGATAAAAGAAGAAAATCTGGTAGGAAATGTAAAGGAAGCGGTTGAAAATTATGATTTGCTTTCTGCTGTGATGATTTGCCTGGGAACCCATGACGAGGAAGCAGACACAGGGATCTTAAAACTTTTAGAGGTGCTTTTATCATCCGAGCGTAAAGCAGAAGAGAAAAAGAGAATTTTAAAGGAAGAATTTTTCATTCAAATGGACGCAGCATTGGAAAGCGAGGTGACCTTAATGTGTAATTTAAGCAAGGGTGTAAGAGAGGAAGGTATCCAGCAGGGTATCCAGCAAGGGCGTCAGGAAACTTTAATGGAGTCTATTGCTAATCTTATGAGAAGTATGAAACTGACATGTGAGCAGGCAATGGCTGCACTTGGGGTTCCAGAGGCTGACTGGGAATGGTATACTAAGAAACTGAATAAAAATTAGTGCAGTATATAAATAGAGATAACGCTCTGTTCAAAAGCAGGGCGTTATTTTATCATATGGATTGCTAAAGGTATTTTTGAGGTATAAAAGCGTATGAGGCAGATAGAGAAAATAAAAAGTGATTTACAGACAATTAGTGAGCCATTGGAAATGGCCGGATATTTAGATGGCATCCAAGCATCAGCAGGATTATATTGCCTGGAGAATTATCCAGATGAAGTTATAATTGAAAATGGTAAAGTAGAAGCGATAACCGTGTACGGAATGTGCCATTATTTAGAAAGTGAAGTACTAGAAAAGTAAAGGATGATGAATGAAATGATTTTTGTCAGTTATTCATGGATAGCAGAAAAGCCGGATGAAAGAGTTCTTCAACTGGTAGCAAAACTGAGAGAAAGTGGCTATCAAGCGGAATGCGATGTAATGAAGATTCAAGAAAATGCTTCTATAAATTTTGTGGAAATGATGGCTAAAAGTTTGCAGGAAGCAGAAAAAGTGATTATAGTTTTATCAGAAGCCTATAAAAAGAAGGCGGATTCTTTTGCTGGTGGCGTTGGACAGGAATATACATATATTATCAGTCATATGCAGCAAGAGCCAAAAAAATATATACTGGTGTCATTTGATAGAGATTTAGAGAAAGTACAGCCAAATTTTTTGAGCCAGCGTCAAGTGATTTTTATAGATGATGATAATGGTTTCAACCAGTTATTATGTAAATTAAACTATATGGGAGAATATGTGTTCCCGGACGTTAATCCTCATAAAATAATACCAACTGTTCAAATAGTTGGCTCAAAAACAGATAAAACGGAGGAACACCATTTATCAAAAGGTGGTAAGTATAATCTATTCGTATCGGCGAGAGCTGATGCTTGGGAGGAAGATTCCTATCAAATGGAGAGGGAGAGATGTTTGACCTCATTTACTCCTTCAGCCATAAAAGAGTTATATGGTAAACTAGAAGATAAAGAAATTGCGGAAATAAAATCATACCCTTGTATTTTTGCCTATGAGGATCAGGTTAAGAAGAATGCATATATCGGCTATATCACGGATATGGTGGTTAGAAAGGCAGCTATAAAATTTTATTTTCAAAAACAAGGGATATTAAGATATGATGATTTACATAGGTATGCATTTGAGTTTGATATTGACCTTTCGGGAGGCATTACAGAATTGATGCATACACATTGGACTATAAAAGATATTGATTTAGAAGATGAAATCAAAAAAAGGGGAATTTCAATATTGCCATACAATGGCAGTGCTTTTGGAGCAATTCCATCAAATTCGATCGAATTGCTAAAGATACTGCTTACAGAAGATAATCCAGTAGACTATATGGGAAAATTATTTGAAAAAGCAGATGATAAGACAGATAACAGATTACGGGCCATGATGCGCAATTTAAAGGAAAAGGGCTATCTTATATCATACTGGGCAGATAATGTGCCCGATGGGATTATCTTTAATGAAAGCGCATATTCTCTGGAATTTTAAATTGCGATTGCTACTCCTATGTTTTAAAGGGGGAGAGGTTCCATTTGGTATATTCTTATATGGTTTAGTAGGTATATTGTACACGACAAACACATGAGTAAATAAACGGGACTATCAGATAGCAGTTCCTCATAATTTTTTAGAAGTTTATAAGAAAACGATAGGGAAAATCTTTGTTTAGGATAAAATAAAAATTGAGTTACTCATATGTCATATTTCTTTTTATTATTAAGTATAGAAAAATCTACTTGAATATAATA
>ERZ1643250.1219-NODE-1219-length-22924-cov-19.477765_pt1 | contig 22924 bp, 20 predicted proteins | sample MGYA00579262_ERZ1643250 | MGnify/ENA primary metagenome ERZ1643250 (study PRJEB29033, sample SAMEA4952265) | chicken gut metagenome | biome: Broiler Chicken; feature: Gastrointestinal Tract; material: Caecum | place: Ireland | collected 2018 | study: Broiler... | reverse complement strand
TATCCGACCTGGATCCCCGTAGGCCGGACAAGACGCGCAGCGTCGCCTCCGGCATAGGAGCGGCGCTACTGCTTCGCCTCATCAAAACACTGGCTGATGATCTCCAGACCCTGACGGATCTGAGCGTCTTCAATGGTGAGCGGTACAAGGATGCGCAGCACGTTGTAATACGGGCCGCAGGAGAGAAGAATCAGGCCTTTATCGCGGGCGCGAGCCACGATCTCGGCGGTGAGTTTGGCGTCCGGCTTGTTGTGATCGCCGTCTTCAAACAGCTCAATGGCGATCATCGCCCCCAGCCCGCGTACGTCGCCGATCTCCGGGTGTTTTTCGGCTATCGCCAGCAATCCGTCTTTCAACTTCTGCCCCAGATCGTTGGCTTTTTGCAGCAGATTTTCCTGCTCAAACACCTTCAACACTTCCAGCGCAGCCACGCAGGCAATCGGGTTACCCGCATAGGTGCCGCCCAGACCGCCTGGAGCGACGGCATCCATTACTTCCGCGCGCCCGGTGACGCCCGCCAGCGGGAAGCCGCCCGCGATCGATTTCGCAAAGGTGGTAAGATCCGGCGCAACGCCCATCTGCTCCATCGCAAACAGCGTGCCGGTACGCCCCGCGCCGCTCTGCACTTCATCGGCAATCAGCATGATCCCGTGCTCGTCACACAGAGCGCGTAAACGCTGCATAAAGGCTGGCGACGAGGCGTAGAAACCGCCTTCGCCCTGAACCGGCTCAATCACGATGGCGGCGATATCTTCCGGCGCGGCATCATTTTTGAAGATCCGGTGGATGCTGGCGATAGCGTCATCCTCGCTTATGCCGTGCAGCGGGCAAGGATAAAGCGCGCGATAAACATGACCCGGCATCAGCCCCATGCCCGCAGAGTACGGATTCACCTTGCCGGTCAGCGCCAGCGTGTAATGCGTGCGCCCGTGATACGCGCCGCTAAAAGCGATGGTGCCGCTACGTTTGGTGGCGGCGCGGGCGATTTTTACCGCGTTTTCCACCGCTTCGGAACCGGTCGTAACCAGCAGCGTTTTCTTGGCGAAATCGCCCGGCACCTTCTGATTCATAATCTCGCACAGCTCCAGATACGGCTCGTAAGCCAGCACCTGGAAGCAGGTGTGCGACAGTTTTTTCAACTGCGCTTCCACCGCGGCCACCACCTTCGGATGCAGGTGCCCGGTATTGAGCACCGCAATCCCGCCCGCGAAATCAAGATACTCACGGCCTTCAACGTCCCACACCCGGCAGTTTTCCGCGCGGTCAGCGAAAATCGGGTGAATTTGCCCAACGCCACGGGGAATCGCCTGACTGCGGCGCTGCATTAACTCTTTATTGCTGTTCATTCGCATTCTCCAGTTAAAGACCGATGCACATATATTTGATTTCTAAGTAATCTTCGATGCCATACTTCGAACCTTCACGACCCAGACCCGAGGCTTTGATGCCGCCGAACGGGGCCACTTCATTGGAAATAATGCCGGTATTGATGCCGACGATGCCGTACTCCAGCGCTTCGCCCACGCGGAAGACGCGGCTTAAATCACGGGCGTAGAAATAGGCGGCAAGGCCAAACTCGGTGTCATTGGCTTGCGCAATCACATCAGCTTCATCTTTAAAGCGGAACAGCGGGGCGAGGGGGCCGAACGTCTCTTCTTTCGACACTTTGGCGTTGGCCGGAACGTCCACCAGAATGGTCGGCTGGAAGAAGTTGCCGCCGCGTTCGTGCGCTTTACCGCCGCAAACCACGCGCGCGCCTTTCTCCAGCGCATCGGCAATATGCTCTTCCACTTTTGCTACCGCTTTTTCATCGATCAGCGGCCCGATGGTGACGCCGTTATCCAGCCCGTCGCCGATGTGCAGTTTGCTCACTGCCTGCTGCAATTTTTCGGCAAAACGGTCATACACGCCGTCCTGCACATACAGGCGGTTGGCGCAGACGCAGGTTTGCCCGGCGTTGCGGAATTTCGAGGCCAGCGCGCCTTCCACGGCTTTGTCGAGGTCGGCATCGTCAAAGACGATAAACGGCGCGTTACCGCCCAGCTCCAGCGACACTTTCTTGATGTCTTTCGCGCACTGTTCCATTAACTGGCGGCCAATTTCGGTCGAACCGGTAAACGACAGTTTGCGCACCAGCGGGTTACTGGTCAGTTCGTTACCGACCGCGCCCGCCGAACCGGTGACCACGTTAAATACCCCAGCCGGAACGCCCGCGCGGATCGCCAGCTCCGCCAGCGCCAGCGCAGAGAACGGCGTCTGACTGGCGGGCTTCAGCACCATGGTGCAGCCTGCTGCCAGCGCCGGACCGGCTTTGCGGGTAATCATCGCCGCCGGGAAGTTCCACGGCGTGATAGCCGCGGTGACGCCAATCGGCTGCTTGATAACAATCAGGCGTTTATCGGCCTGATGACCAGGAATGGTGTCGCCATAAATGCGTTTGCCTTCTTCGGCAAACCACTCAATAAAGGAGGCGGCGTAGCTGATTTCGCCTTTCGCTTCGGCCAGTGGTTTACCCTGTTCGAGGGTCATCAGGCGCGCTAAATCGTCCTGATGCTCCATCATCAAATTGAACCAGTTGCGCAGAATGGTGGCGCGTTCTTTGGCGGTGAGCGCGCGCCAGGCGGGCAGGGCGCGGTTGGCGGCGTCGATAGCGGCGCGGGTTTCATCCGCGCCCATTTTCGGCACGCTACCCAGCTTGTCGCCGTTCGCCGGATTGGTGACGTCGATGGCTTCACCATTGTTGGCGTCCAGCCATTCCCCGTTAATCAACGCCTGCTGGCGGAATAAGTTACTGTCGTTAAGTTTCATCGCTACATCCTGTTTTCAAAGGTTATTGATTAAATGCGGCGTGTAAGGCATCCACACTACGTGCCGCTCGCAGCGTGCGTCCGGGGTTACTCTGGCTTGCCAACAGCGTTTGTACCTTGCTGACAATATGCGCACCAATAGGAATTGCTGATGTCGCTGCCGGGGAGGGCGCATTGCAGGTGTGGATCGTGCGCGGGGTGGTGACAAACAGAAAATCGTCAATCAGCTTGCCGTCCGGCGATACCGCCTGCGCCCGCACACCGGCGGGCCAGGGCTGGAGATCGCTTAACGAAAGCCGGGGACAATACTTTTGCACCAGCCGCAGATAGCCGCTTTTGCACAGCGAGTTTTTCATCTCGCCCAGTCCTGAGCGTAGATGGTTTTGCAGCACCCGGCGAATCCCCGACGAGCCCAAAATCTCCAGCGTGTCGCTAAATGAGAAGTCGCGCTTGCGATAGCCTTCGCGTTTGAAAGCCAGCACCGCGTTTGGCCCGACGGTCACGCTGCCGTCGATCATGCGGGTGAGATGAACGCCCAAAAACGGCATTGCCGGGTCGGGAATGGGGTAAATCAGGTGGTTAACAATCTGGTTATGCTCCGGCGCAAGGCGGAAATACTCGCCACGGAACGGGCAGATGATAAAGCCCGGTTCGAGTCCGAGCATTTTCACCAGCCGGTCAGCCATCAGCCCGGAACAGCTAATCAGCGTTGATGCTTCATATTCGCCGCCCTGACGGGTACGTATCACCACGCCGTTTTTATGCTCATTAAGCCCGCTGACTTCGGCGTTATAGATAATTTCACCGCCTCTGGACTGGAAGATTTTTGCCATCGCCGCCGTCACGTCGCGGTAGCTGACAATGCCGCTGGACGGCACAAAAATGCCGCCGAGCCCGGTGATATTCGGTTCGCGCTCGCGCAGTTCGTCGGCGTTAAGCCATTCGCGCTCGATACCGTTCGCCGCTGTGCGTTCCCATAAGGCGCGCATCCGTTCCATTTCGAGATCGGACGTGGCAACCAGCATCTTGCCGCAGTTGTCGTAGCGAATGCCGTTTTGATCGCAAAAGGCTTTGGTGGCGCGGTTTCCCGCCAGGCAAAACTGCGCCTTCAGGCTGCCGGGCGTGTAATAGACCCCGGCATGGATCACGCCGCTGTTGTGGCCCGTCTGGTGACAGGCCGGGCCGGACTCTTTTTCCAGCAACGCAATGCGGGCGTCCGGATAGACATCAATCAGTTGCATGGCGGTCGACATGCCGATGATGCCGCCGCCAATAATCACAAAATCATACATCCGCTCAATTCCTTTGCGCTTACTGATGCGTCTGGTAGTGGTTAGAGGCGTAAGCGAAATAGCCACGCTGGCGCATCAGTTCACGGCGCAGATCCGGGTGCGGAGTAAAGCGGTCGCGACCGTGCAGCCAGAACAGGTTGTTAATCAACAGGAATTTGCCAACGGGAACGGGCACAGAAAGAATGCCTTTGCTGGTTTCAATGGCGTCGGAAAGCTCGCTCAACCACACGCCTTCTTCGAAGTCTTTCGGCTGGACGAACTGGTCGATATAGCGCATCACCGGGCGACCCTGTTGATCGACGTCGAACACCGGATGAAAAACATCTTTGCTGACGTTTTTACTCGGCGGCGCGGCAAAGCGCATCGGGCGACGCGCCAGCGGGTGGCGGAAATAGTTGTCGAGATGTTCCCAGTCATCGAGATGCAGCAGCAGCGAATTTCCGCCCTGCATGTTTTGCTCGTCGATTTTCATCATCAGCACGTAATCGGTTATCTCTTCGACATACGTGCCGTCGTTGTGTAGCTCCATCACGCGGTGCGGCTGGCGCAGATAGCTGTCTGAGTTATCGACATTTTTCACTACAAAACGCGCGTAATACTGACCGCTCATCGCATCGAAATTGGAACGGCCAATCAGATGCGCCACCGCCGTCGCCAGCTTCACCATCTCATCCGCTTGCTTCACATCATCGACACCCACCGCATTGATCAACAACGCACCTTCAGCGCGGTTTAGCAACGTCTTTAACAGCAACGGTTGCAGCTGATTCGCACACAGATCGTCAAGGATTTTGGCTACCCGAAAACGCAGAAAGGATTTGTACTCCAGCGCCTGTACGGGCCATTCGGCAACCTGCTCGAGAAACTGTTTGGTCGTCTGTTCGGTGAAGGTGAGTTCCAGCAGACGCGGGGATTGCGCCGACGGGGTGAGGGTGAATCCGCTATAGTCCTGGCCTGAATCGACAGCGTTATTTTGTACGGCGGTCAGTGCATTCATCAGAAGCGATCCTCTTATGAGATGTAGGGTGACATGGCGATGCTCATTTCGTAGCCATAATCTAAAAATATCTACATTTCTGAAAAATGCGCACAAAAGCGACATATTGTTTTCTTATTGTGATCAAAAGCAACAAATTAGTAACATTTAACGTAGGGTATTAAGGCAAAGTGAGACAGGAAATGAATAACTAAAGCAACAGGTTAGGGGGAGTTAACATTAGAGAACAGATTATCTGGTCGATAAAAAACAGTAAATGGCTTCACTGCAAAATGACCGTTAGTAAACTAAACATATTATCTGCCCCGTTTTATCGGGGCAGATATAACATTAAATTATAAATAGAGATAGTTCGGCGGTTCTCCTGTTTTCCCTAAAAGAAGAGCGCTACGCCCAGGAATATTGATATTTAGAGTTCCGCCTCTAAGCGTAAATACTTTACCAGGGGGGATAATTTTTCGGGTATTATTAATAATAATGTTAACGCTATTACTCCCCATGTTTTTGTATATTCCAGGTTGCAATTTGTTAGGCCAGGTACCTTCAACTTCTTCGTTTCCTTTATTTATTATAACTAGTCCATCATGAGGAGAGTGATTAATGTTCACAGAATCCCCACGACTAAAGGCCAGAACGTTTTTAGTTGCAGATACACCCTCAAATGCGCTCCATATTCCTGCTTTATCTATATATAATGCGTGGAATTCATTGTAGAGCTGCTGATAGGTAGAGCAACCTTTATTAAGCTACGCCTCACCGCCGACACGCGTGGACCCATCATAATTTTTAATTTCAGTCGTTGATTTTAATACTTGGCCATCCCAGTAAACTAAAGGCCTGCTGAACGGCAGAGCGGCTATATATGCCATTGCTAATTGTTCATCTTGTTGATGGTTAAATAGAAAGTCATTGAAAAGATTACCATTGTTAGGAAAATCGTGGTTAATGTTAATCAATATCCGTCTTTCTGATGGGATACTTGAGATTGTGGAACCCGGTTTTGATGCAAGGGTTTGAAGATCTCCACCAAATGAAAAGGCTTTTATCGTTTTCATGAGCAATGAAAAATCAATGGCGCTTAAATCATCTCTTTCATAAAGCAGTGATGACATTTGTTGTTCATCCAACTGACAAGTTACCAGATATTCCATGTAATTCATAACGGCTTTTTTATGATATTTTGGGTTAAATAAGTTAGTATTGTGTAACCGCTCATTATAATTTTTAAGCGGTGGGGTTATTGATCTTTCTATTTGTTCATGTTTTGAGTGTTTTGCCGCATCATAACGTAAACCTCGTACGCCATATTTTCGCATTTCACGAACGTATTGATTTTGCAACATAATAACCTGGTCACTTTTGGGTGTTGTTTTAGGCATTCCATTTAAACGCTTTTCTTTTAATGCATGGAGGTTTTCCCATTCATCCTTAGAGATGTTATCTTTACTTGCTTCGAAGTCTTTTGCAGTGAGATGTATATCTTCTGGATGGATTTGTTTACGTTCTTTTGTTACTGGATCTTTAATGAATGGAATCAAAACCTGACCTTGCTAATAGCCAGGGATACCACCTTCTATATCTTTACTGATCTTCGCTCGTATATCAGCAGAGGGATAATCCAGGTCATTTTTACCACTACCCCCAATTCCCATAAAGTTAAAGGTATAATCAGGAATGATATCGATACCAAATTTTTTAGCATCTTTAACCAATGCAATAAAATCCTGCAAATCTCCCATTGGATTATGGATGGTACAAAGATCTTCGGGTTGATAAGCATGAAACCAGTAACCCTTTTCTTCTTCGGGAGTTTCTGGTCCGTCGGCGCGGAAAGTTGTCACTGGAGGGATTTGTATATACCCATAATGGCAACGTGCAAATTCAGACATATTTTCTCTGATCTGCTGGTAGGTGGCATTAAAAGCATGAAGAATCGCTTCGCCAGGTTTTTTGGGGGTGATGATTTCACATTGTGATTTCTGAACAGCAGTAAGAGATTTACGCTCAAGTGTTTGCCGTAGATGTTCTAGATTGATTAATATTTTAAATGTTTCTTGCTGTCCGGAAGGTGACGTCACGTTAATATTATATACATCGGCTGCCAGCTCATAGTCAGGAATGTTAATAGCATATGCAACATATTTATCTTTTGGGGAAGGTTTGTCAGATATAATGTGGGTGAAATGTTCAGCACGACCATACTGATGAACACCGCTGTTATCACCTCTTTCAATCATTGTATCTCGTTGATAAACCCATGTTTTTCCTTCTCCTATCCTGTCTGGCGCTGTAATGCTACGCTGTGCTGCTTTATTCAACTCTCGGTAAGTTGTATCTGGAGAAAGGGAAATTTTATAATCGTTTTTTAACAGATCATTAATAACTTTTTCTGCGTGAAAAGTTGATATAATTTCTCTGTCTTTTAATCCTTGAGGGTAAACTCCACAAGAATTAATAATATTTGTTATACAGTTTAGATATTCTAATGTATTTAATTTGGAATTTAGATCCCCGTCAGTAATGTTCCATGATAACAATGTGGGGTTGTCGATAGGTAAATTTCTGGGTCCTGGTTTTATAGAAAACATAATAAAGTTCCTCTAATGGTAGAGTAATATGATGTATACGGAAACATAAAAATGTTTAATTGTTGTGAAAGTAATTGCAAACAGATGTCCTACTTTTATCCAATATTTATATGGAAAAGGATAATGCTTAAATCTGTTTTATTAATTATCGATGTGGTCTGGAGAGGCAACTGTCAAAAATCGCTCATACGAAACTAATGATTAGCAGAATAAGATCTATGAAAGAATATATTGCTATACGAAGTTTATTTTTATGGAGTGAAAAGTAACAGATATCATAATGATGCGAAAACTCTTCAGCTAATGTAATAAAGTTATATTATTAGATACAAAATCATTACAAAGTATCATTGAATCGATGATAACTATAGATAGTGCTAATTATTAACATTTGCTTGTTGACTGCGAGTATCGACTTTGCGAATGGAGGCGGTGTCGGGTTTTATGTCGCGTGTAATCACGACCCAAGGTGAATGGGAACGCATAAAAATCTGTTATTTACATCATATGATCATCATGTTTATTGCGTGGTTTATAAGTATTGTTATTGCACACTCAAGGCCCTTTAGCTCAGTGGTTAGAGCAGGCGACTCATAATCGCTTGGTCGCTGGTTCAAGTCCAGCAGGGGCCACCAAATCATCATTTATGTATCAGGAAGAGTTAAGGGTACAAGGGGTACTCGATGGCGGTCTATATTTCATGACTAACGCCATTTCAAGGAAGAAGTGCGGTGGGTGGTTTCGAATGAGGGCTGGTGTTTTGGTACGTGGCACGCCACTGCAATGTATTTATCCATCAGTACTCATTCAAAAGTACCTGGAAAAAATGCCTGCTATGCCAAGCGGGCAAATTGCTTACATGTGGAATTAAGTAATTAACGATAAAGCCAGAGTATTATCATTTATTATACCCCTTCATTTAATCAGGTTAATTACTCAAATCACTGAACTATTCTCTGTTCGCTCACTGATGATAAGTGAGTACCACAACCAATGTATGTAGAACAATGCCGTAGAGTAAGGATGAAATGTCTCTGCCACGCCTTAAACATCTACTACTGACCAGAACACCCGCCGCAGGCAGATGAGTTTTGTGAGCGTTACAGGAGCGTGGCTATGCTCATTAACCAACGCTATTGAGATATAAATTTCTAACACTTGAAAAACGATTTTCACTAATAAATTATAACGGTTTTTTTATCATACAGCGAAATAACCTTTTGTTTATTAAATTTAACATTCCTGTGCTAATTTAATTAAAAGTTCCATGCGTAGCAAGTGAAGCAGTTAATGTCAGTAATTGTCTCAAATGAGCGTTTTTTTATAGTGACAAACAGTAATAACATTAAAAATAGCCATGTAGACATTAATTGAGGAATAGACAATGTTAGTTAGTAAAAGCAACGGATTTAACGCTAGCGCAGTTTTGGGTAGTGGAAGTTATAATGAAAATAAATCTTCTAAACACATGGAGCTACTAGCTCATAGTATTTTAAAATTAATTTGTAAGGAAGCTGCATCAGAGACGTATCGCGGTGCTCTTGAAACTTTACAAAAAATGATGTCTGAATGTATATATCAAGAAGGCAACGCCTTTGTCATTATGGGAGCTGGAGAACAATTAAAACGTATTAAATATGAAGTTGGTGAAAATAACTTAAAGGTATTCAACGTACACTTTAATAATAATCACGAGTTAGTTAGTTCTGGTGAGCCTGACGTAATATGTTTAAGCAAGCAGGTCTGGGAAAATCTTCTCATTAAACTAAAGCTGGAAAACAATGAAAATGTGTTTTCTGAAACTAAAAAATTATCGAATAAAAATAATGCCGATCAGTTTTTTGAATGCGCTAAAAGAAATGAATAGAACCTTTTCGATAATATAAGAAAAAGTGATTTTCATGTTGGTTTACTTAAGCCAAGTAGTACGCGTAGTGTTATTTTAGAAACGCCGCCAAATGTCTGTATGGAATCACGTAATTCATATGAAAACAAAATAGATGAGATTTCATCTTTGTCAGAGTCAAAGGAACACCCCATAGATATTCAAGAAAAAAAAGATGCGTTTGTGAATGAGTTCAAGGGGGTATTATTTGATAAAAATACAAGGTCTTCAGAGCTTCTGTTTAATTTTTATGAGTGTTGCTATAAGTTTTTACCAAGAGCTCAGCCTCAAGATAAAATCGATAGCTATAATTCAGCACTGCAAGCTTTTTCCATTTTTTGTTCATCTACGTTGACACATAATAATATAGGCTTTGATTTCAAATTATTTCCTGAAGTCAAGCTGTCTGGAGAACATCTTGAAACGGTATTCAAATACAAAAATGGCGATGATGTCCGGGAGATAGCCAAAATTAACATTACTCTCCAAAAAGAAGAGGGTGGTTTATATAATTTACGTGGATTGGATTTTAAGGGGTGCTTCTTTTCTGGACAGAACTTCAGTAACTATGATATTCAATATGTGAACTGGGGAACGTCATTGTTTGATGTTGATACTCCGTGTATTTTTAATGCGCCTGCTTACAACAAGAGTAATGAAAAATCATTAAAACCTGTGAGCGAAAACGGTTTAAGTGGAGTATTGACTGATCGTAATAATAAAATAAAACTCATCACGGGCGTGGCACCATTCGATGATATTTTATTTATGGATGATGACTTTGATGATAGTTCCTCTGAGGATGATCCCGTTGAGAATAGTCCTGTTGTGACTAGTCCCGTTGTATCAAGTTCTAAAAGCAGTTTTCAATGATTAATAAATGGCAATTTTTACAAAGAGATAATAACGTAGATTGAAACAATATGTATTATTGATTGAGTAAACGGGATTATTCTTCACACTACATCCATTTTAGTGTCACTACCAAAGAAAAAGGGGCTACGTTTTCATGTAACCCCTTGATTTATTTGGTGGGCTGGCAGTGACTGAATTGGTGCTGTAATTGGTTGAAATATTTCATCTAATGTCTGGTTCAACTTTCCTTAGCTGCCTGAAAGTTTTTTGATCTTACCCAGCAATAACAGCGTTACGGTGCACCACGCCTGACTGAAGAACTGCGTGCTCAGGGTTACCACTTCAACGTAAAACCGTGGCAGGAGGTCCGGACTGAAAAAACTGGTCAGGACATCATCGGCAGGGAACGCACTGCTAGTCTGTAAACTGAACCGACTGGGGCGCAGTATGTGGCATCTTGTCGTGCTGTTGGAGGAGCTGTGCGAACGTGGTATTAACTTTCGTGCTCTGGCCCAATCTATATTTGCCCAACAATGGGGGGACGAATGCTGTAAAAGTAAAACAATCTGCGATCTCAAAGTTATTGTGTGATTTTTATGTGAGCAGAAGATATTCATCAGAAACGATTATGTAAATCATTTTATTTTGCCAACGGCCTCATTGTCGAAAGAAAAGAATACGCCCGTATTTCCTGAATGGATTGACTTTTTTATCCAACCACACTTCAGCGCACTGCGTTTAAAAAATGCCTCATTCTTATGCGGAATATCATCATTTCATCATGATGTCTTTGATGAGCGGTGAACACAATACACTTGCGCTGTCTCTTCAGGATGAATCCCCTGGTCTGGTGCCTGTGGGCTGATGTTGCAGCAAAGCTAAGGTCGCTTAAACGCTACTCAGTATTCACTTTTCAGAGGATGAAATTTATGAACAGGACCAGTCCCTATTATTGTCGCCGCTCAGTACTTTCCTTATTGATATCTGCCTTGATATATGCCCCGCCCGGGATGGCTGCCTTCACTACTAATGTTATTGGTGTGGTAAACGATGAGACTGTAGATGGCAACCAAAAAGTGGATGAACGAGGTACAACAAATAACACTCATATTATCAACCATGGCCAGCAGAATGTTCATGGCGGGGTATCTAATGGAAGTCTTATTGAATCTGGTGGATATCAAGATATAGGAAGTCATAACAATTTTGTGGGGCAGGCTAATAATACAACCATTAACGGTGGCAGACAGTCAATTCATGACGGGGGTATTTCCACAGGTACGACAATCGAGAGTGGCAATCAGGACGTTTATAAAGGGGGTATCAGCAATGGAACGACAATTAAGGGCGGTGCTTCACGCGTAGAGGGAGGGAGTGCGAATGGAATACTCATTGATGGTGGTAGCCAGATAGTAAAAGTTCAAGGGCATGCTGATGGTACAACGATAAATAAGTCTGGCTCTCAGGACGTAGTACAAGGAAGTCTGGCAACGAACACAACCATAAATGGTGGTCGACAGTATGTTGAACAGAGCACAGTAGAAACAACAACCATTAAAAATGGCGGTGAGCAAAGAGTATATGAGAGCCGTGCGCTGGACACGACGATTGAAGGCGGAACTCAGTCTCTGAATAGTAAGTCAACGGCAAAAAATACGCATATCTATTCTGGTGGCACGCAAATTGTTGATAACACCAGCACCTCGGATGTTATTGAAGTTTATTCTGGTGGCGTGCTTGATGTTAGTGGTGGTACGGCAACAAATGTTACCCAGCACGATGGTGCAATTTTAAAAACTAACACTAACGGTACGACGGTGAGCGGTACGAATAGTGAAGGTGCATTCTCCATCCACAATCACGTGGCAGACAATGTGTTGCTGGAAAACGGTGGTCATTTAGACATAAACGCATATGGTTCGGCAAACAAGACGATTATTAAAGATAAAGGAACAATGTCAGTTTTAACCAATGCTAAAGCTGATGCGACCCGAATAGATAATGGCGGGGTTATGGATGTTGCAGGAAACGCGACAAATACCATAATTAATGGTGGCACACAGAATATTAATAATTATGGCATAGCCACAGGCACCAATATCAACAGCGGAACGTAAAATATCAAAAGCGGCGGGAAAGCTGACACAACAATTATATCCTCCGGGAGCCGGCAGGTTGTTGAGAAAGATGGTACGGCAATTGGCAGCAATATTAGCGCCGGAGGCTCGCTGATTGTCTATACCGGCGGTATTGCACATGGGGTTAACCAGGAGACGGGCAGTGCTTTAGTTGCCAACACGGGTGCAGGGACTGATATCGAAGGATACAACAAGCTCTCTCACTTCACTATTACCGGAGGGGAGGCTAATTATGTTGTGCTGGAAAATACCGGCGAACTGACGGTAGTGGCTAAAACCTCGGCGAAAAATACTACCATTGATACTGGCGGTAAGCTGATTGTCCAGAAGGAGGCTAAAACAGATAGCACCAGACTTAATAATGGCGGCGTTCTGGAGGTTCAGGACGGTGGTGAGGCTAAGCATGTTGAGCAACAATCCGGCGGCGCATTAATTGCTTCCACGACCTCCGGAACACTTATCGAAGGAACCAACAGTTATGGTGATGCTTTCTACATCAGGAATTCAGAAGCTAAAAATGTAGTGCTGGAAAACGCTGGCTCATTAACAGTCGTCACTGGTTCCCGCGCAGTTGACACGATTATTAATGCCAACGGCAAAATGGATGTTTATGGAAAAGATGTTGGCACTGTACTCAATAGTGCTGGCACCCAAACAATATATGCCAGTGCCACTTCTGATAAAGCAAATATCAAAGGTGGCAAGCAAACGGTATATGGTTTAGCCACTGAAGCAAATATCGAAAGTGGTGAACAAATTGTTGATGGTGGGTCAACAGAGAAAACACACATCAATGGTGGCACGCAAACCGTTCAGAATTATGGTAAGGCAATCAATACCGATATCGTCTCTGGCCTACAACAAATTATGGCAAACGGGACAGCGGAAGGTTCCATTATTAATGGGGGTTCACAGGTAGTTAATGAGGGCGGTCTGGCTGAAAACTCGGTGCTTAATGACGGCGGCACACTCGATGTGCGGGAGAAAGGCAGCGCAACGGGGATACAGCAGAGTAGCCAGGGCGCTTTGGTTGCAACCACCAGGGCGACGCGGGTCACAGGAACACGCGCGGATGGCGTCGCGTTCAGCATCGAGCAGGGTGCGGCGAACAATATCCTGCTGGCAAATGGCGGCGTGTTAACCGTGGAGTCAGACACCTCTTCTGACAAAACACAGGTCAATATGGGCGGACGGGAGATCGTCAAAACAAAAGCCACTGCGACAGGCACGACGCTCACCGGCGGTGAACAAATTGTCGAGGGTGTGGCGAATGAGACAACAATTAACGACGGCGGAATACAAACAGTTTCAGCTAACGGAGAGGCAATAAAAACAAAGATCAATGAAGGCGGTACGCTGACAGTCAACGATAATGGCAAAGCGACAGATATCGTCCAGAACAGCGGTGCCGCTCTCCAGACGAGCACGGCTAACGGTATTGAAATCAGCGGTACTCACCAGTACGGTACTTTTTCCATTTCCGGCAATTTAGCGACCAATATGTTGCTGGAAAATGGCGGTAATTTATTGGTATTAGCAGGTACCGAAGCTCGCGACTCCACGGTTGGCAAGGGTGGGGCAATGCAAAACCTGGGTCAGGACTCCGCCACAAAGGTTAACTCTGGCGGGCAATATACCCTTGGGCGGTCAAAAGATGAGTTTCAGGCTCTGGCCCGGGCAGAAGATCTCCAGGTCGCTGGCGGTACGGCAATCGTCTACGCAGGTACGCTGGCGGATGCATCGGTCAGTGGCGCGACAGGAAGCCTGTCGTTAATGACGCCACGGGATAATGTTACGCCAGTTAAACTCGAAGGGGCGGTCCGGATTACCGATAGCGCGACATTGACTCTGGGAAATGGCGTCGATACCACGCTTGCCGACCTGACGGCTGCCAGCCGGGGCAGTGTCTGGCTTAACAGCAATAATTCCTGTGCAGGTACCAGCAACTGCGAATATAGAGTAAACAGTTTGCTACTCAACGACGGTGATGTTTATTTGTCAGCACAAACAGCAGCGCCTGCCACAACTAACGGTATCTACAATACGCTGACAACCAATGAACTTTCCGGTAGCGGTAATTTCTACCTGCATACCAACGTTGCAGGCTCCCGGGGCGATCAACTGGTCGTCAACAACAACGCCACTGGTAATTTTAAAATCTTTGTTCAGGATACCGGCGTCAGCCCACAGTCTGACGACGCGATGACGCTGGTGAAAACAGGGGGAGGGGATGCTTCGTTTACGCTGGGCAATACCGGCGGTTTCGTTGATCTTGGGACCTATGAGTATGTCCTGAAAAGTGACGGCAACAGCAACTGGAACCTGACCAATGATGTCAAACCCAACCCGGACCCCATCCCAAATCCAAAGCCAGACCCAAAACCCGATCCAAAGCCAGACCCAAATCCAAAACCAGACCCTACTCCCGATCCAACGCCGACACCCGTTCCGGAGAAACGCATTACGCCTTCTACGGCAGCCGTACTCAATATGGCAGCAACATTACCGTTGGTATTTGATGCTGAGCTAAACAGTATTCGCGAGCGGTTGAACATAATGAAAGCGAGTCCACACAACAATAATGTCTGGGGGGCGACGTATAACACCCGTAATAATGTCACCACCGATGCGGGTGCCGGGTTTGAGCAGACGCTGACCGGAATGACAGTGGGGATCGACAGCCGTAATGATATTCCTGAAGGAATTACCACGCTAGGCGCTTTTATGGGCTATTCCCATTCACATATCGGTTTTGATCGCGGAGGACATGGCAGTGTGGGCAGTTATTCTCTGGGCGGCTATGCCAGTTGGGAACATGAAAGTGGTTTCTATCTGGACGGTGTCGTGAAGCTGAACCGTTTTAAAAGTAACGTAGCAGGTAAAATGAGCAGCGGTGGAGCCGCCAATGGCAGTTACCACAGCAACGGGCTGGGCGGTCACATTGAAACCGGGATGCGATTTACCGATGGTAACTGGAACCTGACGCCGTATGCATCGTTAACGGGGTTCACCGCTGATAACCCCGAATATCATTTATCCAATGGCATGAAATCGAAATCAGTCGATACCCGCAGTATATATCGTGAACTGGGCGCAACGCTGAGTTACAACATGCGTCTGGGGAACGGTATGGAAGTTGAGCCGTGGCTGAAGGCGGCTGTGCGCAAAGAATTTGTCGATGATAACCGGGTGAAAGTGAATAGTGACGGTAATTTCGTCAATTATTTGTCGGGCAGACGTGGAATATACCAGGCAGGTATTAAAGCCTCATTCAGCAGTACGTTAAGCGGGCATCTTGGGGTGGGGTATAGCCATAGTGCCGGTGTGGAATCCCCGTGGAACGCGGTAGCTGGTGTGAACTGGTCGTTCTGACCATCAACGAAAAAGCCCACATCTGTGGGCTTTCATGTTACCAGGAGCCGCGGCTCCTTTGCGTATCCTTTTATGTCTCCTCACCGTCTGGTCGGTGTTTTGCTGAGACTTCTAACTTCCTGTTTTTGTTGGTGTTGTCCTTACACCGTCCAATCATGATTGGCTGGCGTCCCTGTAAATAACTATTCATGACATTGATTTTTAGGTTTATTTTAAATTTATATGTGGTCCTAAAAAGGAACCATAAATCTTAACGGTATGAGTTCTCACGAATAGCCGATTTGCAAATTGTATCAAAAGACAACAAATTTCTCAGTTCAACTCCCTATTGGTAACTGAACTCATAGATAAGGTCCGTTATGCTTTTCATAGGTAGACGAATACGGTAACTTTTCTCAATAGCACGATTCTATCCGCAGTACCAGCATAGGTGGAGAATGGATTTTGAACAATTGGTCACCAGAGCATACAAAAGTCATCAAGAGCTGGTTTAAGATTGATACATATCGCAAATTTGAAGACCTCTCATTGATTCAGTTCTACCATGAGATATGGGCCCGTAAATTGTTCTTTAAGGAGTATCGGGAAGAGTTTGAGAGCAGAGCACTTGCGGGTTACTTCTCAAAAATTTTTAGTGGCAATCCTTTTTTAATTGAAGAAGGACAACTGGGATACATGACTCCTGCCAACAAACTTTTTCAACCTCCCCATTTCTTTCTCACAACTCTTGATCGCCTTGCTGAAACGAGCATTATTGCAATGCAACGTGGAGGTTTTCTTTGGCATGAAGGTGACAATTATTCTATAAACGCAGAGCTTCGAGAAGAATCACTTTCAGACATTATGCCAGATCAGTTTACACGAACGATCATGTTCGAGATTGATCTGGCAAGTGGCACAGACGAAGAGATTGCAGAGTCGCTTAAAGCTGCATTACCGCAGTGGCGTAAAGTTAAGGGTATTGATGAAAACCCATTGGAATCTGTTCGTTTTGGATACGGAACTATCAAGAAACTCATCAGTTATCGTGTAATACCTATGCTTGATATCCTGGTGTGGGCAGCCGTTAAAAAAATCCGTGTCTCTGACGACAGGTTATCCAGACTACTATATACAGACTATGACGAAGAAAGCGAAATGAGACAGTCCAGCCAAATCAAAGATACCGACAGGCCTTTGGCTCTTAAATCCTGCACAACTGACTTTATCCGACAATTCCATTACTTCATGAACAAAAACAGCCATTTAAAGCAAATGAAAGTCTCTGATGTAATGAAACTATCGGATTAAGAGTTAATTAATAACTGTCTGTTTTTTTATTATAAAAATAAACTAAAAGCACTACTGTAAATGGTGCTTTTTTTTGCGATTTTTACTTTAAACCGGCCATTTTTACACTTGCTATAAAACAGGGGAATTTCAGCTACTCTCAAGTTCCCTTGTTCTGTACTGCACCAACTTCGAGAAAACCATCCTGCACAGCAGCGAAGAACCTCCGCTTCAGGAGCTTCGCTCCTTTCTTTTCCCAACTGCTCGTATAGTGACTTCACCGCAACGACAAGGGATAACGAAATGAAAAATCAAGCAACCCGCCTCATACGCTTACCAGAAGTTCTCGAACGAACTGGCTACGGAAAAGCCTGGATCTATCGTCTGATCAACGATGGCAAGTTTCCTGCTCCTGTCAAAATTGGAAGTCGTGCAATAGCTTTCGTTGAAAGTGAGATTGATAGCTGGATTCAGTCTGTTATCGAAACAAGTCGAAATAATGTTGCTTAATTGAATTTAGGAGAGATTTTATGACTATCGAAGAATTTGTGAATGAAGAAAACCATATGTGTAATCTGGGCCAGGAACTATTCTTTAAAATTTTCGAGCCTGAATCGATTTATAATTTACCCAATAACGAGTTTAATAAAGAAATAATATATTGGCTCAGTCAGTATCTTGTCGGAAATTTGATACAACCTTTAGACGCGATCTCAGAGCTTAATGCTTCCAAACAAATATATGTTTACGAGACTTGGTTTTCGCTAATTAAATGCCCTGATGAAATGAAACTCTTGGCGAAGCGGATAATTGAATATTTATTGGATTAAGAAATTCATATGGCAATGCAAAGTTTTGCTGCATATTTTAGATTAAAACGTTAAAGAATAACTTGCATTATTTTTATGACCGTTCTTTTGCAAGGCAGTGAGATGGTTTTAGGTGGGTTGGGTGTGCATAATATTAATAGTGTTAGGACGGTTTTTAGTATTAAGAAGTAATAATAATAGCCATTGGTGAAAATTATGACGGGATTTTTACCATGACATTTCATATTAATAAGTATAGGAAAGTTAAAATGAATAATTCAATCATAGTACCAGAAGATAAAGATTTTGTATGTGCGTTTGCGACTTCACCGAATAGCTTTTATGAGGCTATTGAATCCTATCGTAATTATGTAGATCTAGTCCAAGAGATAGAGTTCGAGCACGTCTTTCTTTATTTATTGTTTTCTATAGTGGTCAATGGTAGTACAGATATTACGATTAATGATGAAGTACGAATGTGTATTGAGCAGCTTGTCTATGAAAAAAATAGTATCAGAAATAATAATGCAGATAAAAAGATGTAAAGGCTGTAATAAATTATCATGGGGACAGACAGCACAAGTCTGTACCTTCTTATTTTAATTCAACAGATAATGATACATGAAAATTATGTGCTTTTGATAGTGGTCATCTGGTTTTCTATAGTAAACATTATAGGATATAGGTTATCCTGAATTTTAATATTATGCTCTTTTTTATTTAAAAGAGCTGAAAAATACAGGATTTAAATGGTGTTGGTATTTAAACTCAGTAGGTATAGTAACACTCGCATCAATCAGTTCTGTGATAGCCTGATAAAATTGAGTGGGTGTAATATGTATCCCTTCTTGCTGTGCTATGGGCGTAACACGATGAAAAATTAGGTAAACAATGCTCTTATCTGGCTTATACGACGCGATTAATGTAAGCAACCAGAATACATTGTGAATAGTAGTGTTAAGATTATGACTTTCAACTGATGATTGATTATTTTGAAAGTAAGTGGAGAGTCTTTTTTGCATAAAGGTATCGTTTTTTTGTTAATGTTATCACTCGCGTGGAGAAAATTACCACGCTGTAATGTTTTTAAAATGGAATGCCGTCTGCAGGATTTCGTCTTCTGGAGTTTTTAACTGATTTTGTTTTACTCCAGGCACGATAAAAATTAAACGAATTGGCAAAATCTTCTGTCTCCAGTCTGGATTTTCTGAATTTATCCATCAGATCTTCATTGAAACGACGAGGAATTCCCTTAACGCACAAGTTTGAATTCAGATATACCTGATTATCTATGGTGTCACGAATAAGTATTTTTTTTCCAAATAACTCTTTGAATGCACGTGAAACATTTGATTTATTCAGCCCAAGCTCTTTGGCAGTACGTGACTGTGAAAAATCAGGAATAATATTACCGTAATCAATGGCTGAGAAGAGATAAATCACAATTCTAAATGCTGTAGGCGTCAAATCCATTCTGGCGAGTGTCGCCATATTACCTTTAAATACCATTGAGAAATCGTCCTTGAAGGACGTCTTTTTATAGCTGGTTGCTTTAATTTTTATTTCTTCTAGATCTTCGGGCATAACCTCTAATGCTTCTGCAATAATGGATTTTTGTTCTTTAGTTAATACAACACTTGTGATTGACATAATGGCTCCTTTTTTATTGTTGTGATTACAGACATGGCATATTTAATTTATTTGTCAATGGTTTTGATGATATTATTTTAATTATATCTTATTTGAATTTTTTATCCGTTCTTTGGTGGTGGTAATAGGTTGTAAAATTTGAAACGAGGGGTGCTAAATTTAACCATCACCTGTTATGTGATTGATAATTTTTGGTGCTGAAATTAACAACGGCATATTTTGTATAATCATATGATTTTATTAGATAATTTTTGATTTTGATCTGCAAGATAAAAGAGTGATAAAGAAATAAGAAACCACAGTTTTGCATTTGATCGATACTCAAGGCCTTGGTGTACCTGATGAAAACATTTTTATTATTGCTTTTCTTAAATAATATCATTTGTAAATTGAAGCCTGCGCAACTGTGTGTTACGCCCCATTGGGCTTCAGAACATCACTATAGTGTTTTCAGTCAGTATAAATACGCTTCGCGCACGAGTTCACAGTATTTAGGTTTACTGTCATTAAAAATACGCTTCGTGCAGAAGTTCAGAAAAATGGGGTTAGCTGTCAGCACAAATACGCTTCGCGCAAAAAAAAATCAGGAGGCTAAGTTGATCGGGAAAGCGAACACAGATACATGATTTACCCGTTTGCTGACTACGGCTCACGCCGGGACCCTTCGGAAAAACCCTTTCTGCTTCAGCGAGTGAGTGCTGCGGGCACTCAGAGGCGCTGCCAGGGAGACAAAATTAAGTTTTTCAACTGTTTGGTAAAAATAATTAACATTTATAGGTAGTCGGGGCGTAAGCCAGTGCGTAGCACGCTCTCAAAAAATATTCCTGTGGGTTTCTTATCTGCAATAGGGAAATAACTCAGATAATTGATATATGAAAAAACAATACAATCGGGAAGACACAACTTTAGCACAGTAAAAGCTATTTGTATTTATGAGGAATAAAATATATATGAATAATAAAATATTTTTATTTTGCTATTGATTTTAATTTTTAAGATGATAGTACTTAATTATAAAAACAAAATAATGGAGGAAATTATGAGTGCTATTAATGTGTTATCTCAGGAGGAAAAATTTATACATGTTGTTGATAAATTTATAACCCATAATCACAACGGCGTTAATAACAATGTCTTTTATAAAAAACTTTATGTTCTCTTCGCCGGATATCATCTGAAGTATTTTTATTCACGGGCGCAATATCGCAATTCGTGTTATCACGTTGATAATATCATGCAGATGTTTATGGGTGTCGTTTCTACCCTGAAGACCCCTCTGCTCAGGCAACTCGCAAACAGTGACACATTGCTGCATTGCCTGAATTCGCTCGTGAATTATATTTCAGGCAATCTGGATGAAGCAGAGCACATTTATGCTGATTTACTGGCACAGTATGAAAAGAAACGCATTGCACGTTCTCTGGCTTATACACCACCAGGATCCGTGGTCAGGAAAAGACTGTGAGACATCGGAAATGCGCCGGACAAGGCAGAGTATGGCAGAGTGACATAAAAGCAGTCGTTTCCCGCAAGATATTACCGGGCATTAAAAAGGCAGGATCCACCGATTTGGTGTCCTGCCTGGCGGGATTATTTTATTGTGGTCTTACTTATCAACGACCTGCCAGCCATCATCTGTTTTGACCAGCTTGACAGCCGCTGTGCGTTTTTCGTTATCGACAACAGCTGTTACATTGCATTTATAGCTTTTATCCGATAGTTTTTCGCAGTCGTGTTTTTTGACTGATTTTAACTTCCGCAGCATGTCAGGCGTGATATCGTTTCTCGCTATGGATTTAACGATGGCATTCGTCTGCTCCACGACCTTATTCATCGCAGTGTAAATATCCTGCTCAGACGGTTCACTGGTGCAGCCGGTCAGCAAAAAAATGGACGCAATGAGTGTGGTAAATGCATATGTTTTCATAAAATAATCCCAGACGGTAGAGTACGTTATTGAAAAAGGCCGGTTTTCATCTTGCTGTTGTTTTCAGAGAACGTCCACTTGCTGACGGTTTCGCCTTTAAATTCGATTTCCAGCGTTTTGGCCTGCGTCTGTGAACCCCCGGTCAGCAGTCCAATCACGGGAATGAATGTGGTGGCATCAAACTGATTGTTGTCCATCGAATAAGTCCATTGTTCATTGCCACTATCAAGTGTAGTTTTGGTTTCGGGCTGACCGAATGCGGTAATGATTTCTGATTTCGTTGTTTTATTTTTGATGATTTTCGACTGCAGACTTTGTGATGTTTCTTTTTTTAGATGCTGGTTGCCTGATGTTGAACAGCCAGAAATAAGTAAAGAAGAAATAAAAAACACAGAAATCATGAATCTGTTCATAAGTTTTCTCATATTAATTTTTTATGTTTGCGGTGGTGTGAAATTAATATCATCTTATAAAAACAACTCTGTCTGCATATTTCTTTTTAATAATGCAGATAAGAATAATGACGCTGGCAAAAAACGTAATGACTGAGGCAGGAGTGCTGCCGGTCAATGAAAACACTAACCAGGCGAGAGCTAATGCCACGAATTGAAACAGGAATGCCACACTGAGTGGACTTTCACCATAGGCCACTTTTGCATGGCAACCTTTGCAAACCCGCACACCGTGTGGGCTTTGTGTAAAGCAGAAAGGGCAGCTAATCGTTTTATTATCCATCATGACTCCGTAGCCTGATTTAAGGTGATGTATTTTTGAACATTTTCGATGAATGAACTGCTTTAGTAAAATTGCTTGTACCGATCGATGGATCTCAGTCGATAGGTTGTATCTATTATAACTAGATTATCGATCTATAAAAACGATCGATATCTTATTGACTATCACTAAAGTATGGACTAGCTAACTTATGGTGCAGGATGGTTGTTGTTTTTAAATGATTGTTCTTTATTGGTATTTGTTGTCATGGGATGACAGGGTGTCAGAATATGTAGGTGGAGGATTTGGTGGAAAGGATGTGCAGTGGCATGTAACAGAGACATGCCTCTGCGCCTGAGAAGTGCCACAATATGGACGAGCAATACAAGCCATGAATACAGACGACGCTGGCGGGGTATCTGACGAGCTGTATTGTGCAGATTGCTCCTGAGCTGGATGATACCCACTGTCTCCTGTTGTCTTTCCAGACGAATTTTTTCTTCAAGCTGATGGATTTTCTCCAGAATCGTTTCCCGGTTTGCAGCCTGCTCTTCAGACTCGCATGATGGCACTGGCACTGGCACTGGCACTGGCACTGGCACTGGCACTGGCACTGGCACT
>ERZ1643250.1217-NODE-1217-length-22952-cov-29.675678_pt1 | contig 22952 bp, 39 predicted proteins | sample MGYA00579262_ERZ1643250 | MGnify/ENA primary metagenome ERZ1643250 (study PRJEB29033, sample SAMEA4952265) | chicken gut metagenome | biome: Broiler Chicken; feature: Gastrointestinal Tract; material: Caecum | place: Ireland | collected 2018 | study: Broiler... | reverse complement strand
TTCCGGTTCTGAATGTTGGGGGTTCGAGTCCCTTCGGGCGTACCAAGAAAAAACCCTGGAAAGTATTGAGTTTCAATAACTTTCCAGGGTTTTTTCATTTTTTAAACTAGAAGCAAAACATCATTGATAGGCACTGAAATACAATTCAGTGGTGTCCATGTGGTGGCCACTTTTATTTTTGCCCGAGTCAAATTTTTATGCTAATATCGGCATTTTACGCTTGACAAAATGCCAATATCGGCGTATAATAGAATCATCAAGAGGGAAACATCCCAGGAGGTAAAGAGTTATGTATAACAAGCGTGAGATCATGGTAAATGCCTGGCACATCCGCCGAACCGCTAACGTGAGCATGAGCACCGCCCTCCGCGCCGCCTGGGCCCTTGCCAAAGCCATGAACAAGGCCGAGGAGATCGCCGCTAACATCGACTGGAACACCAAAGTCCGTGTGAATGACTGGGCTAAGTACGGGAAGAATCGTACCTATGTTGAGGTAGCTGTCTACACCAGCGCTTGGAACCGCAAGCGCACTGAGAAAATCGGCTATGTCGACAACCTGACCGGCGAGTTTGTGGCCGCTTAAATAAAGAAAGGGGAAGCAAAATGAAATTTATCATCAATGAGACCGGGAATCTCGAGAAGCTGACCATCATCGACTCCAAGACCGGGATGGACTGGAGCAGCGACCTGATCGGCAACAGCGGAGCTGTTGGGGACTACATCCACTATGATGATGCGGCCGGCGCGTACCGCATCGGGCAGGAGGACTTTGACTGGTGGGCCGAGTACATCTCCATGTATGAGCACTACCAGGAGGCGCTGGACGCCCTCAGAGAGCAGTATGGGGCCGACGCCGTCGATGACATCCTTACCCGCCCGGAGCTTTGGTTGAGCGATGACTACACCGCTCACAAGCAGGAGCTGCAAGCGCAGCTCGACGCGATCCGCGAGGAGCTGGGAGAGGGGGAGACCGAATGAGGCGGAAGTACGGGGACTGCCAGCGGAAGGACGGGAACTGTACCCTCTGCTCCCTCGTCAACTACGGGCGGGACTGCCACAACCGCCCGATCTCCAAACTGGAGTGGGCCAGGCTGTCGTCTGGCCTCTCTCCAAAGGAGCTCTCTGAGGCCTCCGGCGTCTACATCCGGCAAATCCAAAAGGTAGAGCTGGGCGAGGCCCAGGCCGGGAACATGACCGCCAAAAACCTGCTGGCAATCGCCGACGCCCTCGGCGTCGACCCGCACGATTTGATATGATGTCCAACGTAGTGCGTCCCCGCACCTGCCGCCAGTGCGGAACGACCTTTGAGGGCGGCCCCCGCGCCTGGAATCAGGCCCACAAAGACACCTATTACCCGGCCAAAAACGAAAAGCGCCGGAAAACAAAACCCCAAAATGAGTAAGAGAGGGAGGAGCCCAGCTCCTCCCTCTCTTTACGCCTCGGCCACGGCCCGCTTGATAGCCTCAAGAATCGCCACCCCCATGGTGGCCATCTCCTGGCGGGTACTGTTGCCCTGGGGGCAGGCGATGGTGAGCCCGCCCTTTCCGTCGTCCACACCGGTCAGGATCCCGGCCTGGATGGCCTTCTGGATGTAGGGTTCCGCCCAGCCGCTGGCCGCCGCATTGTTGCGCTTGGCCTCCTGGGCGGCCCACTCCTCCCGAGCGATCTGCCGCACTTGCTCTTCCGTCAAATCCGTCACCTCCAACATAGCCTTAAATGCTGTCCATTCTCCCGGGCTGTCCACCCAGGGTGCGGGACACCGCTTCCCGGTCACGTCGTAGTGTCTCAGGACGTTTTCCACGGGCACCCCATACTTGTCCATCAGCTCCCGCACAAAGGCCGCTGTGCGCTCTCTGGTGGCCGCGGGGACGGCCCACACGCTGTCGCACATCTCCACGCCGATGGAATTGTAGTTCCGGCACGCCGGGTGCTTGGGGTGGGTGGAGCCGCAGTGGTAGGCGGTATCCTCGTTCCGGACAGACTGCCACACCTCCCGCTCGTCCACAAAGTAGTGGGCGGACACCCCGGTATACTCCCGGGCGGAGTACACCGCGTTGTTTTCGGCGGTGTCGTTGGGGATGCCGGTATAGTGGATCACGATGTACTCCACCTTGCCGGCGCGGCCCGGGAGATAGTTCCCCCGGGCCGCCTGCTTGAAGGGGATGGCCATCAGGCCTCACCGCCCCGGGCGGCCTCCCGCTCCTCGTCCTCGTGGATGGCCAGCATCACCGCCGCGTCAAAGGGGGCGAAGCCGCCCTGGTCATAGGCGTCCGCCAGCTCCTGCTGGTGCCGGCCCAGGAACTCCCGGTGGTCCTGCATCTCGCCGTCCGCCCAGGCGTGGCCGCACTCCTCGGCGGCGGCCTGGAGGTGGCAGGAGACGTCCTCCTGGCCGGGCATGGCAGACGCCATGTTGTAAGCGGTAAAAAGTACCTTGGAATTGATCTTAGACATAAGTATTTGCTCCTCTCATTGTCAAAAATAGGTTGATTTTGTGAATAGACGGCTCAGCTGTCCTCCTCCTCTCCGCCGTCTCCGTCCAATTTGTTCCCCGCACTGTCCACCGCGTCCTGGGCCACCTCCAGCAGAGAGAGCAGCCAGGAGGGCACCGGAGCGCCCATCTCCGCCGCATTCTCGGCCATGCTGCCCAGCTCCGTGATGATGTACCACACCAGCACCACCGGGCAGATCAGCCCGGAGAACTCCACTGGGAGCTGGATTACTGGCAAGTGGGCCAGCACCGTGGCCAACAGCAGATCCGCGCCGGCGGCCACGATCACCACCACGATCATCCCGGTTTTGTGCCAGATGCCCTCCCGGGCCTTGGCGGAGCTCCAGGCCCCGCCCTTGGCCGCCGCGGCGGAGCCGGTGATGTAGTCCAGCACCATGCAGATGATCCAGCCCACCACCAGCCAGCCCATCCAGCCCCAAAGGCCAGTGAGGGCCCCGGTCACAGCGGCCACCGCCGCCTTGATTGCAGTAATGTTGTCCATGTCGTCCTCCTTACTCCTGCACCTGCCACCCCGCCGGGTATGCGTCCGGGCTCCAGACGTTGCCGTCCATGGTGGAGATATAGTGCTTACCGTTGTAAGTAATCTTGTCCCCATTGCTGTAAGCGTTGTGGGCTCCGGTGGGCTGTACCCACTCCGGCCACTCGTCCTCCGGCTCGGGGTCGGTGGGCTCGCTGCCACCTGCCTCCAGGGCCTTGATACGGGTATCCAGGGCGGAGATCTGTGCAAACGCCTGGTCGATCTGCTCCTGGATGGGCGCGTAGGTCTGCTCTGGGGTGGCGTTCTCCCGGGTCAGCTCCACCAGCTCGTCCCGCTGATCGTCGTCCAGGTCCCCCTGGACCCACAGGGTGTCGATCTTATGGAGCATGTCGTTGAGCTCGTAGCGCCCGGAGTTGATAACGTCCTTGATGGTATCGTACATGGTTAACCTCCAGTCTGTAATTTAAGGAGCTGCTTCTGGAGCTCCAGGATTTTGGCCTCCAGGATTTCCTCCCGGGTGGGAGGGGGCGCGGGCATAGCCGCCAGGTCGGCGGAGATCTCCTCCTCGGTGCGCTCCACCACCCGGCCCCGGTCCAGTTTGTACCGAGGGATGCCGTCCTCGGTATACAGGGGACCGTCCAGGTAGTTGCCCTGGGCGTGGTGGTAGCGGTCGCCCCAGCCCTCGTCGATCTGCGTCCAGCCCTCCGTGTCGGCCAAAAAGGCGCTGGAGTTGATCTCCAGGACGCGGTTGGAGGAGTCGGTGCGGATGTATACGATGTATGTATCCATAGTGTGTACCTCACTACAAATTCGCGTCAAAAATAAAGCGACCAGTCGCGTCACTATCAATACGTAGCATTGCAGGATGACCGATTGCTGATGCAGCATTAGTATCTGCTAGGATAGTAGCTCCGTTAACAGACGAATACTCCAAATTTATAGCTGACACCGTATATGGAGACGAACCATCTGTCACAGCGAAATTGCCGTTAAAAGAGAGGCTGGGACGTGTTCTCAATGGCACAGGATAGGGAACAAAAATCCGCGCTCTTGAGTTTGTTGTAAATACTCCGGTTCCAACAAAAACAGTGGTTCTATTAGCCTCTGGCAGAATCACTTGTTGATAACGCCTACATTTAAGAAGTTCCACTGGGTCCGGCCGCTCCAGCAACTGCAACACGCCAGAACTGTCTTGATAGCCGAGGGTTTGAATGGACCCTTCCTCCATAGTAAACGCCCGCAGCGAAATACTTTGTCCATTTTGATTTGCACGATCAAAGCATTGGAATCCAATATAATTTTGACCCGTTTTGTAGTTAATGGTCGCGGTAGCGAAAAACAGACCCGTTTGCCCTGCCGGAATATTACCGTATGCGGTGGTTCCAACCCTGAAATAAGTAGGCAGGGACATCGAATTTTCTGTGACAATTGCAGCCAATGTCACCTGCTTGCCGTTGATCTGCTCAAAAATTTCCGGCTCGAGGTATTGCTGTATCATCTGATTGGCGTTAGAGCCGGATGCGACGGTCAGCTTTACGCCGCCTCCATCCAGCATATCCAAAACGTGTTGGCCCGTCACCATCCATCTATCCGGCCCATAACCTGGTCCCGTATAACTGCTCTGTCCTCTCTGGTTGACGAGAAAAAACGGGTTGTCATTGAGTTTCGGCCGCACCCCCGCCCCAAGCGCCGCAATGGCCCCCTGGGGCGTGGAGGCTCCGCCCAGCTGCAAAGCACCATCGATCCCCTTGTCGATCTCCTCTCCACTGTACCGGCTGGTATAGTATTCGGTAGGCGGATCTACCTGAACTGCCGCTTCCGCCGCCACGGCGGCCCGATGTTTCCATATTTTCACGTCGCCTCACCTCACACAATGAACCTGCGGCCAAATTTGTCGTTAAACCATTTTGGCGTTTTCGTCACCAGCGGACCAGATGGTTTCACAACTGGAACATTAAAATATAGAATGATGATCCCGTCGCCTCCCTGTCCTCCCGGGCTGCCCTGGCCTCCTGGTCCCGGTGTACCAGGCTCAATAGACGTAGAGACCCCGCTGTCGGGCTCATAGCTAATCCCGCACAATCCTGCCGGGCTTCCGCCTCCTCCGCCGTTGCCGCCGTCACCGCCCATAGTAAGGTCCGCTTTAGCAGGCGGAGATGCATTGGCTCCAGCCAATCCGTCCGCTGCTGTGACGGTAAGCCGACTGCCGGTTGTGATGGTGCCGTAAGTGGTGCTGTTGGTTCCGTTGCTGCCCACCGCCGCGCCGGAGCCCAGTGCGGCGGAGACGATGCCAAGCACCTCATTATTGGGTTCGGCGGTATGGGTAGCAATCTCGTCTCCGCTGCTCGGAGTGTTGCCGCCGTTATGTACAGTCCCGTCCCGGGCGGAGACGCTCGGGGCGGGCTGAAATTGTAGAATGTTGTCCGCCGCAGGGGACTGATTTGGAATTTTTCCGGCGGATGCCCCTCCCGCGATGCCTGCCCGGCCAGAGACGGCGTAGGTGTCTCCGGTAATAGGGTCGGTATATCCGTCCTCCGAAGCTGCCCCAGCGGCAGAACTAGCAGGGCCAAACGTGGTATCACTGCCCATACTGCCTGCACCGGTACTGCCGGAGGGTGCGCCAGTGCCGCCTTGGCCGCACTGGTAGGCCACTGTTTGGAGATCTGAAACATCTAACTCACCCTGGAGGATTCTCCCGCCCTGGCCTGGCTGCCCGCCGTCGCCTCCGGGCCCTGCTTCACCGTACCGGTATCCGAACTCGGTACGCCCACCAGTGGAGTACTGGAAATGATCATAGTCCCCGCCCGGGCCGCCCGAGTTGCCCGCATAGCCTCCCTGGGCGCCGCTGATGAGGATATATGTCACAGTGGTCACACCGTCCGGCCGCTGCCAGTTACCTCCCCCGGTGAGAACTTCCCGTTTGGTTTCATAGGAGATTTCCCCGCTGGAGGGCGGCGTGAAGCCCACCAGCAGGTTTTCCTCCGCCCGCAAAGTCCTCGAAAGCGTAATATCTGCGGAGGCGAGAGTAGCGGTGACCATCTGCTGATCATATGGATCCAGCACATTGACCACATAGCCGGGCCGCTCCGTAAGGGCTATAATAGGTGCAGAGATAGTTTTTGTGCATGCGTAGTACGCCTGCATGCGGTCCGCAACCGCAGAAGCGTTTGTGATTGACACCAATGTGGCGTCTGTGACGGTGACGATGTTATCGACAGGGGTATCTGCTATGGCCCTTGTAAAGTCATTGGTCAGGTGGAGGTATGGTATCCCGGTCAAGGTGCCGGTTCCGGCTGTCAACACAGCATAATTTGCTCCGCTCTCCTGGACAGCAAATCCCGTCGCCTGCAGCTCCGCCATAGGCTCATCGAAAACCACCAGCGTACCAGCGGACGCTGTCCCCTCAAAGAGAGTCGTGCGGTCCGCTTCCGTGCCCTGCTGATATTGGTGGGCAGTCACGGTTACTGCCGTAACCGCCGCATTGTACTGGACTGTTGCGTCGTTATAAATACGGTCGCCTGGAATAGCGCTGGATACGCCCGGCCACAACGGCTCCACACGGAAGGTGCCATCCTGATCCACGCCGAGGTAGGCGCCGATGGCAAACAGCACCTGAGCCAGATTGTCCCGGGCGGACCGGTCCGGTGGCTTGGCATATGGCAGCCAGCCATAGAGCTCCATATCAGCTAAGTTGGATTTGATGTATACAGGAAAAGGCCCGCAGATATCCCGGACAATCGTTGCAACTGTCTGCCCGGCATAGATTCCCCCTTTGTGTGGGAGTTGCTCCAGAAGGCCAACCTTAGACGTCCCGCTGATGGTATACAGTTTTGGTCCTACCCGCTGGATCGACTGGACATAATAGAGCACCGGCATGCGGCCGTTCCGCCGGTAAATCAATGGCTCATTTCTCTGGAAATTGGTGATAGACGGGTCTGTGCATTTTACGGTCACCTGAATCGTGCTGCTGCCCAGTGCGGAGCTGGGCAGCGAGATTTCATCATAGGGATTCCCATCCCGAATTTGATTTCCGGAAAATGTCCAGCTCCGGTATATGATCTGATTTGCCATAGTTTCTCCTAACTGGTCTCCGGGACCCGCTGGGGCTCGATATACCGGTATTGGACGGTCAGGCCCCGCCACCTGGTTCGGCCCGATACAATTCCCCGATAGATGTCCTGCCCACTCTCCACCATGGCCTCATAGGTGATGGTGCTCTGTCCGTAGGGCATGATAATGATGTGACTGTCTACCGGGGCGCTGATAGCGTCGACGAACGCATCATAATCTGTGGGATAGAGCGGGTTCGGCTCTACCTGCATTTGATAGGTGTAGCCGGTGCCAAGCAGATCCCGCTCATGTCGACCGGAGAGCATTTCCCCGGCGTTGACGCCCTCCAGGAGCTCAAACGAGCGCACCAGCGTATCATATACGATCCTCACCCGATAGGTAGTTCCGTCCATATTCAACTGCTGCGCCAGAAACGGCATAAGCTCATCCCCTCATTTCTTAACGATATTGACTCCGGCTCGCGTGGTTTCTGCGTTGATATAGGGGACGGTTGCCCTGGCAAAACGCTGCCCATCCAGAATGAGATTCACAACCAGCGGCCGGGTACTCTGTATCCCGCCCGAATTTCTGGGCTGGCTGGACATGGCGCGGGCAACGGCCTCTTCGATGGTGGACACAGGAGAGACTACCTCTGGCTCGCTCCGATTGTCGCCCAACACGGCCAGGAATGGATTGTTTGGAGGGATCAGGCCGCCGGAGGCAAATCCCGGAAATCCAGAGTAAGCGTCCGGACTGGGCGTTGATCGGGGTTGGAAACCATCGCCACGTTCATTTCTTTTTCCGCTGCTACCTCCCCCAGTTACCGCACCAATGATTGCAGCTAATGCCACAAGCGCTGCGGTTACCGCTAGGATAATGGGTAGCCAAGTGGACATTGCTACTCCGGCGGTTCCCGCCGCCACTGCCACAGCGGAGATGATACCAGCAATCGGGCTGATTGCCGCAATCAGAAGCAGGAACACGCCGATGGCCGTCTGGACGCTGGGCGGGAGACTGTTGAAGAAGTCCAGGACCTGCGTCCCGATCTCTACAATGTCCGTGAGAAACGGTTGAATGGTCTCCGCCAGTTCAGCCATAGCCATTTGGAACTCATAGCTTGCTTCCCGATTGCGGACTAACTGCTGATTGTTCTGTTCCCATGCCTGGTAGGTATCCGCTAGCCCCTGGCTGGCCAGAAGCCCCAGGGCGTAGTTCTGCCGGTCCACCTCGTCTGGTATCATGGCAAGCTGGGCGGTGAAGTTTTCAGCACCAACGCCCAAACGGTCCAGCAGTTCCCCAAATTGACCGGTGGCCTCTCCGGTGGCGAGGGTTTCCTGGAGACTGTCGGCCAGGCTTTCGATTTTCAGTGTATCCGGGAATCTTAGATAGGCCCCGGACAAGTTTTCCACAGCCTTTTGCAGATTGCTCTCCGTGAATCCGGCCTGGAGGAGGTTGGAGGTAGCTTCCAGGCTGCTATCCAGCTCTCCGGAGACCACATTAAAGTTTTTCATGGCCTCTTGGGCTGCCCCAAGGCCAACACCTGCGTTGACGGCGTTGGTCTCCAGAATGGACAGGCTATTTCTCAATTCCTCGGTTGCGGGAACAGTAGCGACAGCGGCCCCTAAAATGCCAGCGGCGGCGGTAGAGATCCCCTGTGTGGCGTCCCGGACTTTCCCCGCTCCGGTGGCAAAACTGCTTGCGGAAGCGTTAAATTCTTCTGCTGTGGCGTTAAAGTCCTTGAACTCTTTCTTTGCGTCCTCGGCAGCCTTCTCTGTCTCGGCCAGCTCCCGTTGAATAGCGTCATACTGCTTCTGGTCGATCTTGGCCCCAGAGAATTCCTTGTTTACATCCTCAATGGCCTTTTCCAGTTCATTGGCCCGCTTCCGGGTATCCTCCAGCTTTTGTGTGAATTTATCATACTGCGCGGTGGAAATCTCACCGTCCGCCAGCTTCTGCCGCATGCTTTCGGCATTGTTCTCCAAACCCCGCAGGGAGGCGCTCACGCCGTCCAATTCCTGCTTCAAAGGGTCGTAGGCATTCTGGTATCCGGTCCCCCGCTCCAGGGCCTTGTCGGCGTTCTCAGCGGCCTTGCGCAGGGTGTCTAATTTCTGGGAGGTGGCCTCCACAGACTGGGCAAGCAGTCTCTGTTTTTGCGCCAGCAGCTCCGTGTTTCCGGGGTCCAGCTTCAGGAGGCGTTCCACGTCCTTCAGCTGCTTTTGGGTCTCGCTAAGTTCCTTGTTGGTTCCGGCAAGAGCCTTGTCGAGTTTAGTCGTGTCCCCGCCTATCTGTATAGTAATCCCTTTGATTCTGTTTGCCACGGGTTCACCTCCTCAGAACCGGTCAAAGTCCTCCTGCGTGGGCAGTTGCGGATAATCCACTTCATCATTCGCCGCCTCGATCATCATGTCGGTCACCATTCCGACGGTGAGCAATTCGAGGTCTCGGATTGGGATGCCCAGCTGTGCCGCACGCAGGAGGAATAGGGCGGTGTTCATCTCCCGATCTACGGGGCGACTTTTTTTTTAGAGTTCGATAGCACCGCGTTATTGGCCGTCCAGAGCTCAAATAGCTCTGGAAACACGGCGTAAATAGAAAAGGTTTCAAACTCTGTCAGCCATTCCTCTGGGCTTTTGGCCGGGAGGTCTGGGTCCGCGTGCTTTGCCATCAAATAGGACACATCCTCGAAAATCTCCAGGAACTTGGGGGGAATAGGGCCCTCGCCCTTTTCCGCCAGCTCCATAGCCTTTTTCAGCGCGGTCATGTCCTGCATAATGTCCCGCCCAAACTTGATCCGGTACAGGCGTGGGATGGCAGCGGTGGCCCGGAATTTCACCTGTTTGCCGTCGATTTCAATGACTTTTTCCATAATCAGCCCCCGTTTGCGGTTACGGTAGCGGTTCCGCCGGACAGAGCCTGATCGGTGGAATTGACTTCCACTACGGCGATCTGCTGCCCGTTGGTTGCGGTGATGTCCTTAGTCCCGTTCCATTCCGTCCAGGGAGTGCTCAGGGTCTCCCCATAAGCGGGCAGTTCAACGGAGGCCCCGACCTGGTACATATAGCTGTTGCCCTCAGTCAGAGCAGGGGCCACGGTAATTTTGGTGGTCCCGGAAGTGGCCCCGGCCTCACTGGTCACCACCAGAGACCCGAGGGGCTGCCACACGGCGTCATACCATGCGGCGTACTGGATGTCCGGCGTGGTCATGGTGGTCCGCGCCTTTGTCACGCCATTGGGCAGGGGGGAGGCGGTCAGCGTCATGGTTTCGGTGGTGGGCTCGCTGGTGTTGGTCGTAGTCGAGCCAGACACACTGGGCCGCGTACAGGTGCAGTTGTACAGGATGTGTCGGATAGCCTTCTGGTCTCCCTGGAACTCAAACATAAGCGCGAAGGGAGATGTCTGGTTGTTGACGTTCTCCACCAGGACCTGGGCCTCTGCGTCCAGGGTCTCACCCAGCACGGAGGTGCGGAAGGAGTCAGGAATCAGGGCTACCTCGAAAGAGCCACTATAGCCGCCGTTGGTGGCGGTCACATAATAGGCCATGTTGTCGGCGTAGAAGGTGGAGGTTTCGCCCTGCGCGTCCATGGTCAGGCTCACAGAGCCTGGAATAGGCACGGGGGTCCCGAACGAAACCGACCCGTCCTCATTGATGGTCAGAAGCGCATAATGCGCATTTTTCAGGCCATACTTAACTTTGTTCGGAGTATTCGTAGGCATTGTTACACCTCAATTTCATAGAGAATTTCGTAGCATCGTTCGTCGTCCAGGTATTCCTCGGTTTTCTCCCAGCAGATGTTTTGGAGGGCAGTCTCCACAAGGGCCTCGGACACAATGTCCTTGTACTCGGTGTAGAGCTCGATGCTGATATGGTTGATTGGATGATATACTCGGTTGTCCGCATCGAAGTTGTTGGAGTAGTCCACCAGATAACAGATGAACGGGAGGGGCGGTGCTTGTCCCACCGGGAACGCCCGGTAGGCAACAGGTAATCCCGTGGATTCCAGCAGAGTTTTCAGTTCTTCCAGTGTCACAGGATCACCCCTCGACTTTCACTTTCTTTTCCAATTCCCGGGCGGCAAAGTCCTCTGCCGGCTTGATGTGGGGGAAGGCCCTAGTCCGGCCTCCGTTTTTCAGCGCGTGGCCGTTCTCCAAGAGGTGGGTGAGCCAATAAAATTTCTTGTTCCGAATGGCGATTACGATGCTCCCTTCGGTCTCGGAAACCTTGACTTGCCCCCAGCTCTTTTTGTAGTTGCCGGTTTTCACCGGGCTTTTGGCCTTAACCTCTTTCACGGTGGCCTTTGCCACTTCCTTGACGGCCTGCTTCACGTCCCCCGTCACTTCGTCGGCGTATTCCTCCAGTTCGCCCCGCACGGCTTCCACCAGATCGTCCACCTTGATGCTCACTGGACCCCCGCCTTTCTCTGGAGGTACAGTTCGATCATGTCGTTTTCAGCCTGGAAATAGGTCCGGTAGATACCGTATCGAGTTCCCCGGTACTCCGCCTCCGGTTGGCCGCAGTAGTTGACAAGGGGCGTGGTGAACACCATGTCCGGATTGAATCCCTCATGCCCGGCGTTGTACCACTCCGCGCGGCTGACGGAGCTGACCGTGCCCCAGATTTCCGTTCGGGTCTCGCTGCCGGGCACATAGTCCCCGACGGCGTTCTGCTCCAGGACGGGGGAGATCAACGTCAAAACGTCATCCATTGCCCGCCCCCGCCTTCTGGCTGAACAGCCGGTTATTCAGGGCCCAGCGGAGCATCCGGGGCATCGTGACGTTTTCCTCTCTCCGGCGGCGGTAGAGGTAGGCGGCATACATTTCCACCAGCATGCCGTCGCCGGTCGAGCAGTCAAGTACAATACCCTCAGTTTTGATATAGGCCCTGGCCGCCTGGATCAGCTGACCCAGATAGATGTCCATTTTGTCGGTCGCAATCTGGAGATCAATTTTCAGGGCAACCAGAATTTCCTCGTCGGCCATGGTCTACACCTCCTTCGCGCGTTTATTTGCCCTCGCCCGCCCGCGCACGGACGAGGGCGTTAACCCCCCGCCGCGCCAGTGACGGTCACGGTGTACACTCTCACGGCGTTGCCCTGCTTGACGGTCACGGTGATGGTGTTGGAGGCGGAGGCCGTCAGGGTGGCGGTGCCGCCGTTGCGCAGATTCTTGCCGTTGACCGCAATCGCCACCTGGGCGCCAGGCTGGGAGGGAGTAGCCTCCACCTTCGCACTGTTGCTGGTGGCGGTGCCGCCGCTGTAGCTGTAGGTCTCGGGATCAAAGCCGGGGCTCAGGGTCACCCCCGCAATGGTCAGCCCGGACAGCTGGGCGTCGTTGGCGGTGTCCGCCGCAAAGTCCATGATGGTGGTCACGGCGACGTTATTGATGTTGATGGCCACAAACGCCCCGGGGATGATGGGCGCGCCGTCCGCCCGTTCCTTGCCCTTGAACACGGTGTTGTCCTGGATGAACTGCACTTCCCGGCTCTGCTCGATGGTCATGCCGGCCCGCTGGGCCCACAGGTAGAGGTCCCCATATCCGCCGATGATATCGCCGTCCGGGATGAACTCCAGAATGTCAATATCACCGGTAACCACAGGCAGAGAGCCGAACAGGTTGGCCACCACGTCGCCGGTGGCGGTGAAGGTGATGAGCTTGCTTTTCAGCGTGGCATAGGTCTTGCTGTTCATGGCCCAGAACATGGTTCCCCGGTTGTACTTGGTGTAAGTGGCCCCGGTGGCCTCCATCAGCTGGGCCCAGAACTGGGCGCCGGTGACGCTGTTTCCGCCGATTTTCAGGACGTTGCTCTCATGCAGATCCACCCAGGCGGGGGCGTTGGCGGGGTAGTTTTCCGGGGCGGCGGTCTGAGCCAGGCGGGTCACAATGCCCATGGGCATGTGGTAGGCGCTGCCCTTGCCGTACAGGATGGCCTTGTCCTTGGCCAGGCCGATGGACTCGGACAGCATCTCCACGATCCAGCTGGCCAGATTGATGTCGTTGTCCTCCAGGATAGAGTTGCACACGGGCACAAAGCCGGCGACTTTGTAGCCGTCCAGGGTGATCTGGTTGAACACGAAGGTCAGCTCGTTAATGGCCCCACACATTTCGGTCCACACGGCCTCGGGGACGGTGCCCGCGATGGTCTGCCGGGCCTCGCCGGTCACATTGCGCACCCGCACCCGGTTCATCAGCTTGGAATACCGGAACATGTTTTCCGCGATCAGGTCCAGGAACACCACCGGGATGGTCAGCTCCGCGCCGGTCACCGCCCGGCTCTGGCCCTTCATGCTCCGCAGCTGGGACAGGAAGTTCTTCACGTCCTCCTGCTCCACAATGGCCTGCCGCCGCTCCATGGGCAGGGCGTCAAATGCCCGCTGGTTCATGGGCAGAGCCCGAATATCGATTTTCTCCATGCGTCTCTCTCCTCTCATATCAGGTTCTTTCTTGGGATTTTCGGGGGTCGGGGGCGCGGGCTGGTTCCGCTCCAGCTCCTCCAGTTCGTTTTCCAGACTGGCAATGTCCGTGGACAAGGTCTGTTTGGCCTGGTCGTGCTCCTCCTTTTCGGACTCGTAGGCCTCGATTTCGGCGTTGACGGCCGCCTCCTGCTCGGTGTTTCCGGGCTCCACCTCGGCAATGGCCGCTTCCAGTTCCGCCTCCCGGGTCTGAAACCCGGCGTCCTTCTCCAGCAGTGCGGCCAGTTCCGCCTTTTTGCTGTCGATCTGCCGTTTCAGCATCAGTGCTTTCAGCATGGGGTTCTCTCCTTTCGATGTTGAAAATGAAAAAGAGCGTGACCGGCTGCCCATCAGGCAGTCAGCCACGCTCGGCTCCTCCGTCCCCACGTTTAGGGGCGGGCTCTTGATTCAATTTAACCCTCCGGCGTTTGAGTACGTACACCTCCGCGCCGTCCTTGGTGGGCTGCAGTTCCACCCGTTCCCCGGTTTTCAGAATCCGGGCCGCCGTCTCCAGCGCCTCACGCAGTTCCATGGGTTTTCTCCAATCTGGCCCGGGCCTTCGCCTTCCATGCCTCGGTTTTCCTCCGCGCCAATTCGGCAAATTCCCGGCGCCGGACCGAGACTCCGGTGTCCTCATAGGCCGGGAAAGTGACCACGCTCACCTCATAGAGGCGCACCTTTTTGATGATCCACACCGTGGGCTCCCCGTCCTGATACTCCACATCCTGGTCCACAATGTCAAAACCAAAGCTGCACTGGGTGACGTCGCCGCGCTTGACCCGCTCGTACAGGTTCATGGCGTCCTGGTCCGCCTGGTTGATGATGATGGACCCCCACAGGCCCACCTCGTCGGTGCGCAGGGTCAGGGTGCCCGCTGTGGTCCGCCCCAGCACCAGTGTACTGTCGTGGTTGCACAGGGCCCGCACGTCCTTCCGAGTTTCCCCCTCAAACGCCCCCGGGGCGATGGTCTCATAGGCGTCGTCCCACAGGTTGTACCGGGAGTTGTAGACCGCAAAATAGCCCTCAATGTACAGATTTCCGTCCTCGGCCCGGGTCTGGAATTTCCCATCCCGGGCCACCGCTGTTCTCCGCTCCATTTACTCGCCTCCTTGTACCAGTTTTCCCTGGTCCCCCAGCCGGTCCGCCGGGAGGTAATTCTCCAGGGCCAGCAGCTCGTCCATTTCCGGGTCGGGTGGCAGATTCAGCCACCCGCGCCACTCGTTCCGCCGCAGGGCCATCCGGTCCACCATCTCCGCGCCGGCGCTCACCAGCTCCGTGATGGAGTAGGAGAACAAGCTCCAGTTGTTGAACCGGAAAAACCACTCTGGGGACAGAAGAAGTTTTTTTGTGAGCTCCTGCTCAATGCCCCGGGCCAGGGGCATGATGGTCGTGTTAATGAAATTATTCCAGGCGTCCCGGTCAAACTCGCCCACGCCCAGCACAAACGCCGGAATACCAAGCACAGCGGCCACCGTCCGTTTGTCCAGCGTCACCATGGCGTCCAGCGCCAGGTCCGACAAGGTGAGCGGCTTCACCTGCTCCACCGAGAACTGTTCCGCCGGAATCATCCACGGCTCTCCGGCCTGCCCGCTCATGGCGTACTGCTCCAGGAGCCTCTTCCGGCCTTCTGGGCTGGAAAACTCGTCCGTCAGCGCGTCCACCTTGACGATCAGAGACGGTTTCCACTTGCTGGCCATAAATCCCTTTTGGGTGGCCGCCGCCTGTTTTAGGTTGTTGGCCACGTCCGCCAGAGAGACCCGGTACCCAGTTCCAAGCCAGGGGTAGAGGCTGTCCGGGTTCAGGGCGAAGTGCAGCACCTTGTCCGGCCGGTACTCCTGTCCGGCGATCACCACACGGTATCCCCACCCGTCCGGGATGAAGGACACAAAGCTGGGCGGGACCGGGTTCAGGTCCTGGATGATCCCGCGCCGTGTTTTGGGCCAGACCACCGCGTTCCCGTTCCCCTCCAGATACATGGTCCGGACGATCCAATGGATAAACGCTGCCCGGGTCATGTACTGGTTTGGGTTGATGTCGATTTTGCGGGACAACTCATTTTGGATGCGCACCGCGCCCCCGTCCCGGCACTCCATCAGGTGGATGGTCATGGACCCCACCAGACGCGCGATGGTGTCCACTCCCGCGGCGATCTCCGGATTATTGGCCAGGCTCACATACCCCTGACAGGTCAGCGTGTCATACGCTTCACTGGAGCACAGCCACGCCGCCACGCCCCGCTTCTGCCCTCTAGGCTCATCTCTCGCCTGGGGCCTGCTTCTCCGTTTTCGGCTCATTCTTCGCCCTCCATGAAGTAGATACTCCCGTCCGCGTCCGTGTGGGTGATGTGAAAATTCTTCGCGTGCCGAATGTTCGGCGTATGACTGCAATTCGGGGTGCACTTGTTGCACGCCCGGCGGTCGCACTCAAAAATAGGGATCTCACGAAACGCCGGCGTCGGCCTGTCCTCCAGTTCCCGGATTTTATCGTCCCGCGCATGCACTGCGCTCACCAAAAACGGAATGCACCTGGAAAAATCCTGTTTCGGCCCCTCACACCACCCAGTAGCGCTCGGGCATTCATTCTTAAACTGACAGCTCACTATGATTTCTCCTTTTCCTCGCCCCACCACGAGGCGCCTTTCTTCTGCCGCTCCATGTTCTCCAGATACCGCACACAGGCGAACACCGCCGCGTCAAACAAATCAATGCGCTGTTCCGGCATGACCTTGTCATACTGAACCATATCGTCTGTTTTCTCCACTGCGTGGACATTCTCCACGCAATACTCGAATGCGTCGCTGTGGAGATAGTACAGCTTTCCGTTTTTTGCCGCGTTTTCGATGTGCCGGAATCCCTGGGACTTTTTGTAGTAATACTGGGGCTGGTCCACAATTTTGAAGTGGGCCGATTTCATGCCCAGAAAATACTCCAGGCAGAATTTCCGGTCGTGCCCTACCTGGCGAATCTTGAACCCCATCCGCCGCATATCCACAAACCAGTTGACCACGTCGGCGTGGTTGACCGTCGGGGAGTTGCACAGGGTGAGCCAGTTGTCCTCCGCCCACCCGAAGAGGGGAATGTGGTCCTGGTCCGCTTTGACGTGGGCCGCCACCACCGGAAAAAACGCGTGGGTGATAATGATGTCCACGTCCTTGTAGTGGCCGAACAGGGCCGCCGCCGTCAGGTCGTGTAGCTTGGACAGGTCCGCGCCGCCATACCAGTCAATGGGCAGCTTGGCTAGCTCCTCCAGCGTCCAGTTGTATTCCGCATCCGATTTCCGGAACTCCTCAATATCAAAATAGGCTTTCAGTGCGTTGGTGTAGACGTTGAGGCTCTTTGCAAAAAAATCCTTTCTCTGCTGGGGGTCGTTCTGGGCCTGCAGGGCGTCGTTCATAATTTCCTCCGGCCGGATGCTCACCCCGTAAGCGGGGTTTGCCATCTCGTGGACCTTCGGGTCAGTGAAGTCCACGCTGCCGTCCTTCACCCCCTCCGGGGCGCAGGTCATAAAAATAAAATACTGTTCATCCTCCACCGTCCCATCCAGGATCTTTCGGCAGTATTTCAGCCGCTGTCCCAGGAAGCCCTGCTCATTGTCTCCAGCCGTGGAAATGCCGATCATCAGTTTATTGGTGTAGGCCTTCATGGCCTCCTTGATGATGTTGTATTGCTTCGGGGTCTTGTAGGCGTGGATCTCGTCCGCAATGGCAATGTTGCAGTTTAGGGAGTCCTGCCGGTCCGGGTTGGCCGCCAGGGCCTGAATGAAAATGGAGCCGTCCCCCAGGTCGCCCTGTATGCTGTGCTCCTGGTTGTTGTCGATTACCCGGAAATTGTCTTTCTCTCCCATCTGCTCCAGGTTGAAGTTGATGAAGTTGAAGGACTCCAGGCTCTGTTTCAAAGCTGCCGCCACAATGTATACCTTTGACCCGCTCCGCCGGTTCAGCAGCGCCAGGCCCCAGGACAGGGCCGCCGCGAAGCTGGTCTTGATGTTTTTCCGTGGTATGTAGATCAGTGCCTCCTTGAACCGCCGTTCCTTGGTCCCCGCTTTGAAAAACCCCAGGAGGTTATACACGATGAACTTGTGGAAGGGCTCCAGCAGAAACGGCTGCCCCCGCAGCGGTGTTCCGTCCAGCCGCTCTCCCTGCTGATGCACAAAAGTTTTTTCGATAATGCGGATCACAAATTCCGCATCCGCCGGCCGAAATTCCCACCGTGGGTCCTGCATATCCCGCTCGAACCGCTCACACGCCTGGATCAGCTCTTTGCAGGCAACCTTCCGCCCGCCCAGAATATCGTCCACATACTGCCGGACCGCCCCAAAGTTCGGGTACCGCTCCAGCTTCTTACGGGCCATTCAGAAGCGCCTCCGCCAGTTTTGATTTTTGGCCCTTCTTTTTCCCCTTTTCGTCCCTAGCCTTTGGGTTGAGCATAAGCCGGTCTGAGTACAGCAGGATGTCCTTCCGCAGACTCTCGATGGTCAGGGACAGCGGGGATTTTTTCTCGCCGCCGTCCGCCGTCGGAGTAGCGTACCGGTATGTTTTTCCGTCCTGATATTCCGCCAAAAGCCGGTAATATTGTTCTCGCAAACCGGCGTAAATTTCAATTATCGGCTCATATTCCGGTTCAAAAGTGCCCATTTTCTTCATGGCAGAAATTGTCTGCGCTTTAATCGTATCGCGCGTGATGGCAATTCGTCCCAACGCTGTCACCTCCTCGTCAAAAAAGTCTGGAAAAATCGCTCTCTTGGAAAGAGTTACCCACGCCATTAAGCCTCCGGCGGGTAAATCTGTGGGCGATAGGGGGGGATCACCTCAGCCTCCCCGCAGTCGCGGCTCTGGCCTTTTCGGGATGCGCCTTGTTGTGGCACGCCTGGCACAGGCTCACCAGGTTACTGTCCGTATACGCCAGCTCCGGGTACTCGTCAGCCTCTTTGAGGTGATGCACGATCTTGGCAGGGACGGCCCGCCCATACCGCTTGCACCACACACACCTGTACCCGTCACGCCGGAGGATTGCCGCCCGCTTACGCAGCCAGCGTGCCCCGGTATAATCAAACGCCACGGCTATCTCTCCTTTCGCCTCATTGGCTCCTCCGTTTCTCCGGGCTATCACCTCCGGGAAACAAAAAACGCCGGAACCAATGACGCACCTCTCGTGCGATCACTGGCTCCGGCGTTCGACGCTCCGGCCTCGTGTGATGTCCAGGATGATTTCCGTTTTACAGTCCCGGCAGTACACCGGGAGATCGTGTGCCTCGGTCTCCTCCTCGATGCGGAGCAGCCGTTTGTTTCGGCACACAGGGCAGATGATCCATCCGTCCTTTACGACCAGTTTACACGGACTCTGATTCGGCTGCAAGAGCTTCATCTCCTTTTCTACATGCCCTGTCCAATTATTAAGACTGGTTTCAAGGCAAAAAATTATTAGGCCGGCGGCTTTCTTCGATTCCTGGGCTGGTTGTAACTGTATCGCTTCTCCGGTATCTCAGGATACAGGAGATACCGCGCGCCGACGCAGTCCGCAAAGCCGTATGGATTGTGCTCACAAAAGGATTCATAGTCCACGGCCCCGTAAGGCGGCGCCAGCGTTACGCTGTCGCTTGGAATCTCAATGTACTCCACCTGATACTTCTGTAAATTTCTGGATGCTGTCCAGGACCGCTCCCCAGGCTTTGGCCGGCCGAACTCTCTGGCCTCTTTGGTGAGATACTTGGCCAGCTCCCGCAGATAGTGGACGTCCAGCCGCTCGATGCGGATATAGCCTCCGCCATGCCACAGACTGGTGATTTCATCCAGATCGTTGATAGAGGTGGCGTTTAGCACTACATGGTGGTGGAGGCGCTGGTCCTCCAGCTCACCGTCCCCGTCCAGCCAATCCCAGTGCCGTTTTCCGTGGAATCCCTCCACATTGTATATGTATCGGAGCTCTTCCCCCCGCAGCCTCCTGGCCCGCCGGAGTTTACGGAAATGCTTTTTCATTTCGGCCTTGGCAGCCCGCTTGTCTTTGGGGAGATGATCGTCGTCGTAAGTGTAAGTCACCACCAACCCGTCCCGCCAGAAATTCTGGCCGAGCAGGAGCTCCAACTCCCGCCAAGAGCATTTATGGTTATAAAATTGTTGAGCCGCGGAGGTGGGCCCGGAGCGGGCCGCCCGGGTCCTGCGCCCAGGCGGCCGGTCCGGCACAGTGCCGATGACCTCAATATGGAGGAGCCCCGCCGTAATATGTTTGATTGCCTTTGCCATGATTACTGCACCTCCTCCAATGTATCCGGATCGATTTCGACTCTCTCATTTTCTTCCGCACCACTATAAAGCCAGTGCCTATCTAGGAATTGAACGCGTGCTCCAAATAGTACGATCGTCTCATGCACGTACCATCCGGTGCACCAGATTCCGCTCCCGATCTCCATGGCCCTGTATTGACATGGGAAAGCCTTTTGGACTATTGGCCTAAGCCTGATTCTTCTTTTTGGTTTTTTCCGCTTTTGGCTCATAAGATAAACACCTTTCTCCATCACGTTTCCGCGCGTGGTGGGTCTGGAGGAGGTAGTGGCAGCATTTCATCCCGTATGAGGACTCGTAAATGTATCGGTAATATTTGCAGGTGCTGCAATCAGGTTGCAAAAGCTCCGCCTTGGTGCAGTCGCTCAGTTTCATGGCCGCCACTCCTTTGCTCCGGCGACGTTCAGCTCGATCCTGATCGGCTTGAGCTGCGCCATTGGGTCACCATCTCCGCCGATGATAAGCCGGAATTTCTCCCGGGTCTCACTGGCCTTCGGCTCTCGCGTGCAGTCCAGGAGGTCCATGAATGCCTCATACATCCATTCGCCGCCCTTGTTGGGGTAAAACACCCCGTCCTTGATGTCTCCGCGCTCTACATAGAGCCCGGCTTCTGGAGTGTATCTGGCCGACACGCATAGCAGCGTGCATGGCGTTGGCTCCGCCTCATACGGGCTCTTGTAGGCCCGCGCCACCTTCATTTTCAGCTCCATATGGCCCTCCTATCGATTGCTCAAATACCCCCGCCGCCTGGGGGCGTTGATAAACGCGGGGGACACGAACCGAAGATACTGGTACGCCCGATCCAGCCCCCGGTGGATGGTCCGGCTCACGGTGGCCGGATTCACTCCGTACCGTTCCCCGATCTGTTTTTGGGTCATCCGGTCCACAAAATAGTGGAGTATGTACTGCCGCTGGGTCTCTGTCACGCACTCCGCCAGGACCGCCGGAAGGACCTTTTTCAGCCGCTCCAGGTCCGCCCGGTTGTCCTCGCCCTCCGCATTGAGCCACAGATCAAAGGCCGCGTGCTGGAGCTGCAGGTCGCTGGCCGCCATTCCGCTTCCCCTCCTCTCCTGGCGGCTCCCCGGGACGTATCATCGCCCCGCAGAGCGCGCACTTGTATACTGCGCTGTATTTCACCGCCGTCCCTCCTCAATTTTCACCACCCGGGCGTCGCCCCATTTCTCCAGGTGCATGGCCAGGTCCTCCTTGACCGCCTGGGCGTACCCCGCAGGCGTATTCACATCAATCACAATCCGGAGCATCTGCCCCCGCCTCCTACAAAATGGTTTCAATCCGCTTGAGCCTCTGGCAGCGGTCCCGCACCAGTTTGTCAATCACCAGTCCCACATTCCGGTTCCCGTCCATGTCTGCCAGCCGCTGTAGGTGGTACATGGTTTGAGCCGTAACCAGAGTGTTTAAGCGGCGCATATTTTTCTTTCGGCTCACCGTTTTTCCTCCTGTTCCCCCTGTAGTGCGGCCTCGGCGCGGGTCATGAATACGGTTTCCCCGACATCATCCGCTTTGAAGATGTAGACTAGCCGTATGCCGTGTTGTGCCTTGAATGTCGGTGTGCTTGACATCTGTGATATGCTGATTACCGTGAACGGAAGCGTCCTTCCCAAAATGTTGATATATACATCATCCTCGACTTTGCACGGCAGCACCACGCACCGCCCCTCCCGGTCAGCCTTGGCCAGTTCGCGGAGGCGGTCAATCGGAAGCCCGAATGCCGTAGTAATAGGCTCTGCTCCCCTTACCCCAATTCGCTCTGCAAGCGTCGACTTGGCCGCATCACATTCCATTTTTGCCTGCTCCAGCTCGGCCCGCAGTTTGGGGGCGTCAGTCAGGTCTCGGATTTGCTCTGCCTTGACCGCCGGGATGGAGCACCCGGCACAATACCCTTTTTTGAGCGATTCAACTTCGGCCCGCAGCTTCTCGTTTTCGGCCTGGAGCGTGGAGAGGGCGGTGGCGGCATTGTCCAGCACGTCCTCCTGATCAGCAAATGCCCGTCCAAGGGTTTTCCCGTTTCGATATGCGTCGGCATCATTCCGCAATCGTCTAATCAATTTCTCAATGTCCATCAGGTGTCCTCCTCCGCTGGCTTCTTGAGCCGTTTCATAATTATCCCCTTGCACACCTCACTGCTTGTCTTATTAAGCGTGGCTATTGCCTTACAATCACCTTGACACACAATGTCGCAAATTGTGGATACTGAACGTTGGTCCATCTCGCTTGCCATCTCCTCGTCGCTCATGGCACGGATTTTATCTGCGTTTGTCATGCGTCCTCCTCTCCCTCCGGCGGGCGGCGGTAACAATGTAGACCACGGTTTTTAATGTTGTAGGTAAACTTCATGCCATTTTCCGCCCATATTGCGAACGGCACACCATCCCATTTACCGCCTTTTTCAATATCAATCAAAGCCCAATGTTTTACATCTTCAGCCCACACCGGCTCCCCGTCCATCTCTTGTAGTTGCTCAATGGTCAGCGGATCATTACGCAGGGCAGGAGTTGTTCGGAGGGCGTTAACAGCCATACTCAAAGCCTCCAACGTATCTTCTGTTCCTGGCCATTTAGCCTCCGTATGAGCCAATCGCTCTATAATAGTAACCGCATCATCCTGCGTCATAATCTCGCACTCCTCTCAGCGCCAGCATCTTCTCCCGGGTGAGCTTGTCCACTACCCGGCCCACGTTCCGGCTCCCGGTCATGCCCGCCAGCTTATGCAGGTTGTACAGGGTCTGGGCGGTGACCAGGATGGACAACCTGCGCATATTTTTCTTTCGGCCCATAAGTAATCCCCCCCTCAGAACGGCAGTTCGCCGTCGTCGTCCAGCTCCGCAAACTCCCCGCCCTGGCTGGCCGGGAGGGCGGACTCGTCGGCGTTGCCCTCGCTGTCCGGTGCGGGCTTGCTGTCCCCGAAGTAGACGCTGTCCGCCACCACCTCCACCGCCCGGCGCTTGGAGCCGTCCCGGCCGGTGTAGTCCCGGACCTGGAGGCGGCCCTCCACAACGGCCACCCGGCCCTTACGGAAATACTGCTGGACGAACCGGGCCCGGGCGTCCCAGGCCACCACGTCGATCCAGTCGGTGGGCCGTTTCCCGGTGGCCTGGTCCGTGTAATCCCGGTCCACCGCCAGGGAGAAGGAGGCCACCGGCTTGCCCGCCTGGGTGTACCGCACCTCCGGGTC
>ERZ1643250.1214-NODE-1214-length-22989-cov-6.806575_pt1 | contig 22989 bp, 20 predicted proteins | sample MGYA00579262_ERZ1643250 | MGnify/ENA primary metagenome ERZ1643250 (study PRJEB29033, sample SAMEA4952265) | chicken gut metagenome | biome: Broiler Chicken; feature: Gastrointestinal Tract; material: Caecum | place: Ireland | collected 2018 | study: Broiler... | reverse complement strand
CTGTGTTTCAATTCTTTCTTACTATTCTGTTGTCAAGCTTCTCGCCGTACCTCTTTGATACAGCCTATTTATAATACTACACCGCACAATTTGTGTCAAGCAATTTTTCAAATATTTTTCAATATTTTTCAATTTATTTGCCATTTTGTCGCTTTTGAGATGAGCAGGCAAGTTGCATCTGCGCCAACGCAAATTCACGGTGCAGTTCCGTCAGAATTTTGGCAAAAACACCCAAACCCTTTTGCGGAACGCCCCCTATTGTACCGCTACTTTGTTTCTTTGGCAACTGTTTTGAAACAAGAAGTATTATTTTTTGAAAATATTGTCGCAACAGAAACATCATGCGCTTGAAAGAGCGGAAAAATTCACCTTTCCCCCACGCAAGTATTTGACAACTTTGTATTGACTTAATTTACCTTATAATGTATAATTGCATTGCAGTAATATGCATAAATTCGGAGGTATGTATGTTTAGAAACCTAACAAAACAAGGCAAAATTGCCATTGCCGTTGTTTGCGCAGTAGTTGTTGTGGTTTTGCTTTTGACAATAGTTATTACCGCTGCCACAAAAGACGCAAACAGGTTCACTTACCAACTTAAAAGTGACGACACCTATGAAATTACCGATATCAAAAACACTTTTCGTGGCGGTTGGTTCAGCAAGGACGAACTCGTGCTTCCGTCTGAATATAAGGGTAAACCCGTAACTTCTGTAAAAAAGATACTCGTCACCTACGCTTGCAAAATCATCATTCCCGAAGGAATCACCACCATTGCCGACGGCGCTTTCATAGGTTGCCGAAACGTTACGGAAATTTCCATACCATCTTCCGTAACTTCAATCGGCTCCAATGCCTTCAACAATTGCAGTTCGCTTACGTCCGTAGTCATTCCCGATTCCGTTACTTCTATCGGTTCCAGAGTGTTTGCGTCCTGCTCTTCCCTTACAAGCGTTACTTTGCCCCAAAACTTGAAATCCATCGGCGAAGGAATGTTTTCCGGTTGCAAATTGCTTGAATCCGTAACCATTCCCGAAAGCGTAACTTCAATAGGAGCAGGCGCATTTTCAGGATGCTCGGAACTTACGTCACTGACAATTCCTGCAAACGTAACCTCTATCGGCGCTACTGCATTCCAGAATTGTTCAAAGATAACACAGTTAACTTTGCCGCAGGGCATAACTTCTATCGGCGACCAGACTTTTTCCGGTTGCTCGGCACTTATCAGCCTGAACGTTCCCTCTAACGTAACTTCTATCGGTAAAGCCGCTTTTGAAAACTGCACCTCTCTTGTTTCCGTAACATTGCCCGTAGGACTTACCGCCATTGCTGACAAAACCTTCTACGGTTGCACCGCACTTGCCGGAATGCCCATGCCTACAAGCATAGTTTCTATCGGTTCGGAAGCGTTTGCTAAATGCACGGCACTTAAGAGTATTGTAGTTCCCGACAGCGTAACTTCCATAGGCACAAGCGCCTTCAACGGATGCACCGCACTTACAACGGCAACTTTGTCCGATTCGATGACGGCTGTTGGCGGGAGTCTTTTTTACGGATGCACAAGTTTGACAGACGTCAACCTTCCCTCTGCCGTTACAGAACTGGGATACAGATCCTTTGCAGGTTGTTCAAAACTTGAAACAATAGTCATTTCGGAAACATTGACAAAACTTGCTTCCAACGTATTTGAAAATTGTACCTTCACCACCGTTACTTTCGAAGGTACAACGCAGCAATGGAACGAAATTGCTTCCGCAAGCGTCAACTGGAATAAGTCCAGCGCCGTTACAACGGTTGCTTGCTCCGACGGAAACGTTACCGTTACCGCAGAATAACGGAAAATTGCAACAAAAAAACAGCCCTCAATGTGAGGACTGTTTTTTTGTGCAAAATGGGAGTGCAACTTTTACAAAACGATTTTAATGAAAGTTTCGGTAAAAGAAGCACTTTTCCACCGTCAGGTTGACTGCAAACTCAATAGTTTTCGCAACGCAGTTCAAAGTACGCCTGAGGATGTGCGCACACGGGACAAACTTTGGGCGCTTCCTTGCCTACGTGAATGTGTCCGCAGTTTCTGCAAACCCAAACGCTTTCCGTAAGTTTGACGAAAACTTCTCCTCCCTTTACCGCAGTTGCAAGTTTGTTGTAGCGTTCTTCGTGTGTTTTTTCGATTGCGGCAACTCCACGGAATTTTTCCGCAATGTCGTGGAAACCTTCCTCGTCTGCCACTTCGGCAAAGCCTTTGTACATTTCCGTCCATTCGTAGTTTTCACCTGCGGCGGCATCCAGCAAATTGTCCAACGTGTCGTTGATGCCGTGGAACAGTTTGAACCAAAGTTTGGCGTGTTCCTTTTCGTTGTTGGCCGTTTCCTGGAAAATAGCGGCAATTTGCTCGTAACCGTCCTTTTTGGCTTTGGATGCGTAGTAGTCGTACTTGTTGCGTGCCTGACTTTCTCCCGCAAATGCAGCCATGAGGTTTTGCTCCGTTTTGCTTCCTTTAAGATTCATTTCCGTTACCTCCTGTAAATGAAAGTTTTGTAAAAAAAACATCTTACAAAAGTATTGTAAGATGTTTTCAGATGTTTGTCAACTGTTTTTAATAAATAATAATTTTTACTAGTTATTTTTATTTTACCCACGCCATTGCGCCTTCGATGGAAACGTATTCCGGCCTTGAGGCAATGCGGACGGGAATGCCCAACTCGTTTTGCAAAAACATATCCAAACCGGGAAGTTTTGCTCCGCCTCCGCACACAAAAACGCCTTCGCTTTTGACGGCTGCCTGCAAATCCTGCGGTATGCTGGAAAGCAAACTTTCTATTACCTTTACGTACTGTGTTACAAATTCCACAATGGTGTCGTACAACTCTTTGGAAGTAACGTTGAGCGTTTCCGTTGCGCCGTTTTGCGTGTTTTGGCTTGTTACCGCAACTACGGTTGTATCGTTGGAATACAAACTTGCGCAGTTTGTTTTGAGATATTCCGCCTGATCGGTTGGAACCTTGGACATGTACTTGGAACTCAACCGCCTTTCGATGTTTTCCGTGAGTTGCTTTCCGCCGTAGTACAGCGTGCAACCTGCCACGATACCGTCGCCATACACCACTGCAAGGTCGGTACATTCGTGCCCCATGTCCACAACAATGCCGTTGCGTGTACGGAATTCGGCAAAAAGTTTGACGCTGTCGGCAATGGGAGTTTCCACGAAAGTTACCTGTCTTGCGCCAAGCGCAAGGAAAATGCTTTCGATGTTCTTTTTGTCGCCGGAAATCATTCCGCAAGGCACAACGCAGGTAGCCAAAAACCTGTTGAACACGTTGATGCGTTGGGAAATGAGTCTTTTGATAAGGTAGGACACCAGCGCCTTTACACCCTCCGGTTCGATTGCCGCCCCTTCCAAAACGGGATGGGAAATTTTGACGTTCCCCTTTGACTTGGCAAGGCTCAACGCTTCCAGCCCGACGGCGACTATCTGTTTGGAGTCGCTACCGTACGCCACGACGGAGGGAATTTTGTCAATGAAACCGTCTTCTTTCAAACCTGCGGAGATGTATTGCGAGCCGAGATCGAAAACCAATTCGTAGTTTGCCATATTTTCACCCTTTGTAAAATTTAGTCAGTTCCTGCTGAACTCTTTCGGTGGGAAATCCCACAATGTTGTCGTAACTGCCGTCGTAACTTTTCACGAAATCGCATTCCTGTATTCCGTAGGCGCCCGCCTTGTCAAGCGGTAAACCGCTGTCCACGTAGCGTCGGATGTCTTGGTCGGACAGTTTGCGGAAGGTTACCTTGGTTGTTTGGCAAAACGCAACCTTTTTGTCGCCGTAAACAATGCACACTCCCGTGTGAACGCAGTGCGTTTTGTCGGAAAGTTGATGAAGCATCCGTATTGCGTCGGAAGCGTCTTTGGGTTTTCCCAAAACCTTGCCGTCCAAATCCACCACGGTGTCGCACCCGATGACAACTGCGTCGGCGTGTGTTGAGGAAACTTCCGTTGCCTTGTGCGTGGCAAGTTCCGTTGCGTACCGACATGCGTCGACAGCATCGCTGTGTTCGGGAGAAGTTGCCGGTATCACGACAAAATCCGACGTAATTTTTTTCATCAGCACCTTTCGGCGTGGCGAATTGCTTGCAAGAATTATCTTCATTTAACTATTATACAACAACAATAATCTTTTGTAAAGACACATTGTCTACCTGTTTTGCAAGATACATTTGCCTGTGGCTACAATGTTTCAGACGCCCGTTACCTATTGTGTATTGCGTCAATTTCAAATAAGCCGTTTGTTTCTTTATGCTTGCAAAATACAGCGAACGGCAATTTTTACCGTCATTTTTCCGCCCGCATGAAACGTGCGTTTCAGGGGCAACGAGTTTACCTCGAAAAGAGCATTGCAACGCAACCGCAACGCAGTTCATTCCGTTTTTTCGCCGTTGTAGTACCGTTGTAAAAAATCGGTGGCAAACTGTTTGAAGTACACGCTCCAAGCCGTTTCAAAATGTTTCATTTGCGAGTCGAACACCAACTTACTGTGGATTTTTCTTTTGGACAGCGTGTTGTACAGCGAAAGGGAATTTCTGAGCATACGCTTGTCGGTAGTCAGATGATCCCACTCCTTTCCTCCGCAATACACAAAAGCGTGTTGCGGCAGACGTTGTTTGGTACTTCTTACAAAAGCGTCGAAACGCACCTGGTTGAATTCGGTGTAGGTGGAGAAAAGTCCCATTGTTTCGTACGTTTCCTGATACTTCAAGCCGAGGTAGCAACTGATTAGTCCCCCCATGCTGCTGCCCGCTACTGCCGTGGCTTGGCGTGCCTTGTCGGTGTTGTAGGAAGAATCTATCAACTGTTTGAGGGAGGTGGCAAAGTACTCGGCATAGAGTGCGCCCTGTCCGCCGTTGTTGGGACGGCGAGCGTCCGTCCTTTTGGCACGGAAAGCAAAAAAGTTGATTTTCCACGGACTGTACTCCGTCAAACGCAGGGCAGAATCGCATTCCACCCCAACCACTATTGCGGGAAATCCCTTCTGGCACAGTTCGTCCATTGTTTCCCCCACCTTCCATGACGCTCCGTAAGAAGCGCAACTGTCGTAAAACAAGTTTTGTCCGTCGTGCATATATATGACGGGATAGGGGGTGCACTTTTCGCTGTAACCGTCGGGCAGATACACCCAAGCCTTACGTTCACGGTTCAGCGTGGTGATGTTGACATTGAATGTTTGAATTTGTGACATATTTTCTCCTTGAATCTTTGCATGCGACAAGACTGTCGCACTGCAACTGATGATATCATAAGTTTTGATACGTACAATGACTGCGTACGCCGTTGACACGTTTTTGTCCACCGTTGTGTCGAAAACCGTACCGCTACTGCAAAATAAGCAACTTAACTACAAACAAAACGACATTCGTCAAGCAAAATTCCGTGAAAATATCCGACGAACATTGCAAAAAAACGTATTGCTCGGCTCACCCGAACAAACGCCGACAAATTTGCAGACGGAACTGCGCACCGACAAGATTTTTGTACTTTTCGGCAAGTTTCGCAACGGCGAAGGTTTTTGCAACAAGCGCAATATCCGACACGTAAAACAAATTTTTTGCCGGCATGCCGTTGCATTGAAAAAACGCCCGAACAAAACCGTGTGGTAACCTGCGTTGAGTTTGAACGTTTTTGAAAGGCAGGCACTTTCTGCAAAAGACTTACCGTACAGGCAAAATTTCACATGACAAAGTAAAAAGTACAAAATGTTTGCATACGGTAACAAAAAACTGCATCAATCAAAATTGCTTTTGCTTCGTACAGCAAGATTTTGCACTACCGCTTGCAAGAAGCAACTTACGCCGACAGCAAACGCCCGTGCACGGCTTTTACCGTAACTTGTGTACATATTCGCAACTGCGCATATCTGCAGACGTTGATTCAGTCGTCAAATTCCCGCAGATGCCCGATAAAATTCATCCCTTCAAAGTTGTGTTGACGCAACACCTCGTACACCGATATTGCAACGGAGTTGGACAAATTGAGGGAGCGGGTGTCGGCAATCATGGGGATACGCACCGCCTTATCGTAGTTGTCATGCACAAGTTGTTCGGGCAAGCCCCTGCTTTCCCGTCCGAAGACAAGATAAGCATTGTCGCCGTAGGTTACCTGACAATGACACTTTTGCGCTTTTGTGGAAAAATAGAAGTAGTTTCCGTCGGGATGCGCCTGCTGCAACTGGGAAAAACTGTCCCAATAGTGAATTTCACAGTCCTTCCAGTAGTCCAGCCCTGCACGCTTCAACATTTTGTCGCTTGTGTCAAACCCGAGGGGACGCACAAGATGCACCACGCTTCCCGTGGCGGCGGCTGTGCGCACAATATTTCCGGTGTTTTGAGGGATTTCCGGTTCCACCAATACTATGTTAATCATCGGTAACCGTCCTGTAACTGCTGTTTTCAATAAAAAATTTGTTGACCGCCTCTTCCGTAAAGGCAAGACTTGCCGATTGCGCCACCGCTATTACCGTCTGTTTGGCGTTGCGCATGCCTTTCAGATAGAAAGCGACGTGTTTTTTCATTTCGTTGTTGACCACCCTTTCCGGCATGTACTGCAACAGCATGGCAATGTGTTTTTGAATGGTCTGCCACACGTCCATTGTGTAGGGAATGTCGGCAATTTGCGAAAAAACGTAGGGTCGCCCAAGGCCGGCACGCCCCACAGCAACGCCGAATGCCCCTTCCGAAGTCAGTTGCAAATACTGACTGCGTTGCGACACGTCGCCGTTGGCAAACACGGGAATACCGCATTTGACAACCTGCGGTAAAAAGGAATAGTCCGCCTGCCCGGAATACATCTGCTTGCGTGTGCGAAAATGCACCGTTACAAAATCCGCACCGCTGTCGGCGCACATTTTGGCAAAATCGGCAACGCCGTTGCCGTCTTGCACGCCCAGACGGAATTTTACCGAAAGAGGTTTGTTTCCCACCGCTTTTTTAACGGCGGCAATACATTGCGAAGCCAACTTCACGTCTTCCATAAGCGCCGAACCGTCGCCGTTGGAAACTATCTTTTTGACGGGGCATCCCATGTTGATGTCCACCCCGTCGAACTTTTGCATTTCCGGCAGTTGTACGCACTGCGCCATCACCTGCGGTTCGTGTCCGAAAATCTGTACAAAGCAGGGACTTTTTGAAGGAAAGGTTTTCAGCAACGTGTGCGTGAGTTGGTTGTTCATTACCAACGCTTTTGCGCTTACCATTTCCGTAACCGTCAATCCTGCACCGTAATCGGCGCAGAAACTGCGGAAAGGCGCATCGGTGTACCCCGCCATCGGGGCAAGAATTGTGTTGGCGGAAGCAAAACGGAACAAATCTTTAACGGACATTGTGTTTCGCCTCTTGCCAAATTTCGTCAAACTGACTAGCCGAAAGGTCTTTCAACGTGCAGTTTCTTTGTGCCAACAACTTCTCACACTCGGCAACACGGTCGCAGAATTTTTGAGTGGAAACAAGCAACGCCGTTTCGCTGTCCACTTCACAAAGGCGCAACAAATTGACAACGGCAAACAGCAAATCGCCCCCTTCCATTTCCCTTTCGGCGGGGGAAGCCTGCAAAAACTCACGTGTTTCTTCGGCAACCTTGTCCACTGCCTGACTGATATTTTCAAAATCGTACCCGCCTTTTGAGGCACGGGACTGCACCTTTTGACAACGCAGCAACGCCGACATTCCGAAAGGCACGTCCAACACGTTTTGCGCAGTGTTTTTGATTTTGTGTTCTTTGAGTTTCTGACTGTTCCAGACGTCCAACGATTCTTCCGCCGTTTGGGCTTGTACGCTTCCGAAAACATGCGGATGCCTGTCTATCAGTTTGCGACAAAGCGCCGTGTACACGGCAGAAGGTTCGAACTCGCCGTCGTCCTCGGCAATTTCTATGTGGAAAAGCACCTGCATGAGCAAATCGCCCAATTCTTCCACAACGTTGTCGTTGTCCTCATTTTGCATGGCGTTTACCAACTCGTAGGCTTCCTCGATGGCATTTTTGCTTATGGAAAGGTGCGTTTGCGCCCTATCCCACGGGCAACCGTTTTCGCCACGCAACACGGACAGCACTTCCACTGCGTCGTAGTAGCCGAAAACCTGCCTGTCGGTTAGCGGTTTGGGGGAAATGTAAATTGTGGTGGCGTAGTTGAAACGCTGCTTGCAAAGACTTTCCAACGGTATTTTTTTGAGCGTTTTTCCGCAGGAAAACAGCACTTCCGTGTCGTGGTCGAATGCCTGCAACAATTTCAACTGCACCTGACTTGCCACGAATTTGTCGTCGACGCTTTTTACCACGGTGGGCAAAGGCAAAACGTACTTTTCTGCGCAAAATTCCTGCGCCGTGTACATGCGAACGCCGCCACAATCCGTAAGCAGGGCGGTTTGCAAACCGACGCCGTCAACGTGCTTGGCGTCTGTCAAAAGTTGCGCCGTTGTGTCGTCCCTGCCGTCGCCGACAACGCAAAAAGCAACCTTTCTTTTTCCGAAAGATTGCAAACGTTGCAAAATAAGGTTGTTGAGTTGGTCAAAATCCTGCGCACGACAGTACAGGTCGTCGCAATAAACGGCGTCGTTGCGCAGTGTCTGCACTGCCTCCGCCACATGGGTAAGTTGCGATTTGACCACTACCACGTCGGCGTTGCGTATCGTTTCCGCACCGTCTGCCGTAAGGTCGCCGCACCGTCTGCCCATTCCCACAACAGTAATCATTTTTTCACCGCCCGAATCTATTTTTGTTTGGCGGGAAGCATGGACATTTCCTCTTTGCTGAACACCTTGAAAAGGGACAGCAATGAAAAGTACACCACTCCGGCAATGGCTATCAGAAGCAACGTGCCAAGCGTTGAGGAAAACACCTGCTGCGCAAACACCACAGCCACGGTAATGAGCAACGTCATGAACATACCCGCCGCCAACGGCTTTACCAGACAGGTGGTTACGTCCATTTTCAATCCCACCTTTACTCTGAGATAAATTATAACACACAACGTCGCAAAAAGATAGCACATTGTTTCGGAAATTGCCGCCCCGTAGATATTTAATTTGTCGTTGGGCAACAAAAGCAGGTTGATGACGGCTTTGACCACTATCGCAAGGGACACAAACACTACCGTGGCGTAGGGTTTACCCACAGCCTGACACACCGAAACGCATGTTTGCACCACGGCAAGAAACACAATGGAAAGCCCCGAAAGGGAAAGAAGCACCGACGCAATGTAAATCTCCTCCTGAGGCAAACTGCCGTACAACAGTTGCAAAATAGGTTTGGAAAGGGCAATCATTCCAAAGGCGCAAGGCAGTGAAATTACAAGGGTGAGTTTCATTGCCGAGTTGAAACTCTGTTGCAGTTTCCGACTGTCGTTGGCGTAGTAGGTTTTTGTTATCGACGGCAAGGCAGACACGGCAACGCCACCCGAAAGGGCAATGGGAAGCCCCAGCATAGAGTTGACGGGCCCCGTCCACAATCCGTACATGCCTGTGGCGTTTGGCACGGTAAGCAAATTTACCACCATCACGGAATCCACCACCTGCGACATCTGCATGGCAAAACCGCCCAACGCAACGGGAATTGCAAGAGAAAAGATGCCGACGCTCAAACCCTTGACGTCCTGTTTGTGCAGTTTTATCGGCAAATCGACGGGGTTTTTCTTCCTGTGCACCAAATACACAACGCTCATTATCGCAAGGGAAGAAAACTCGCTTACGGTAATTGCAAGCACTGCACCCATCACCGCTTTGTTGACGTCGGGCATAAATTTGAGCGCGCACAGCAAACCGACGCACAGTTTCACCACCTGTTCCACAACGGTGGTTGCACCCGACGGCACCATGTTCATGTTGCCCTGAAAGTAGGCTTTCAGCACGTTTGTTACCGGCACAAACACAAGAGCGGGGGCAACAATCAAAAACGCTTTTGCCGTTTCGGCATTGCCTTGCGACCGTGCAATGACGTTGGAAAGCGCAGCCATTGCCACGGCGCACAACGCCCCCAACAGTCCCAAAAGCAACATGGCAAAACGAAACACCTTTCGCCCCTGCTGAAAGTTTCCGATTTGGTTGTTTTCGGCAATAAGTTTGGAAACGGCTGTGGGTACGCCTGCCTGCGCCACCGTCAAAAACAAAATGTACGGCGGAAAAACCAACTGGTACAAGCCCATTCCGTAGCTGCCAATGATGTTGGTGAGAGGAATACGGTACAACGCTCCCAAAATTTTGGCAAGCAGCCCTCCCAAAGAAAGCACCAACGCTCCCGATAAAAAATTTTCCTTTTTCATACTAGTTATATTATGTTTTGCAGGGTGAAAAAATATCACGCACAAACGTCGGCGTGAAAAAGAGGGCAAAAGGGGACGGCAAACCTGTCAAAACGTTGCGGACAAAAGGCTTTTTTGTGGCGTTGGCGTAATCCAAAGCGTCGGAGTGCAAAAAATACCGCCACGGAAAACACACGTAACGGCACAGTAAAGAACCACGATAGAAAAATGCCATACACGCAGCCGATTGCCTCACTTAACACGGTTTGAGGGTAATTGAGGCATTTGCCCATTGAACAACACAAACAAACGGAAACATCGTTGCAAAGAAAAGTTGCCGTCCTTAAACGGGGTGAATGATAAAAGACAGATTACAAAAAAACAAATAAAAAATAAACTCGCAAAACAAAACACGCCACACGGCAACAAGCCTGCAAAGCCAAAATGCACCGTTTTGAAGGAACACAACTGCAAACAAAAGTCGGCGCAGCAAGGAAGTTACCGCCCCTGAACGAGTGTAATTTACGAAAAACAGAATACACAAAAATTAAACTCGCAAAACAAAACACGCCACACGGCAACAAGCCTGCAAAGCCAAAATGCACCGTTTTGACGACCTACCGACAAGAACACAACTGCAAACAAAAGTCGGCGCAGAAAGAAAGTTGTCGCCCTTAAACGGGGAAACAAAAACAAACTGCAAAAAAGGCTGTGAGAATTCACAGCCTGAATTTTTACAAAAAAACAATACGTCAAACAATCACATTGTTGCGTGCAAAACGCACCGCCACGGTACTTCAAGCGCCTGTCTTTGTCGTTGAGGCAAATGCCGAAAAACAGGCAAAAAGCGTAATTGCAAAAACCTGCGACGAATGGGAAACCATAAGGCAACACCGTCAAATTGTGCAACTTTTGCCACAAAAAGTCGATACGGTGGTGAAAAATCTGTTTTTTGCACGCAATGAAACAGGCGCAGACGTTGCCTGCCTATTGCTTTGCAAGCGGATAACCTTCCAACGGGGTGTCCTCTTCGTAGTTGAACCAGGGATAGTTTTGCCATTTACCGCCGTTGGTGCGGTACACCTCTTCCACCGCCAAGTGCCACTTGGTGCAACTCAAAGTGTCGGGAACAAAGTACAAAAATTCTCCGCTGGCGTAGGTGTAGAAGAAACTTGCATCCACGGGGAAAAGCAGGGTGTCCACAAGGTTGCCGGAAACAAACACACTGAAAGGTTTGCCGTCTCGGGTTCCTTCAAAGGAAAGTCCGCTTTTGTCGAGGCGAAGTGTACCCTCTCCCACAATGTAGCCTATCGCCTTGTTGGGAATGTAGCCGTACTTTGGCATAGTGCCTATCTTTACATGTTCCTGCATGCAAAAATCGCTTTGCAACACTTCTTTTCGCACGGTACGGCGTTGGTCGTCAAACCACACACGCAAATTTTCCGGCAATACGCTTCCTTCAAATGGAACGAGGTTGTACCTGCTGTCCAAAGTGCCGCCGTTGCCGCATTTGAGACACTTGATTTCGCACCCTTCCCCCTTCATTTGCATTTCCGCTCCGCATTTGGGACATTTGTACATCAACTGTTCCAGATTGTTGGCGTACCCCCAGTTGCATTTGTAACTGTGCTGACGTGTTTTGTTCCACTCGTAGTCGTCGGTGAACAGCGCTTTGTCCAGTTGCAGTTGAATTTCCTGCTCCGACATGTTGCGCAACTGTTGCGGCGTGAACAGTTCGTCCAACTCCACTTCCACCTTGCCGTATCTTTCCTTTACGTCAAATTTGGGACTTACAAAGTAACCTCCGTGAATAAGCACACGCAACACCGTGACGCCAAAATGTTTCAGCATTTTTCCGCTGCCGTTTGCGCTGGGTTGCTGTGCACCCGATGCGGTGCTCATTCCGCAAGGGAAAATGCACACGCAGCCGTTTTTCTCCCTTTTGAGAATTTTTGCCATGCCTTTGATGGTGGTCAGGTCGGGTACAAAATTTTTCTTGGGAATGACGTGCGCAATACGAAACACCGTTTTGAGATGACTGCGGTGAAATTCGTTTTCCGCCGCCACGAAGTTGATTTTCCTGCCTTTCATTGCGTAATTGACAAAAGCGTAGTCCATGCGTGAAGCGTGGTTTGCCACCACTATCACAGGCTGATTGGCGTACTTTTTCACATCGATGTGTCGGAAAATTTCCACGCCGCACTTTTTGTAGTACAACATTCTTGCAAGAGCGTCGAAAAACTTTTGCACCAAAAAATTGGGCTTTTTGATTTTCAGCGTGCGTACAATTTCATTTGTCGTTTTTTTCACGTTTTTACCCTCTTTTGTGAACTTTTTTACATTGTACCACTTTTTTACGCAATTTTCAATAAATTATTAAACATTTGTTTACTTTTGTAAATTAAAGTGCAAAATTACCCCAAAAGTAAACAACTTCGCCCTGCAAGACTTCAACAAAAAAGCCCTGCGACATGCAGGGCAAAAAAACATTTAACGGAAATTTCCGTTGAAACGACTGTCGCTTTGAAACTGTTGCGCAGATAAAAACAAGTTGCTCGGCAAACATTTGCTTTGAAAAAACCTTCGGGACGATTGTCGGAAACAATTGCACACCCTTTGGTTTTGTGAGGTACAAATCTTTTTGCAAGTTGTTGTTTCCGGACATTTCCTGCGCTTTGTCCGCAAAAGAAAGAAAATCTGCCGTTTGTTGCAGTTACAGAGCAAATTTACAGGCAACAAGACTTTTCAGAACTCCGAAGCCTCGGGGAAACAATGCTGTTGGGTGGGGGAAAGCACACGGAAACCTTCCGCACGCCCCTTGCAACAACGCAATCCGAAACGTATTTCTCGCAAAGTGAAATACAGTTTGAAAGATTTGAGGTCGTTTTTTGTGAATTGCGACTTGTGGCAGGCAATGGCTTCAAGATGCAATGCCGACGTTTTTCTTACGCCAACGTAACAGTTGGGTTTGTGCGTGTAGTAGTAGGCAATGTTGACGTCGGAAAGGTTGCCTATCAGCCCAAGGCGTGCCGTTAATTGTTTCCACCCAGCACGGAAAACGCTTTCCGTTACTATTTTGCCGACGTTGAGATGATCGGGATGACACTCGCTGGGGACGGTGTAATCGGGACAAAACACCATTTGCGGACGCACTTCCAACATTACCTTTACCACGTCGTGCATTACCTTGGAAAAATCGTAGTCGTTGCCGTCGTTGTAGGGCAAAAAACGCACGTCGGAAACGTTGAGCTTTTTTGCCGATTGCAACGCCTCTTCACGGCGCACACGCACCAGTTCTTCCCCCTGCAAATTTTCGTCCACGCTTCCCACACAGCCGTTGGTAACAATCAGAAAGGTGATTTTCTTACCCGAAGAGGCAAGTTTCGCCACGGTGCCTCCGCACGCCACCTCTATGTCGTCGGGGTGCGGACCTACAAACAGAAAACTGTCCAATGCCTCTATTTTGGGCACGGGTACTGCTTTTTTCAACAGAGAAAGTATCATTTTTGCCACCTCTGCAAATGTGCGCATTTGTTCATATCGGCAATTTTTACTTGTGCACTGAAAAACCGCCCTTTACACTTGCACAAACATTGTACCACACGTCAAAAGCGTTGTAAACGGGCATTTTGACATGGCGGAAAATTTGACGTTCTGCACCGCTTTTACAACGCCAAACCTAAAAACAGCACCCAACAAAATTTTTCGCCCTTTGAGCAAAAATTTGCAACGCAAATGTGTTTTATTTATTAAACTGCCTGATAAACAAAATTATGTAACGCAAAACGCCGAAAACTGCACGATTCTGTTTCATTTTGTGCCATACGGTACAAAAAATTCCGCACATAATGAAACGCCGATTAGCGTTGTAAACGGGCATTTTGACATGGCGGAAAATTTGACGTTCTGCACCGCTTTTACAACGCCAAACCTAAAAACAGCACCCAACAAAATTTTTCGCCCTTTGAGCAAAAATTTGCAATGCAAATGCCCCCTTGTCGTTGAAACTGCCTGATAAACAAAATTTATGTAACGCAAAACGCCGAAAACCGCACGGTTTTGTTTCATTTTGTGCCATACGGTACAAAAAATTCCGCACGCAATCAAACTTGCCATCTTGCAAGCAATTTTTTTAATTTACTGCGTTTGCATGCAATGCGTAAAATGTTGCGACAGTTACGCTTTGATGACTGTCCGTCCAGCAAACTTCACGTCTGCAAAAAAAACGCCCGCAAGGCTTGCAAAGCATTTGCAGACGTTTTTTCTTTTGACATTTCAAAAACAAAAACCCCGAAAAACTCGGGGTTGTTTTGCAGAGATTTATTCCGCTTCTTCCTCTTTACTGAGGTCCAAAGCCGATTGCAGGTCGTAGGTGAGTTTGTTTTCTTTGAGGAACTTGTCAAACTCGTTTGACTTGACTATCTTTGTGGGATAGTAGGCTTCTTTCAACGCATCCAGCGCATCTTCCAGCATATCGGAAGACTTTGTTTCAAAGTAGGTCTTGAATGTTCTGTATTCCGGCGTTGTGCTGTTGAGAAGGTTGGTTTCAAAGTCGAAAGTCTGAGCCTCTACCTTGGCGCTGTAATACACAATGTGTACGCCGTAGGTGGAAACAGCCACCCCGTAGTAGCCACCCGTTGCGCCTGCTGCTGTTGCAAGGTCGTAAGCCACGTTTGCAGCGTCTACAAATTCCTGCACCCAACTGGATGTGTAACTGTCGGGCACTTCACCAACACGCACTACGTAGTCGTACACCTTGGAATGCTGTGCCGTGTCGGTGTTGTACTGTTTCATAAGTTCAATCACCGTTTCGTCGGCAGTTTTACCCTGCATGGGTATCACTTTTCCGTCGGAACCGAAGTAACTTCCCAAAGCGCCGTCGGCATTTACAACTACGTTGCCTTGGTCGTCGGTGGTGAAGAGGTTTTCCACTTTGACGTTTTCGCCCTCTCCGTCCTGATGCAGGAAGTCCTCGGCAACAACTTCTGCGGCAAACTCCGTACGTTTTGCAATGTAACGGGGGTCGGTGTCGCTACCCAACTGCTTTTGCAAGTTGGACAAAACCGTCTTCTGCTCGAAAGTGAATGGGATGAGAATGTTCTTCACAAAGATGTAGTTGTATCCCTCGGGTACGGTGTAGATGTAACTGGAATCGGTGAGCCCTTCGATGAAACTTACAAAATTGCTGTTGATGTTGAAACTTGCCGTCTGGTTGGCTTTCAACTGTTCGTAGGTGCTTGTAAGTTGGCTTATCGTTTCCTGCAAATCTGCTCCGTCGATTGCCTGGTACACGCTGTAATCGTACTTGGTGGTGATTACCGACACAATGAAGTCTTCGATTTGTCTTTCGATGAGCGTTTCCAAAGAGTATTCGTAACTGTTTTGAACGTTGTCACGATACTGCTTCAAAGCGTCCTGCTGCCACTGCTTGTACTGCGTGAAGGTGATTTTTTCCTCGCCTTCGATGCGGTCGTTGATTTGGTCCAGCATTGCCTGTGCATCGCTTTCCGACTGATAGACGTATTCGTCAACGGAAACGTTGTCAAAGGTTGCAATGCCGTTGTAGTAATCGGCAAAGTACTCGTCCATGTCTTCGTCGACAAAGTTTTGACGGTACACATATTCGGAATAGGTGTCGCAACCGCTGAGGTCGTCATATTCGATGAAATCTCTTGAAGTGTCTTCCTCTTCCTTGTCGTTGAGTTCGTAGTCGTTTTTGATGTAGCCTTCCACAACGGAATCCAGCCCCGTGAACACAATGTGCTTGACGTATTTAACGGAGAATGCGTATTCCTCGTCGTCAATGTACTGCTGATTGGCAAAATCGGTGCCTGCATGCGTGTAGGTGGGCACGTTGGGCGTGGTCTTGTAGGCGTCCAACTTCATGTACTGAGTGTACAGCGAAGTCATTGCGATGTCGAACACATCGTCCACAGTGACGTAACCTTGGCTGATGTAACTGTAATAGCTGTTGTAGTAATTGTTGAAGGTGTCGATAATTTTACCGATAGTTATTGTTTCGTTTCCTACCTGTAATGCTGCCGTGGCACGGTACTTCTCGTTGTTTCTGCTGAACACGCCGCATCCGGAAAAGATGCTGAGTACCATTACCGCCACCAACAGTAAAACCAGTACTTTGCTGACTTTCTTCATCTTATACTCCTGATAAAATTGTGTTCGCATTTGGGTACACGAACACTCATACTCGAATATTATACATTTATCTGTGATAAATGGCAAGCAATTTGCGATTATTTGTGCAAGTATTATTGACTTGACGTGTGTAAAGGCAAATTTCAAAATGCCTGACGCTACAAAATTTTTCTCTTTGAAAGGTAATTTGCAGCCCTGCGGACGCCATTTCGCCCTTGACGGCACGCCGAAGAGGCATTTGAAAAAGCAAAAACGCCCATAGGCAAAGTTACCAAACAGTCATTTTGGCAATCAAACAAACGGCTGACGGCAAAAACGGCAATGTCCTTTGCAGGCACTTTGTTGCAAAGCCTGCCGTAAAGTGCCGCTGCTCTTACAAAGATTTTGATTTTTCGGTTTTGTCCGTGTGGCGTCAAATTTGCCTAAAAGACTACTGCAATTTCACGAGGAAATCTTCTATCGCCTGCAAAAGACGGGATTTTTGCAGATAGTCGGTGGAAGCGAACACTATGCTGTACCCCGAAGAGGAGGCGGAAACCCTGTCGCCGCTTTCGGCAAGGGCGTCAAACACCTTTTTGTTGAACATGGCATCTCTTTCCACAAAGGTTATTTCGCCACGTCCCGGTTTTACCGAAACTTTGCACACCTTGGCGTTGTGTGCAAGCAATTTGAGTTTGGCAATTTTCAGAAGGTTGTCCACCTGGCGTGGAATGGCACCGTAAATTTCCTGCAACTGCGAGCGTGTTTTTTCCACGTCTTCCACCGCTTTGCAAGAGGCAAGTTGCTGGTAGAAATCCATCCTTTCCGACTGAACGCTTATGTAATCGTCGGGAGCGTAGGCTTCGATATCTATTTCCAGATCGGTGGTGAAGGTTCTTTCCTGTTTTTCGCCACGCAATTCCGCCACCGCTTCTTTGAGCAGACGTGCGTACATTTCGTAGCCCACTTTCATCATGTGGCCGTGCTGTTCCCTGCCGAGAATGTTGCCTGCGCCACGAATTTCCAAATCTTTCATGGCAATTTTGAAGCCGCTGCCCAACTCGCTGTATTCCGTGATGGAAGACAGACGCTTGTAGGCGTCGTCATTGAGAATTTTGTCCTGCCTGTACATAAAGTAGGCGTAGGCAAGCCTGTTGCTTCGCCCCACACGTCCACGAAGTTGGTACAGTTGCGACAATCCCAACCTGTCGGCGTCGCACACGATAAGCGTGTTGGCATTGGGAATGTCGATGCCGTTTTCGATGATTGTCGTGCATACAAGCACATTGCCCTTACCCTCGGAAAAGGCAAAAACGGCGTCTTCCAACACGTTTTCTTCCATCTGACCGTGCGCAACGATTATTTTGGCTTGCGGCACAAGTTGCGACAGCCTGTGTGCAAAGGAATCGATGGACTGCACCCTGTTGTAAACGCAGTACACCTGTCCGCCACGGGCAAGTTCACGAGTAATTACGTCGCAAATCAAAGCGTCGTTTTCCTCCACCACGAATGTTTCCACCGCCATTCTTTCCACGGGAGGAGTTGTTATGGTGGAAATGTCCCTTATGCCGGAAAGCGCCATGTGCAATGTGCGAGGTATCGGCGTTGCCGAAAGCGTAAGCACGTCCACCGACGTTTTGAGCGCTTTGATTTTTTCCTTGTGTTCCACGCCGAAACGCTGTTCCTCGTCCAGAACAAGCAATCCCAGCCTGTAAAAATCCACGTCTTTGGAAAGCAGACGGTGAGTGCCGATGACGATGTCCACCTTTCCGTCGGCAACAGCCTTGACGATGGCTTTTTGTTGCTCCGCCGTGCGGAAACGGTTCAGACATTCCACACGTATGTCAAAGGGCTTCATGCGTTGCAAAAATGTTTTGTAGTGCTGTTCGGCAAGTATTGTGGTGGGTACCAGCACCGCCACCTGATAGCCGTTGGACACCACGTCAAAGGCGGCACGCATTGCCACTTCCGTTTTTCCGTAGCCGACGTCCCCCACAAGAACTCTGTCCATAATTCTGTCGGAGGTGAGGTCTTTGGTTATTTCCTGCTGACAGCGCAGTTGGTCTTCCGTCGCCTTGTAGGGAAAGTACTGCTGAAATTCCTCTTCAAGGTAACTGTCGATGTGGTAGCGGAATCCCCGTGCCTTTTCCCTTTCGGCGTGCAGTTTGAGAAGGTTGACGGACATTTCTTTGATGCCGGATTTTACCTTGTTTTTAACTTTGGCAAAATCTTCACCGCCGATTTTGGAAAGGGGCGGATTTTCTCCCCCGCTGTAACGGGACAGCATGTCGGAAGCGTCTACGGGCACGTACAACCTGTCGCCGTGGCGATACATTACCACAATGTAGTCCTTAACCTCGCCCGTGGGGGAAGTTATTTTCTGAATCCCCTCGCACAAACCTATTCCGTGAATGTCGTGCACGACGTAGTCGCCCTTTTCCACCGACAAAAACGCCTGTTTTTTTGCTTTGTGCAGCGTCTGACGGGAAAGCCCCCTGCCTATATCCCTTGTGCCTATTACCGCAAGTTTGTTGGTGTGCGACACAAAACCCTTTTCCACACCTATGGGTAAAATGAGTCCGTCGGCAAGGTTGGGCGTCAATTTTTCCGCCTGTTTGACGTAGACGCCTTGTTGCGCCAACTTGTCGGAAACGGGGCGTACGCCGTCGCTGCCGGCAAAAATTACCACTTCGTACCCTATCTGACGCCAATTTTTTATGTCCCTTGCAAGGGCATCTTCCGAAGAAGCGTAGTTGGCAACGGCGCCCGTTTTGAAATTGTGTATTGCCTGCGGACGGAAAAAGGGTGTGTCGTAGGGCAACGTCTGCAAAGATATTTGCGGAAAATCCAGTTGAAACAGCGTGTTTCTGTCGGCAAGTGAAGCAAAGTGGGCGGGAAGTATTTCCCCCGCACGGGTGAGATTTGCCACACGCTGGTTGTGCTCGTTGTACAAAAAGTCCACACGGTTGTTGAGCAGTTTGGGCTCGTCCCAAAACACCACCGTGTCGCAGGGAAGGTAGTCGGCAAGGCGTGAGGACTGCAAAAAGGGCGTCAGCCAAACGGTGTCGGCAACCTCGTCGGAGGAAAGGGCAATGTCGTCCAGAATTGACTGCAAACGTGTTTTGGCGTCGGGCGAAACTTTGAGCCTGTTGACAAGTTTTTGCACGTCGGAAAGTTTCTTGACGGGAAAACCGCTTGTGTCGTACAGCGGATACACTTCCACCGACTGCACGTCGGATACCGTTTCGCCCACCGATTTGATACTTTCCGCCAAATCGTCGAAAAAGTCCACACGGAAACGCTTGCCGAAGGGCATCATTATTTCCAGAATGTCGCCACGCAACACAAATTCGCCCTCGGCGGAGATGCCCTCTACACGACGGAAACCGCAACGCACAAGTTTTTTCACCACCTGCGCAGTGTCGTAGTGTCCGCCGCACTTCAATGTGAAACAGTCGTTTAGAAACTGCTCTTTGACGGGCAGAAACTGCATCAACGCTTCCACTGTGGTAACGGCGCATTCCGCACCGTGCAACAAAGAGTACAAAGCGGCGTTGCGCTGATATACGGAATTTTTGGAATTGCTTTTTTTGTACAGCAACACGTCGTCCTTGACGGGAATAAACACGGTGTTTTCCGACAGAGCACCTACCGTGCGCAATACCCGTTGCGCCTCGACGTAGTCGGAAGTAACGTACAGCGAAAACCCCAAAACGTTTGCCGCAATGAAGGGTTTTTCGCTCGGTTGCACGCCAAAAGCCGTGATAAAATTTTTATCACGGGTATCTGCCAGCAACTTTTTGTACGCCTGCGTATTTGTAAGTCTGTCGAAAAAGTACATTTTACGCCTTCAAAACGTCTTTACCGATAAAAATGTTAGTTAATTATACCACAAAAACACGCTCTTGTAAACTGCGGTTAAGACATTTACACCGCAACGCTTTTGTGATATAATGATTTGCAAGGCAAAACGCCAAATAATGCAAACTCAGGCGGTAAAAAATGTATCTTGTTGTGGGACTCGGCAATCCCGAAAAAAAATATCTCAACACCTGGCACAACATGGGTTTTATGTGCGTGGACAGGTTGGCAAAAAAACTTGAAGTATCTTTCGACAAGGCGGAATGTCGCTGCGTAACGGCACACGCCCGTGTCAACGGCGAAAAGGTGATTGTGGCAAAGCCACTCACCTACATGAATCTTTCCGGCGAAGCGGTAAGCGAACTAGTGCACAAATACAAGGTGGAAAGGGGGCATCTCATCGTTGCATATGACGACATAGACATACCCTTGGGAAGCGTACGCATACGCAAAGAAGGTTCCGCAGGCACGCACAACGGCATGCGCAACATAATAAAAATGATTTCCACCACCGATTTTCCTCGTGTGAGAATAGGCACAGGCAAGCAAACGCAACTTGCACTTGTGGATTTCGTACTGTCGCAACTGACGGAAGAGGACAAAAAAATTGCCGACGTGGCGTTGGACAACGCCGCCGATGCATTACTGCAATTTGTTGAAGGCACGGACATAGACATTGTGATGCAAAAACACAACGTCAAAGCGTCCGCTTGCTGAACTGCGGAAAAATGACTGCCGACGCACCCAAAAAGTACAAAAAACATTGCAACGGTGTGGAAAAAACGTGCAAAAACAAATTGTTTGCCAAATTTCCCCGACTGACAAAAACAATGCGCCTGCATTTTTGCACAGCGCATTTTTTGTTGCAATTTGCATTTTGCCGTCTGATAAAGACCGCCGGAAAACGCCGTGCAACAACACAAAAATATATCGACAAACACACACTTCAAAAGGGTGTAAAAAAGACGCTTACCGCAAAGATAAGCGTCTTTTTCAGCGAGTTTACAGATAAGCCTTAGCGACAAAGTTTTTCGACAAGTTGCTCAATCTGCTGTTTGTTTTCCTCCGTCATGGAAGAGCGTATCGTTACCGTCCCCACCGTGTTGACGTTTTTGCTGTTGGCAAACATCGTTTCCAACACCTTTGCAGCCATGGGCGCCCAAGAACCGTTTTCTATTATCGCAAGGGTGCGGTTTTGAAAGTTTCTGTCGGTGAGAGAAAGCACGAAATTGCGCATAGGCGGAAACACCTGCATGTTGTAGGTGGTTGTGGCAAGCAGAATTTTGCCGTAGCGGAATGCGTCGGCAACAGCTTGCGAAAGGTCGCAACGTGCCAAATCGTGCACTACCACCTTCTGACCGCATTTTTCCAACAATTCTTTGGCAAACAAAGCCGCCTTTTCCGTGTGTCCGTACACAGAAGTGTAGGCTATCAGCACACCGTCGCTTTCCACGCCGTAGCCCGACCACACGTCGTACATTTTCAGACAATGGGCAATGTTGTCCGTCAAAACAGGACCGTGCAACGGACATATTGCCTCAACGGGCAGTTGCGAAATTTTTTTCAGCAACGCCTGCACCTGTACGCCGTACTTTCCCACAATGCCGATGTAGTAGCGACGAGCCTCGTCGTCCCAAGACTCGTTGCAATCCAATGCACCGAATTTTCCGAAAGCGTCGGCGGAAAACAGCACTTTGTCGGTGCTGTCGTAGGTTACCATCACTTCCGGCCAATGTACCATGGGCGCAAACAAAAATTGCAGGTTGTGTTTGCCCAGGCACAACACCTCGTTGTCCTTTACTTCCTGCCTGTTGAAACACAAACAGCCGAAGTAGTTGTTGAGCATGGCAAACGCCTTACTGTTGGAAACCACCGTGGCGTTGGGGAACGCTTCCAGAAAGTTGACAATGTTTGCCGAATGGTCCGGTTCCATGTGCTGCACCACCAGGTAGTCGGGCGTGCGTCCCTTCAACTCTCTGCGCAGATTTTCCAGCCATTCGTTGCCGAAATCTTCCTCGACAGAGTCCATCACGGCAATTTTTTCATCAATTATTACATAGGAATTGTACGCCATGCCCTTTGGCACTTTGTACATGCTTTCAAACATATCCAGGTTGTGGTCGTTGACGCCCACATATCTTATGTCTTCCGTTACTTTCATACCAATTCTCCAAAGTGATTATTTCTGACTTATTATCTCACAATTTGCCTTTGTTGTCTATTATTATTGACATTAAAGGCAAATGTCAAAAGATAATTTGCCGCACCTCTCACACTATTTTTCCGTGCTTCTGCATGCAAAGTATCTGTTCTGCACCACCTTTTTCAAAACAAAAAAAATTGTGCAACTGCTTACACAAATTGTCAAACGGTATTGACTGCGCCCCAAAAACTGCCCTACCCGCCGAAATTTCGCGCCAAATTTACATTTTCCGTGATTTTTTAATGCAAAAATACAAACCACCCCGTTTTGCAACGTTTACGTACCTGCCCGACGCTTGTACGAATTTGACATATTAAAGCGTTTTTCCCTGCTTAACACAAGATTAACGCACAATTTTTAACTGTGTTCTTCCTCTCAATCGGGAAACAACAAGGAAACGCAAAAAAACAGCGGAAAGCATCACGCAAAATATTTTTGCAAGACAAAACTTTTCGACAATACTTTGACGGAACACGCCAAACGCTTTCGGACAAACATTGACGTCTGAAAGCG